>ENA-OQLI01001030-OQLI01001030.1-human-gut-metagenome-genome-assembly--contig:-NODE-1030-length-24485-cov-5.645127_pt1 | contig 24485 bp, 18 predicted proteins | sample MGYA00242805_ERZ504812 | MGnify/ENA primary metagenome ERZ504812 (study PRJEB26092, sample SAMD00036430) | human gut metagenome | host: Homo sapiens | study: EMG produced TPA metagenomics assembly of... | reverse complement strand
CCTTATCCATTTTTATCCAAATACTAATTTCTACCTCTCTCCCAATCTTCAAATTCCATATCGAAGGTCTCTACCTAAATTCCTCACATACCTCCGTTGAAAGCCTTCACCTAAATCATCACATCCCGAAAGCTCCAGCCGCAAGGCCTATGCTCTTAAGAGCAGAAATCCGTAAAAGCATAAAATTTTCGGTTTCTGGAAACCTTGAATTTAGTGTGCCAAAGTTAGCAGACCCAAATTCGTATTCATGAAGCTCGTGCTCCCCAAATTGCTCTCTCCTAAAGATTTATTTATGAGATTTAAATTTAATTGTTGACAAATAATATTATACAGAATATAATATTGGTGAAATGAAAGGAGGCGGCGTCATGACCTTTCCATTGGGTGCTCCCCTGTTGGATGCCTGCGTGCTGGCGGTGCTGGAGAAGGAGGACGCCTACGGCTACAGCCTGACCCAGCGGATGAAGGAGGTGGTGGAACTGTCCGAGTCCACCCTCTAGCCGGTGCTGCGGCGCTTGCAGCAGAGCGGATGCCTGACGGTGTATGACAAGCCCTTCCAGGGGCGCAACCGGAGGTACTACGCCATCACCCCGGCGGGGCGGGCCCTGCTGGAGATGGCCCGGGGGGCCGACCTGACCGAGAGCCTGACCACCCTTGCCAAGACCGGCCTGTGTGCCCTGAGCGAGGAGCAGGTCTGTGCGCTGGAAAACTATGCCTACACCTGGGCCCCCACGGCGGCGGCCTGGCGGGAGAAGTTCGAGCGCAGCCCCAAGGGCTTTGGAGAACAGGAGCTGACCGAAGAGGACCTCCGCAACCGGGAGCGGGCAGAACATGCCCGTGCCCTGCTCGTGGGGGCGGTGGATGCATTCCGGGCCAAGGTGCGCGGGGTCAACGCCGAGGCCATCAGCCGGGCGGTGTATTTCTGCCTGAAAACGCTGGGAGCTGAGGAACAGCAGGCTGCTCAGGTAAAGGCCATCCGCGCGGGCCGGGGTATCCCGGCGGCGGAGGAAGCCGCCCGGGAGTGGAACGTGGTCATGGGGCTGCTGAACGAGATGGCCCATCTGCTGGGGGAGCAGACCGTGACTGTGGCCGAATACGAGGATCTGTTTGGGCTGCTGCTCCGCTCGTCCGACCTGGGGCACATCCCCCAGACCCTGGACGCGGTGGTGCTGGCCAGCGCAGGCAAGATGCGTCTGGACGCGCCGGACTATGTGTTCGTGCTGGGGCTGGCCGAAGGGGAATTTCCGGCCGCGCCTGGCGAGGTGGGTCTGCTGACCCACGCCGACCGCGATGCCCTGATGGCGCAGGAGATCGACCTGCCCGACTGCTTTGAGAACCGTGTGGTGCGTGAGCAGGTCTGCTTCTACAAGGCCCTGACCGCCCCTGCAAAGGGGCTGTGGCTCAGCTGGCCCAAGGGGCAGGGGCAGACCCTCTGCGCTGCGCTGGAACCCCTCGTGGAAGCGCTGGCCCCCGCTGCCCCGGAGCTGGAACTGACGGACCTTGCGGCCACTCCCGCAGATGGGCTGGACTGTCTGGGCGGCGGCTGGCCCCTGACGGAGACCGAGCGTGCCAGCCTGACAGAAGCCCTGCACACCCCCGGCGAGACCGAGCCGCAGGGCCTTGCCCTGCTGCGCCGGATGGCCGACACGGCCCCCCGGCAGGTGCATGACCTGCCTGCGCTGGAAGCGCTGCTGGGGCGGAAGCTGCGCATTTCGCCCAGCCAGCTGGAAAAATATTATACCTGCCGCTACGGCTACTTTTTGCAGTATGTGCTGGGGCTCAGGCCCCGCCGCCGGGCCGAGCTTTCCGCCGACCAGAGCGGCACCCTGATGCACTGGGTGCTGCAGATGGCGCTGGACCCTCACCCCGGCCCGGACAACCCCATGGCGGCGCTGCAGCCCTTTATGGAGCTGGACGATGAGGCCATGGCGAGCCTTGCCGCGCTGCTGGTGGACGAGTACGCCAAGCGCTATCTGCCTGAGGATACCGCCCGCTTTGCCTATCTGCTCTCCCGCCTGAAAAAGAGCATGACGAGCCTGCTGCTCTACCTGCGGGATGAGCAGCGGCAGTCCAGCTTCAAGCCCGTGGCCTGTGAGCTGAAGATCGGCCGGGGCGAGGATGCCGTGCCTGCCCAGGTGTATCACCTGTCGGACGGGCGCACCGTCCAGCTGGTGGGTACCGTGGACCGTGCCGACGAGTGGGTGGAGGAGGACGGCACCCGCTGGGTGCGGGTGGTGGATTACAAGACCGGCACCAAAAAACTGGATCTGAAGGAGGTCTACTGCGGGCTGGACTGCCAGATGCTGCTCTATCTGTTCAGCCTGACCCGGGATAAAAGCGGTCGCTTTACAGGGGCGGAACCGGCGGGTGTGCTCTACCTGCTGGCCGACCCGGCCCCTGAGACCACCACCCGCGAAAAGGCGGCTCACAGTGTGGAATACAAGCTGGACGGTCTGGTGCGGGACGAGCAGAAGCTGTTCGATGCCATGGATGCCGACGAGACCGGCAGATACCTGCCCTTCTCCTATTACAAAGGCGCGCCCAGCCCCTACCAGAAGGACAAGCGGGCAGACATCGCCAAGCTGAACCGCATCCAGCTGCATCTGGATGATCTTGTGACCCGGATGGGCCAGCAGCTCTATGAGGGGCAGATCGCCGCCGAGCCGCTGGTCACGGGCCGGAGCCCCTGCCAGTGGTGTGATTACGGATTTGTCTGCTGCCACGAGACCGGCATCGGGGAGCGGGCGCTGGAGGCCCCCGCAAAGCCATTTGAGGCTCCCGGGCAGCCCGAAGAGGGAGAGGAGGAACAGGCATGAGTGAACCCAAGTGGACCCCCGCCCAGCGGGCCGCCATCGAGGACCGGGGCGGCGCGCTGCTGGTGAGCGCGGCGGCGGGCAGCGGCAAAACGGCTGTTCTGACCGAGCGGGCTGTCCGGCTCATCACCGACCCGGAGCATCCCGTGGATGCGGACCGTCTGCTCATCGTTACCTTTACCAATGCGGCGGCGGCAGAGCTGCGGGCCCGCATCGGGCAGGCGCTTCTGAAGCGCAGCCAGGCGGAACCCGGCAATGGCGCGCTGCGCCGCCAGCGGATGCTGCTGCAGCGTGCGCCCATCTGCACCATCGATGCCTTCTGTCTGGACCTGCTGCGCAAGCATTTTCAGGCGCTGGATATCCCGCCGGATTTTTCCCCCGCAGACCCCGGCAGTGTGGAGCTCCTGCGGGCCTCTGCCCTGAGCGAGACGCTGGAAAATGCCTACCGCGACCCGGATTTCTGCGCCTTTGCCGACCTCTACGGCAAGGGCCGCACCGACCGTGCGGCGGGGGAGACGATCCTGCATGTCTACGATTTCCTGCGCGCCCTGCCCGATTACGACAAAAAGCTGGACGAATTTCTGGCTCCGTGGCAGAAGGAAAATGGCTTTGCCGCCACCTGTTGGCATGATCTGCTGCTGGCCGAAGCTGCCCGCAGTGCCCGGGCGGCAGGGGAGCTGTTCCGCGCCGCGCTGGCCGACTGCCCGGGCGACCGGGAGCAGGAGCTGGCCGATGCCGAGGAAAAGAAAACGCCCTCTGCCCGGGAAAAGGCAAAAAATGCCGTGCTGGAAAAATATACCGATGCACAGGAACGGCTGGACAAGGCTGCCGCCCTGCTGGGCAGGGTGGAACAGCTGGCCGTGGCGGGGGAGTGGCCCCCGCTTTACGATCTGCTGACCCCCTATGTGCTGGGCATGGAGGAGCTGCCCGGCCTGAAAGGGATGAAAAAGCGGCTGAACGGCGAACACAAAAAAGTCATCCGCACCCGCGCCGATGAGGGCGCGGCCCTGTTTGCGCAGATCCTTGAGCTGATCCCCTGCAGTGAAGAGGAGGCTGAGGCAGACCGCAGGGCCGCAGAGCCCCGCCTGCGGGCGCTGTTTGAGGCGGTGCGGGATTTTGATGCCCGGTTTTCGGCCAAAAAGCGGGACCGGAAGCTGCTGGAGTTCAGTGACTTTGAGCATCAGGCCCTCCGCTTACTCCGTGACCCGGACGGCACCCCCACTGCGCTGTGCGGGGTCATCCGGCAGAACTACGCCGCCGTGATGGTGGATGAATATCAGGACACCAACGCCCTGCAGGATGCCTTGTACCGGTGCCTTGCATCCCCGGCGGGGGACGACCTCTTTCTGGTGGGAGATCTGAAGCAGAGCATCTACCGCTTCCGGCAGGCAGACCCCAGCATCTTCCGGGAAAAGCTGGACAGCTGGCCCGCCCTGCCGGGCGGCACGGCGCGGCCCCGCCCGGCAGAGGGAGCCCCCGGCACCGATGCCATGCTGGCGCTGGATGCCAACTTCCGCTCGGCTCCGCAGGTGGTGGAAGGGATCAATTTCCTGTTTGAGCGGCTCATGTCCCCGGAACTCGGTGACACGGCCTACGGTGACGGCCAGCGGCTGGTTTGCGGGGCACCCGGGGAATACACGGGCAGCGTGGAGGCGCATTTCCTGCCCGATGACACCGCCGAAACGGACGCGGGCTGGATCGCCCGGCGCATCGAGGAGATGGTGCAGAGCGGCGAGCCGGTGCGGGACGGCAGTGCCACCCGCCCGGTGCAGTACGAGGACTGCTGCATCCTGCTGGCGGCGCGCATTGATTTTCCGGCCTATGTGGAAGCATTGACCGACCGGGGTATCCCGGTGTATGCGGATGCCCGCGAAAACCTGCTGGATGCCCCCCACATCCGGCCCCTCATCGCCCTGCTGAAGGTCATTGACAACCCGGCGCAGGATATCTATCTTGCTGCCGCCATGCTGGGCCCGCTGTTTGACTTTACCGATGACGACCTTGTCCGCCTGCGGGCCAGAGCCGAAGAGATCCAGAAGCAGCAGGGGGAAAACGCCCCCCAGCGCATCAGCCTCTACGGCGCGCTGCTGCTCACCGTGAACAGCGGGGAAGACACCCCTTTTACGGGAAAAGTCCGGGCGTTCTATGCCCGGCTGACCGAGCTGCGCCGGATGGCCCGCAGTGCCCCGGCAGAACAGCTGCTGGAGGAGATCTTTGCTTCCACCGGCTACCTTGCTGCACTGGGCGTGATGGAAAACGGTGCCCGCCGCCGGGAGGATGCCCGCCGGTTTGCCTCCTTCTGCGCCGGGGCCGGTTCCGGCGGCATCTCGGCGCTGGTGCGGGCCATTGATGCTGCGGCGCTGGCAGGCTCCACGGGGCAGGATACCGTGCCCGGCGGCTCCCGCCCCGGCTGTGTGACCGTGATGACCATCCACCGCTCCAAGGGCCTGCAGTTCCCGGTGGTGTTCGTGGCCGACACGGCCCGTCGCTTCAATACCGCCGATACCCGTCAGCCGGTGCTCCTGCATCGGATGTATGGGGCGGGCCTGCGCCTGCGCCCCGAGGAGGGCGAGGGCGCGTACAAGACGGCGGCTTACACGGCGCTCTCCAATGTCCACGCCGCCGAGATGCGCAGTGAGCAGATGCGCCTGCTCTATGTGGCGCTGACCCGCGCGCAGGATAAGCTTATCCTGACCGTGCCGCTGGGCATCGGGAAGACCTCCAACCCCTTTGCCAGAGCGGCGGCCTTCCTTGAAGCAGGGGCGGGGCAGACGCTCTGCCGGCAGGCAAACAGCTTTGCCGACTGGCTCCGCGCGGCCCTGCTCGTCCACCCCAACGGCGGCCCTCTGCGCCGGCTGGCCGAGGATCTGGAACTGCCCTTTGCGGATACCGGGAGCACCATCACCCTGACAATGCAGCAGGCACTGCCCGAGGGCGTGGAGCCGACCGCCCCGGAACTGGAGGAAAGGCCGCTGGCCCAGGCAGACCCGGCCCTGATCGAGGCACTGCGGCAGGGCTTTGCCTGGCAGTACCCGGAGGCAGAGCTGGCCGGAGTGCCTGCCAAGGTCAGCGTGACCGGCATCGTCCACAAGGCAGAGCAGACAACGCTGGAGCGCCCGGGCTTTCTGGCAAAGGACGGCCTGACCGCCGCCGAGATGGGTACGGCCCTCCACGCCTTCCTGGAGCACGCCGATTTTGCGGCCCTTGCAGCGGCAAAGCAGGCGGGCACGCTGGAAACGGCGATCCCCGCCGAGCGTGACCGGCAGGTGGAAGCAAAGCTCACCGCGCCCGAAATTGCGGAGAAGCTGGATGAAAAGCGCATCCGCCGCTTTGTGGAGAGCGAAGCCTTTGCACGCATCTGTGCTGCGAACGAGGTGCTGCGGGAGCTGGACTTCATCACGGCCCTGCCTGCCGCCGAGGTGCTGGCCGCCCAGGGCACTGCCCCCGCCGACAGCGCTGCCGTGGCACAGGCAAAGGTGCTGGTGCAGGGCATCGCTGATCTGGTGCTGGTGTTCCCGGATCACCTGGAGCTGCTGGATTACAAAACGGACCGCCGAAAATCCGAAGCGGACTTCCTTGCCGCCTATCGCGCCCAGCTTGACCTCTATGCCCTTGCCATCAGCAAGCGCTTTGCCCCGAAACCGGTGACCTATAAGGGCATCTACTCGCTGGAACTGGGGAAGCTGATCGAGGTCAAGTGATGCTCTGTACGAATATTTTATTGCAAAATCGCGTAAAAGTGCTTGACAGGGCTTTGTGGGTGTGGTAAACTGTTCCGGTAAAGAAAGCAGCTACGGCCTGTGCCGCGCTCGCCTTGTGGGGTCGGAATCCCCGGGCTATACCCAAACACGGTTCGATTCTTTGAACGAACTGCGCTTTTGTGTGAAATTTCGCGCGGCTGTCCTGCAAATGGGCGGCCGCGTTTTCTATGCCAAATATTGCAACACTATGGATTATTGTTTGGAGGTGCATTCATTATCGCTACCGCTGGAAAGTCGAAGGAACTGGAGATCAACGGTCAGATCCGTGATCGTGAAGTTCGCCTGATCGGTGCCGATGGCGAGCAGAAGGGCGTTGTGTCCATTCAGGTGGCCATGCGCGCTGCAGAAGAAGCCGGGCTCGATCTGGTCAAGATCGCACCGCAGGCTACCCCGCCTGTGTGCAAGGTGCTGGATTACGGCAAATACCGTTTTGAACAGCAGAAGAAGGAGAAGGAAGCCAAGAAGAACCAGAAAGTGGTCGAGGTCAAGGAGACCCGCCTTTCGCTCAATATTGACACCAACGACTTCAACACCAAGCTGAACCAGACTGCCAAGTTCCTGGCCGCTGGTCACAAGGTGAAGGCTTCGATCCGCTTCCGCGGCCGTGAGATGGCGCACAGTGCTCTGGGTGCTGACGTGCTGAAACGCTTTGCCGAGGCTCTGCCCCAGGCAAGCATGGATAAGCCGCCGGTGCTTGAGGGCCGCACGATGTCCATTCTGCTGATCCCGAAACCCAATAAGGACTAATTTTAGGAGGAAACTAAAATGGCTAAGATGAAACTGAAGACGCATTCCGGCGCTAAGAAGCGCTTTAAGCTGACCAAGAACGGCAAGATCAAGCGCGGTCACGCATTCCGCAGCCACATCCTGACCAAGAAGACCACCAAGCTGACCCGTGGCTACCGTCAGCCCAACTACGTTGACAAGACCAACGCCGCTACCATCAAGAGCATGCTGCCCTACGCCTAAGTGCGAGCCGCAGGCAAAGACATTCTAAGAGATAACTAAAGGAGATATAAAAAATGGCACGTATCAAGGGCGCAACCATGACTCACAAACGTCGTAAGAAGATGCTGAAGCTGGCTAAGGGCTTCTATGGCTGCAAGAGCAAGCACTTTAAGATGGCCAAGCAGCAGGTCATGAAGAGCGGCAACTACGCTCTGGCTGGCCGCCGCATGAAGAAGCGCCAGTTCCGCAACCTGTGGATCTGCCGCATCAACAATGCAGTTCGTCCCCTGGGCATGAACTACTCCACCTTCATGGCTGGCCTGAAGAAGGCAGGCATCGAGCTGAACCGCAAGATGCTGAGCGAGATGGCCATCAACGATCCTCAGAGCTTTGCTGCTCTGGTCGAGACCGTGAAGAACGCCTGATAAAGACCTGAAAGACGCCCGCGCGTAGTAAATACGCGGGCGTCCTTTTTGTATATTTTTGTATCTTCTGGAGGACCGCATGGAAAAGATCACCAGCCGGGAAAACGCAAAGATCAAATATGCCTGCCGCCTTGCTTCCAGCGGGGCGTTCCGGCGCAGTGAGGGGAAATTTCTGGCCGAGGGCCGCAAGCTCTGCCCGGAACTCTGCCGCGGCGCGGCGCTGGAGACCCTGTTCTGCACCGAGGCAGCGCTGGAAAAGTGCCCGGAGCTGGCCGGGCTGCCCGGGGAGCACTATCTGGTGGAGGACTATGTGGCCGATAAGCTGGCCGATGTGGGCACCCATCAGGGCGTGTTCGGCGTGTTCCGCACCCCGGTGCACACGCTGGACGAGGCAAAGACCGGCGGGCGGTATCTGGCGCTTGAGCGGGTGCAGGACCCCGGCAACGTGGGCACGCTGCTGCGCTCTGCCGCCGCGTTCGGCTTTGACGGCGTGCTGCTGAGCGATGGCTGTGCCAGCGTGTTTGCCCCCAAGACCCTGCGGGCCTCCATGGGGGCCGCCGTGCGGGTGCCGGTGATGGAGGTGGGGGCAATGCCTGCCGCCATTGCCGCCCTGCGGGCAAAGAACATCACCTGCCTTGCGGCGGCACTCTACCAGAGCCAGCCCCTGAGCGCGGCCCGGCCCGGTTACCCGGGCGGTGTCTGCGTGGTCATCGGCAGCGAGGGCCAGGGCCTGACGGAAGAGACCATTGCCGCCTGCAGCGGCACTGTGCGCATCCCCATGACCGACCGGGTGGAAAGCCTGAACGCCGGCATTGCGGGCAGCATCCTGCTGTGGCATTTCCGGGAGGAGAGCCTGTGACCGGGCCCGGCTTCGGCCAGACCAGTCTTTTCCCGCCCGAACCGGCCCCCGACCCGCTGCTCTGCTGGCTCTGGCTGGCAAACACGCTGGGGGCGGGCAGCAGCCATGCAGGCCGGGTGCTGGATGTGTTTGGCGGGGCGCAGGAGGCCTGGGAGAACCGGGGTTCCGATGCGTTCCGCAAGGCGGTGGGCAGCCCGGCCTTTGCCCGGGCCAACCTGCCCGACAACACCCCGGCGCATTACCGGGCCTTTGCGCGGCGGTGCGCGGCGCGGAATATCCGCATCCTGCCCTATGACGACCCGGATTACCCGCTGGCGTTTTCCCGCATTCCCGATATGCCGCTGGTGCTCTACTGCACCGGCGACCCCCTCTGGCTCAATGAGCCGGGGGCTGTGGGGATGGTGGGCAGCCGCAGGCCCACCGAGTACGGCCTGCAGGCGGCGGCAGACCTGGGCAGCGGGCTGGCCAAAAACGGGGCCATCATCGTCAGCGGTCTGGCCGATGGGCTGGACAGCGCCGGGCACCGGGCCGCGGTGAAGGAAAACTGCCCCACCATCGGGGTGCTGGGCGTGCCCATTGACCGCACCTACCCGGCCTCCAACCGGGAGCTGCGGAAGAAGATCGAGCAAAAGGGCTGCGTGATCAGTGAATACCCGCCCGAGAGCGGCCCCGTTGGCCCCAATGGCTTTTTGCAGCGCAACCGCCTCATTGCGGCGCTGTCCTCGGCGCTGGTGGTGGTGGAAGCGCAGGAAAAGAGCGGCACCATGTCCACAGTCAACCATGCCGAGCGGTATGGCAAGCCGGTGTTCGTGGTGCCGGGCAGCATCTATTCGCCCAACTCGGCGGGCACCAATGCCCTGCTGCGGGAGGGCCGGGCCAAAGCTGTCTGCAAACCCGGCGACCTGTTCGGGGTGCTGGGCCTGCGGGGTGCGGCGGCTCCGGCGGCGGTGCGCTCTGCGCCTGACCCCATGAGCGAGACCGAGCGCAGGGTGCTGGCCTGTATCGGCCCCAAGGCAAAGGGCGTGGAGGAGCTGGGCGCGGCAAGCGGTCTGCCCACCGGCCTGTTGCTGGGCACCCTGATGAAGCTGGAGCTGGCGGGCCGTGTGACCTGCCTGCCCGGCAAGCGGTATATTCTGCGCTGAACTGCGCAATTTAAGTTGAATGAAACCTCTCAGTCTCGCTGACACTCGCCAGCTCCATTTCGTTGGGTTTTACTACCACCGTCAGGCTGGGAGTTTATAATATAGGAGAAGAGAACCATGGCAAAACTGGTAATCGTGGAGTCGCCGGCAAAGGCGAAGACCATTGGCAAATATCTGGGCAAGGATTACGAAGTCACGGCCAGCATGGGCCACATCCGGGATCTGCCCAAGTCCCAGCTGGGCATCGACGTGGAACATGACTACGCCCCCCAGTACATCAATATCAAGGATAAATCCAAGCTCATCAAGGAGCTCAAGGCAAAAGCCAAGCAGGCCGATGGCATTCTGCTGGCAACCGACCCGGACCGTGAGGGAGAGGCCATCAGCTGGCATCTGGCCAATATCCTGGGGCTGGACCCCCGCGAGCCCAACCGCGTGACCTTTGACGAGATCACCAAAAAGGGCGTGCAGAAGGGCATGGCCAATCCCCGTGCCATTGATGAGGACTTGTTCAACGCCCAGCAGGCCCGCCGCATCCTCGACCGTCTGGTGGGCTATAAGCTCAGCCCCTTCCTGTGGCGGAAGGTGCGCCGGGGCCTGTCGGCGGGCCGTGTCCAGAGTGTGGCGGTGCGGCTGATCGATGACCGCGAGAAGGAGATCGAGAACTTCAAGCCCGAGGAATACTGGAACGTGGATGCCACGCTGGGCACCGGCCACAAGAGCTTTACCGCCCGCCTGGCCTCCGACAGCACCGGCAAAAAGCTGCTGCCCAAAAACGAGGCAGAGGCCCGTGCCATCGAAAAGGGTCTGGAGGGAGCCGAGTATACCGTGGGCGAACTGAAAAAAGGCAAGCGGGCCAAGCAGCCCACCCCGGCCTTTATCACCAGTACCCTGCAGCAGGAGGCCTCCCGCCGTCTGGGCTTTACGGCTACCCGCACCATGCGTGCCGCCCAGACCCTGTACGAAGGCGTGGACATCGCGGGCCACGGCACCATGGGTCTGATCACCTATATGCGTACCGACAGCCTGCGCATTTCCGATGAGGCGGTTGCCGCTGCAAAGGAGTATATTGCGGACGCTTACGGCGAACAGTATATCTGCCCCTACAAGCGCACCTGGAAGACCAAAAGCGCGACCGCTGCGCAGGATGCCCACGAAGCCATCCGTCCCTCGGTGCCGGGGCTGACCCCTGACGAGGTGGACAAGAGCATCAGCGGCGATACCGCCAAGCTCTACCGGATGATCTGGAGCCGCTTTATGGCCAGCCAGATGGCAGACTGCCAGCAGGATACCGTGAGCGTGACCGTGTACGCGGGGGACTACCGCTTTAAGGCCAGCGGCTACACCGTGACCTTTGATGGCTTTACCGTGCTGTACGAGGAAGCCACCGATGAAAAGGAAAAGAAGGAGACCAGCCTGCCTCCGCTGGAACAGGGCCAGCTGCTCAAGCTCAAGGAGCTGAAGAGTGAGCAGAAATTCACCCAGCCCCCCGCCCGCTACACCGAAGCGACCCTGATCAAGGCGCTGGAGGAAAATGGCATTGGCCGTCCCTCGACCTACGCGCCCATCATCACCACCATCATCGACCGCGGCTATGTGGAGCGGGAGCAGAAAAAGCTCAAGCCCACCCTGCTGGGCCGCGCCGTGGACGGCCTGATGCTGGAGCAGTTCCCCCATATCGTGGACGTGGACTTCTCGGCTGAGATGGAGAAGAATCTGGATAAGATCGAGAGCGGCAAGGCCGATTGGCACAAGACCGTGGACGATTTCTATCAGGGCTTTGCCGCCAGCCTGGAACAGGCCGAAAAGAACATGGAGGGCAAGAAGGTCAAGGTGCCGGACGAGCCTTCCAGCGAGGTCTGCGACCTCTGCGGCCGCCCCATGGTCATCAAGGTGGGCAAGTACGGCAAGTTCCTGGCCTGCTCCGGCTTCCCCGAGTGCCGGGGCACCAAGCGTCTGGTCAAGGACACCGGCGGTGTCTGCCCCAAGTGCGGCAAGGGCCGGATGCTGGAACGCAAGAGCGCCAAGGGCCGCATCTACTACGGCTGCGAGCGCTACCCCGACTGCGACTTTATGACCTGGGATACCCCGGTGCCCACCAAGTGCGAAAAGTGCGGCTCCACCCTGTTCCGCAAGGGCTCCAAGCTCTACTGCGCAAAAGAGGGCTGCGGCTTTGAGATGCCGGTGCCGAAGAAGGATTGATCAAACCTCTCAGTCAATGCTTCGCATTGCCAGCTCCCCTAGTAGGGGAGCCCTTGGCAGGGCGGAAAGTTTTTTCTGACTGCTGGAAGTGCGAGATAAGATAAAGGGATACAACATGAGCAACTATAAAGTTACTGTACTGGGTGCCGGTCTGGCAGGCTGCGAGGCGGCGCTATGGCTGGCGGGCAAGGGCGTTCAGGTAACGCTCTACGAGCAGAAACCCACCCACTTTTCCCCGGCTCACAAGAGTGCGGGCTTTGCGGAGCTGATCTGCTCCAACAGCCTGAAGGCCGAGCGTCTGGATTCTGCTTCCGGCCTGCTGAAAGAGGAGATGCGCCGGATGGGCAGCCAGCTGCTGGAAGCCGCCGAGGAGGCTCGTGTGGCCGCGGGCGGCGCATTGGCCGTGGACCGGGATGCATTCAGCGCCGCCGTGACCCGGCGGGTGGAGGAGTGCCCCAACATCACTGCGGTGCGGGAGCAGGTGGAGCACATCGATGAGAGCGCACCCATTCTGGTGGCCACCGGCCCCCTGACCGATGGTGTGCTGGCCGACGAGATCGGCCGCCTGACCGGCGATGAGCGGCTCCATTTCTATGATGCCGTGGCTCCCATCGTCACGGCCGAGAGCCTGGATTACAACAAGGTGTTCGCCGCTTCCCGGTACGACCGGGGCGAGGCCGATTACCTGAACTGCCCCTTCAACAAGGCAGAGTATGAGGCTTTCCACGCCGCGCTGGCTTCGGCAGAGCGTGCCCCGCTCCATGCCTTCGATGCCGGTGCGGAGCAGGGGGCCCAGCCCGACCCCGATGCCCACGGCAAAAAAGCGGATACCGTCACGGTCTACGAGGGCTGTATGCCTATTGAGATCATGGCCGCCCGGGGTGCTGATACCATGCGCTTCGGCCCCCTGCGCCCGGTGGGTCTGGTGGACCCCAACACCGGCCACCGCCCCTGGGCCAATGTCCAGCTCCGCGCCGAGAATAAGGAACGCACCCTCTATAATATCGTGGGCTTCCAGACCAACCTCAAGTGGGGCGAGCAGAAGCGGGTGTTCAGCATGATCCCGGGCCTGGAAAATGCCGAGTTTGTGCGGTACGGTGTCATGCACCGCAACACCTTCCTGGATGCGCCCCGTGTGCTGGACGCGGGCCTGTTCCTGAAGGAGCACCCCAACGTGTTCTTTGCGGGCCAGATCACCGGCTTTGAGGGCTATATGGAGAGCGCCGCCTGCGGCCTGCTGGCAGCCCGGAGCATCTACGCCCGGCTGGAGGGCAGGCAGCTGCCCCCGCCGCCGGTGGATACCATGTGCGGCGCGCTGATCCAGTATCTGACCACTGAGAACAAACATTTCCAGCCCATGGGCGCGAATATGGGCATCCTGCCTCCGCTGCCGGCCGAGAGCCGCCCCCGTGACAAGCGCCTGCGTTACATGGCCGTGGCCGAGCGTGCCGTGGCCAGCTTCCAACAGTGGCTGAACGAAACTGCTCTTTAAGAAGGGAGAAACCCTATGAAAATTATCGTTGATATGATGGGCGGCGACAACGCCCCGCTGGCTGTGCTGGAAGGCACCGCGCAGGCTGTGAAGGAATACGGTGTGCAGGTCATCGGCGTGGGCAGCGAGGAGCTGGTGCGCAAGACGGCTGCCGAGCACAATATCCCGCTGGACGGCATCGAGCTGGTCAACTGCACCGAGACCATTGAGATGTGCGATGAGCCTGCAAGGGCCATCCGCAGCAAGAAAGATTCCTCCATCGTGGTGGGCCTGAACCTGCTGAAGGAGGGAAAGGGCGATGCCTTTGTCTCTGCCGGAAGCACCGGCGCGCTCCATGTGGGCGCAAGCCTCATCGTGCGCACCCTCAAGGGCGTAAAGCGCCCGGCCCTGGCCACCATGGTGCCGGCCAAAAACAAGGCCTATCTGCTGCTGGACTGCGGCGCGAACGTGGAGTGCCGCCCCGAGATGCTGGCAGCCTTTGCCGTGATGGGCAGCTGCTATGTCAACAAGGTGGAGGGCCGCACCGCACCCACCGTGGCGCTGGCAAACAACGGTGCCGAGGAGAGCAAGGGCACCCCGATGCTCCGGGAAGCCCACCAGCTGCTCAAGGCAACGCCGGGCATCCGGTTCGTGGGCAACATCGAGCCCCGTGATGTGCCCAACGGTGATGTGGATGTGGTGGTCTGCGACGGCTTTACCGGCAATGTCATCCTCAAGCTGACCGAGGGCGTGGCCAAGATGCTGCTGGGGATGCTCAAGGAGATGTTCCTGGCAAACCTCGGCGGCAAGATCGCCTACCTGCTGCTCAAGAGCGGCGTGGGAAGCCTCAAGCACCAGATGGACAGCGAGGAGTACGGCGGCGCACCCTTCCTGGGCGCAAAGCAGCCGGTCATCAAGGCCCACGGCTCCTCCAAGGCCAAGGGCATCAAGAACGCCATCCGGCAGGCCAAGATCTGCGTGGAGAACGACCTGTGCGGCACCATGCAGAGCGCGCTGGATGAGCTGACAACCTCTCAGGCCGACTGACATCGGCCAACTCCCCTGGCAGGGGAGCCAGGAAAGAACGATTTTTGACATAAAGGGAGTAAGAAATCCATGAGCCATCAGTTGGAAACAATTATTGGTTACAAGTTCAAGAATCCGAAGCTGCTGGAGACGGCGCTCACCCACACCAGCTACGCCAACGAGAGCCGCACGCCGGTGCAGCACAACGAGCGGCTGGAATTTCTGGGCGACAGCGTGCTACAGATCGTCTCGGCAGATTATCTGTTCCACGCCTACGCCGACCGGCCCGAGGGCGACCTGACCCGCATCCGTTCCAGCCTGGTCAGCGAGGGTGCGCTGTTCCAGTTTGCACAGGAGATCAATCTGGGCGAGTATCTGCGCCTGGGCCGGGGCGAGGAGCGCTGCGGCGGCCGCACCCGCCCCAGCGTGGTGTCCGATGCCTTTGAGGCCGTCATCGCCGCCCTGTATCTGGACGGCGGCATGGAGGTGGCAAAGAGCTTCATCCTGCCCTTCATCACCGAGGGCAAGCACGCTGAGGCCGATTACAAGACCCGTCTGCAGGAGATCGTCCAGCAGAACCCCGAGGAGCGGCTGAGCTATGTGGTGGAGCAGGAATCCGGCCCCGACCACGACAAGCATTTCGTGGTGGCTGTCCGCTTCAACTCCGATAAGGTCGCCCGGGGCGAGGGTCGCAGCAAGAAGATGGCCGAACAGCACGCCGCCCGCGAAGCCCTCAAGCTCCTGGGCGTGATAAAGGAAAAGTAAATGGTATTCAAGGAACTGGAGATCCAGGGCTTCAAGAGCTTTCCCGATAAGGTCAAGATCACCTTTGACGAGGGCGTGACCGGCGTGGTGGGCCCCAACGGTTCGGGCAAGTCGAACCTGTCCGATGCCGTGCGCTGGGTGCTGGGCGAGACCAGCGCCCGCCAGCTGCGCGCCGCCGGAAAGATGGAGGATGTCATCTTTGGCGGCACCCGGCGGCGGGGGGCCATGGGCTTTGCTCAGGTGCGCCTGACGCTGGACAACAGCAGCCACGCGCTGGATGTGGAAGCGGACGAGGTGACCATCGGCCGCAGGTATTACCGCTCCGGCGAGAGCGAGTACAGCATCAACGGGCAGATCTGCCGCCTGAAGGATGTGTATGAACTGCTGCTGGATACCGGCATCGGCCGCGATGGCTACTCGGTCATCGGGCAGGGCCGCATTGCCGAGATCGTGGCGGCCAAGAGCAGCGAGCGCCGGGAGATCTTTGAGGAAGCCTGCGGCATTGCCAAGTACCGCTACCGCAAAAACGAGGCCGAGCGCCGCCTTGCCGCCGCCGCCGAAAATCTGGAACGCCTGCGGGATATCCTGGGCGAGCTGGAGGCCCGGGTGGGCCCGCTGGAAAAAGAGAGCGAAAAGGCCCGGAAGTTTCTGGAATTGAGCGCCCGGCGCAAAACGCTGGAAGTGACCCTGTGGACGGACGGCGTGCACCGGGCCAAGGAAGCCGTGCGCCGTCAGGTGCGGGATTACGAGACCGCCCAGGCCGATTATGAGCGGTTCGACCGCCAGACCAAAGCCGCCGAGAGCGAGGCTGAGGAGATCCGGATGCAGGCACAACAGCTGACCATTGCGGTCGAGCGCCTGAATGGGGATATCCGCAGCATCACCGAGCAGATCAGCGGCAGCGAGAGCCGGATCGCCGTGCTGGAAAACGATATTGCCCGCAACGAGGAAAGCGCCGCAGACCTGCGGGCAGAGATCGCCGCCGGGCAGCAGGACAGCACCGAGGCCGCCGCCGCGCTGGAACGCCACCGCGCTGTGGCAAAGAGCATGGAGCTGGCGGGCCGGAAGCTGGCCGCAGAGCTGGATGCCCTGAACGATGAGCTGGTGCGCCTGACCCGGGAAAACGACCAGAGCGGTGCCCGCCGGGATACCCTGCGGGGCGAGGTGGCGGCCCTGACAGCCCGGCACACCGAAGCACAGGTGGCTCAGGCCGCCGCCAAGGCTGCTGCTGAGACGGCCCTGAGCCGTCTGCCTGCGTTGGAAGAAGCTGCCGAGGTGCTGGCTGTCCAGCGGGACGACGCAAAGCAGGATCTGGAGGATACCGTGCGGTACCTCACCACGCTGGCCGAGAATGAGCTGCAGCTCAAAAATATCCGGGCCGGTCTGGAACTCAAGCTGAAGAGCCGCCGCGCCGCGCTGGAGGAAGCCGACCGTGCCGAACAGCAGCTGAACCGGGAGCTGGATGCCGCCCGCCAGCGGCTTTCCGTGCGGCGGGATCTGGAAAAGAACATGGAAGGCTACCAGAACTCCGTCAAGACCGTGATGCGGGCGGCATCCGCCCGGCGGCTGCGGGGCATCATCGGGCCGGTGTCCTCCATCCTGCGGGTGGAGCCGGGCCGGGAGGTCGCCATTGAGACCGCGCTTGGCGGTGCCCTGCAGAACATCGTGGTGGAGAACGAAGCCGCTGCCAAGGCAGGCATCGCCCTGTTGCGGAGCGAGAACGCGGGCCGCGCCACCTTCCTGCCGCTGGATACAGTCCAGCCCGGTGTGTTCCGGGGAAAACTGTCCGGCTCGGCAAGGCTGGCAAGCAGTCTGGTCCAGGCCGATGCACGGTACAGTGACATCGTGTCCAATCTGCTGGGCCGCATCATCGTGGTGGACGATATCAACGAGGCCTCCCGTGTGGCCCGGGACAACGGTTTCCGCAGCAAGGTCGTCACGCTGGATGGTCAGGTGGTCAATGCGGGCGGCAGCTTTACCGGCGGCAGCGTCCAGCGCAGCGCGGGTTTGTTCACCCGCAAGCAGGAACTGGAGGAGCTGCGGGTCAAGGCTGCGAAATTGCAGAAGGAGTGCCTTGCCGCTCAGGAAAAGACCGACCAGTGCAAACAGCAGGCAGATGCCCTGAACGTAGAGCTGACCGCCGCCAGCAGTGAGCAGATCACTGCCGCCAACGACCGTGTGCGGGCCGAAGCCGAGCGCAAGCGGCTGGAAGCCGCCATGGAGCAGGCCGAGACGGCCCTTGCCGCGCGGCAGAAGGAAATCGACACCCTGAACGCCCAGCTGGCTGACAGCCGGGAAAAGGCCGCGCAGGCCGAAGCACAGGAAGCTGCACTGGCCGGGGAGATCGAAGCAAAATCGGGCGAGCTGAACCGCATTGCCGAGGGAGACGATGCGTTTCTGACCCGGCAGCGGGCGCTGGCCGAGCAGGTGAGCGCCAAGCGGCTGGAACAGGTGAGCCGCCAGAAGGATGCCGAGCTGGCGCAGGCGCAGATCGAAGCGCTGGAACAGCGCACCCGGGATGCCGAGAGCCGGCGGGCCGCTCTGGAAGAGAGCCTTGCCGCCCTTGCCGCCCGCAGTGATGCCTGCCGGGCTGAGATCGAGGCCATCCGCAAGGCCAAGACCGACAGCCGGGCGGAGATCGAAGCGAAGGAAGCCGAGATCCGGAAGGCCACCGAACAGCGTCTTTCCTGCCAGCAGGCCGAGACCGAGGCACTGGCCCGGGCCCGCACTGCTGCCGACAGCCGCGAGGAGATGGGCCGGGAGATGGCCCGCCTGGCCGAGCGGAAAGCAGCCGCTGAGAGCGAATACGATGCCACCGCCGCCAAGCTCTGGGATGAATACCAGCTGACGGTGAGCCAGGCCGAGGAACTCTGCGTGGAGTTCGACAGCCTGCCCGCCCTGCGGGCGCAGGTGGCCGACCTGCGCAATCAGATCCGGGCGCTGGGCAATGTGAACGTCAGCGCCATTGAGGAATATCAGGAGGTCAGGGAACGGTACGATGTCCTGAGCGCTCAGGTGGCCGATGTGGAGGGCAGTAGGAACGAGCTGACACGGATGATCGCCAGCCTGTCCGGCCAGATGAAGGAGATCTTCACCGACAGCTTCCGGGCCATCAACGAAAATTTCGGCCGCATCTTTGCCGAGCTGTTTGGCGGCGGCGAAGCCAGCCTTGTGCTGGAGGATGAAAGCGATGTGCTTTCCTGCGGCATTGGCATTCAGGTGGCACCGCCGGGCAAAGTCATCAAGAATCTGGAAGCCCTTTCCGGCGGCGAACAGGCGCTGGTGGCCATCAGCATCTATTTTGCGATCCTGGCCGTCAACCCGGCACCGTTCTGTATCCTGGACGAGATCGAAGCCGCTCTGGATGATGCCAATGTCAGCCGCTTTGCACAGTATCTGCGCCGGGTGAGCGACAAGACCCAGTTCATCGTCATCACCCACCGCCGCGGCACCATGGAGGCCGCCAATGTCCTGTACGGCGTGACCATGCAGGAGGACGGCGTGTCGAAATTGCTCAAGCTGGATCTGGAACAGGTTGACGCGACGCTGGTTTCGTAGGTATAATAGATTAAACCTCTCAGTCTCGCTTCGCTCGCCAGCTCCCCTAGTAGGGGAGCCCTTGGCATACCGGGCAGCACTGAGCGCAAATCGTGAAATGGCGGGTTTTGCCATCACGGATAGAAACAGCAAAACAAAGGAGAGAACCAATGGGCCTCTTTGGATTTGGCAAAAAAGAAAAAGATAAGATGAAAGACGGCCTCGAAAAGACCCGCACGGGCTTCTGGGGCAACATTATGAATACCCTCACCGGCAGCAAGATCGATGATGATCTTTACGATGAGCTGGAAGAGCAGCTCATTCTGGCCGATGTGGGCGGTGAAGTGGCCATCAAACTGGTGGACAAGCTGCGGGACCGGGTGAACGAGAAGGGCCTGAAAACCGGTGAGCAGGCCAGCGACGAACTGCGCGACCTCATTGCCGATGAGATGCGCCCCGAAGCTGAGATGCAGCTGGACGGCAGACCCGCCGTCATTCTGGTCATCGGCGTGAACGGGGTGGGCAAGACCACCAGCATTGCCAAGTTGGCCGATTTCTATACCCGTCAGGGCAAAAAGGTCATGCTGGCTGCAGGCGATACCTTCCGCGCCGCCGCCAGCGAGCAGCTGGAGATCTGGGCCGACCGGGCGGGTGTGCCCCTTGTCAAGGCGGGCGAGGGCGCAGACCCTGCCGCTGTCATTTTTGACACGGTCAAGTCGGCCACCGCACGCGGCTATGATCTGGTCATTGCGGATACCGCAGGCCGCCTGCACAACAAGGCAAACCTGATGGCAGAGCTTTCCAAGATCAGCCGCAGCGTCAAAAAGGCCAGCCCCGAGGCCAGTCTGGAGACCCTGCTGGTGCTGGATGCCATCACGGGCCAGAACGCCATCAGCCAGGCCCGGGAGTTCTGCAAGGCGGCAAACGCCACCGGTATCATCCTGACCAAGCTGGACGGCACCGCCAAGGGCGGCTGTGTCGTGGCGGTCAAGCAGCGGCTGGGCCTGCCCGTGCGGTTCATCGGTGTGGGTGAAGGCATTGATGACCTGATCCCCTTTACCCCGGAGGGTTATGTGGAAGAGCTGCTGCCCCGGCAGTGGAAGCATTAAGGGTCGAACGGATCTGCAATCAGACCTGTCAGGCCGCGCTTTGGCGCGTCCGGCTCTCCTGGCAGGGGAGCAAAGTGTAGGAGTTCGACAGGGGCAGAGAGGAGAAAAACATGAAAATTTGTGCAGCGACCGGCAACGCCGGTAAGCTCCGTGAGCTGCGGCGCATTCTGGAAGCGCAGGGCCACGAGGTGGTCAGCCAGAAGGAGCTGGGCATCACCATTGAACCCGATGAGACCGGCACCACCTTTGAGGAAAACGCCCTCATCAAGGCCGAGACCATCTGCAAAGCCAGCGGCCTGCCCACCATCGCCGATGACTCGGGCCTCTGTGTGGATGCGCTGGAGGGTGCCCCCGGCGTGTACAGCGCCCGCTACTGCGGCCGCCACGGCGACGATGAGGCCAACAACGACAAGCTGCTGGAGAATATGCAGGATGTCCCGGCGGAACAGCGCGGCGCAAAATTTGTGGCCGCTGTCTGCTTTATCCTGCCCACCGGCCGGCACCTGACCTGCCGGGGCGAGTGCCCGGGCAAGGTGGCCTTTGCGCGCCTGGCGGGCGATTACGGTTTTGGCTACGACCCGCTGTTCATCCCCGATGAATGCGGTGTGGGCAAAGCGGAAAAGCGCCCCAACACCGAGGGACGCAGCTATGCCCAGCTCACCCCGGACGAAAAGGATGCCATCAGCCACCGCGGTGTGGCGCTGGCAAAGCTGGAAAAAGAATTACCTGAATTTCTGAAATAAAAGGAGAAAAAACTATGTTGACGAGCAAACAGCGCGCCATTCTGCGCGGCAAGGCAAACACCATGGACCCCGTTTTCATCGTGGGCAAGGGTGAGATCGACGAGACCATGATCCAGGGCGTGAAGGACTGCCTGGATGCCCGGGAGCTGATCAAGCTCAAGGTGCTGGAGAGCAGCATGTACAATGCCCGTGAGGCTTCTGTCAAGCTGGCAGAGGCCACCGGTGCCGACTGCGTGCAGGTCATCGGCTCCAAATTCGTGCTCTATCTGCAGAAGAAGAAGGACAGCGCCTACGCTGACCTGCTGAAATGAGGCTCCTGCTGTACGGCGGCACCTTTGATCCGCCCCACAACGGCCACCTGAACAATCTGCGCGCCGCCGCTGCCCGGGTGCGCCCGGACAGGGTGGTGGTGATGCCTGCGGGGCTTTCCCCCTTCAAGCAGTCCACCGCCGCCCCCGGCAGCGCCCGGGTGGAGATGTGCGCGTGCTTCCGTGCACTGGAAGCGGAGGGGGCTGTTCCGGCGCTGTGCGTCAGCGGCTGGGAGGTGGAGCAGGCCGCGCTGGGCAGGCGCAATTACACGGTGCTCACGCTGGAAATGCTGGCCCGCACCTATCCGGAAGCCGAGCTGTACATGGCCATGGGCAGTGATATGCTGCTGAGCTTTGACAGCTGGCACCGCTGGCAGGAGATCCTGCGGCTGGCCCGGCTGGTGGTCACGAGCCGGAATGTCGGCGACGCGCCGGAGCTTCACGCCAAGGCAAAGCAGATGGACCCCACCGGGGCCCGCATCCTGTTTGCACAGGTCGAGGCTCTGCCCATGGCCAGCAGCAACCTGCGTACCCGCCTTGCAGCAGGGGAAGCGTGTGAAAATGAACTGCCCGCCCTCGTGCGCCGGGTCATCCGGCGGGAGGGGCTTTACCGGGCAGACAGAGGGGAAAGCGGAAACCATGAATCTGAAACAGGTAAAGGAGTTTGTGCGCGGCCGGTTGAGTGACAAGCGCTACGAGCATACCCTGAACGTGAGAAAAATGGCCGTCAAGCTGGCAAAGCGGTATGGCGTGGATGAGGACAAGGCCGCGCTGGCCGCCCTGCTGCACGATTCGGCCAAGGAGATCAGCAAGGACGAGATGCGCGCCATCATGCGGGCCCACCCGGAACTGGCCGAGGGCGGGGAAGAGCGTCCCACCCCGGTGTGGCACGGCATCTGCGCCGCCATCCTGGCCCGCACCGAGTGGGGCGTGGAGGATGAGGCTGTGCTTTCGGCCATTGCCTGCCACACTGCGGGCAAGCCCGGCATGAGCAGGCTGGATAAGATCGTCTATCTGGCGGATATGTCCAGCGCCGAGCGGGACTGGCCCGGGGTGAACAAGCTGCGCAAGCTGGAACTGAAGGATCTGGATCTGGCCATGCTGGCAGCCCTCAGGCAGACGAATGACTTTGTGCTCTCGCAGGGGAAGCCCCTGGACCCCATGTCCAAGGCGGCCTACGATGAGATCAAAGCAGAGGTGGATGCCCGGGCTGCAAAGGCCGGGTGAGCCGGTTTTTCTGCACACACCCTGCTCCGGAAAAGAATACCGATTGCAGATTGTGGGTAAGAATGTTATACTATGGAACATGACGACAGTCTCTGTCGGAATAAAAAAGCTGGAGGAACCGAACGAATGAGTCAAGGTCCGCGTCATATCAATACAGACCGCTCGCTGAACCGCCCTACGGAGCAGCGCCCCACGGAGGCCTCCGCCCTGCATCAGGTGTCGCTGTCCGGCCAGCCGGATTTCTTCCAGAACGAACAGCCCGCACCCCAGCAGCCGGAACCGCCCCGCCAGAGCGCGGGCGGCGGACGCGGCGGCAATGGCGGCAGTCGGCCGCCCCGGCACGCGGCCCCCGCTGATGCGCCCCGCCGCCGCAAAAAGAAGAAAAAGACCCCCGTGTGGCTGCCGATGGCCGTGACGCTGGCGGTGCTGGCCGTGATCTCGGGCGTGGTGGTCTACGCCGTGAACATGATGAACAAGGTGGAGGAGAACCTGAAGCCCGAGGAGAATGCGACCTCGCTGGTGGAGGAGATCCAGACGCTGGAGGAGTACAAGGGCGATGTGGTGAACATCCTTGTCTGCGGCATCGACTATGAGGAGGGCCGCGCCTATTCCTCGGACGGCAGCAACGACGGCATGACGGATATGATCCTGTACTGCCAGTTCGATATCAAGGGCGGTGCCCTGCGGATGCTGCAGATCCCCCGCAACAGCCTTGTTGCGACCCAAAACCGCAAGATCACCCTTTCCAACGGCAAGACCTACGCGGCCACCAACTACCAGATCAACTCGGTGGCCCTCTCCAACGGCGGCGACATTGCCGCGCTGGCGGAGGTCATCTATGATCAGTACAAGCTGCCCATCGACTACTATGTGACCATTGATATGCAGGCACTGGTGGAAATGGTGGACAACTTCGGCGGCATCGAGGTGTATATCCCCCACGATATGTCCTTTGCAGGCAGTGTCCTGAAGCAGGGCTACCGCAACCTGGACGGCGCATCGGCAGAGTTCTTTGTCCGCTGCCGCCATGGCCAGGGCTACGCCAACTCGGATATCGACCGCCTGAACATGCAGCGCTACTTCTATGCCGGCCTGTTCAAGCGGGTGCGCAGCATGGGCGTGACCGATGTCATTGCTCAGCTGCCCCTGATCTTCAACAACTATATCCACACGGATATGGATCTGACAACCATTGCCAAGATGCTGGTGTCCTTTACCCGCATCGACAGTGCGAACATCATGCTGGCCCAGACCCCTGTGTTCATGGGCGTGCCCAATGTGGGCAAGACCAGCAGCTTTGACGGCTACTCCTGCGTGGTTCCGGATGCCGGTTCCATTGCAGAGCTGCTGAACACCTATTTCCGCAATTACACCGGCCCCGTGAGCGCCGAGGAAATGAACCTTGTGACCAACAACTGGCCCCACGGCACCGCTTCCACCAGCGCCAACGTCCAGTTCGTGGGACAGCTGGACAAGGAGTCCGATGATGCCATCCTGAGCGGCGATACCGACGTGGCAGGTGCGACCACCACCGACGGCCAGGCCGCGGGACAGTAACAAACCAGAGAGGAGACTTTTATGGAAAACAAGATCGACAGCAAGACCCTTGCCATTGAGATCGCAAAGGTTCTGGACAAGAAAAAGGCCCAGGATGTCCGCGTGCTCAAAGTGGAGAGCCTGACCGTTCTGACCGATTACTTCGTCATTGCTTCCGGCACCTCCACCACCCAGGTGGGTGCTCTGGCCGACGAGGTGGAGTACGAGCTTTCTCAGAAGGGCATCGAGCCCTACACCACCGAGGGCTTCGACTCCAAGAACTGGGTGCTGCTGGATTATTCCAGCGTCATCGTGCACGTCTTTGTGCCCAACACCCGCACCTACTATGATCTGGAACATCTGTGGGCCGATGGTGAGCCCATGGATATCTCGGAGTATCTGACCCCGGAAAACAGTCTGTAAGCTTCCCTGCCTGCAAGGGCGGCTGCCGAATATGAGGAGTGATTGAAAGCTATGAAGTATGATTACAAGGCTGTTGAAGCCAAGTGGCAGAAGGTGTGGGAGGACGAAAAGACCTTCCATGTCGAGATCGACCACAAAAAGCCCAAGTTCTATGCGCTGGTGGAGTTCCCGTATCCCTCGGGTGCGGGTC
>ENA-OQLI01001026-OQLI01001026.1-human-gut-metagenome-genome-assembly--contig:-NODE-1026-length-24565-cov-12.190973_pt1 | contig 24565 bp, 25 predicted proteins | sample MGYA00242805_ERZ504812 | MGnify/ENA primary metagenome ERZ504812 (study PRJEB26092, sample SAMD00036430) | human gut metagenome | host: Homo sapiens | study: EMG produced TPA metagenomics assembly of... | reverse complement strand
CTGGACAGAAGAGGGGACGAGGGAACCGGCTGGTGCATGGCATGGAAGGCGTGTCTATGGGCGCGGCTCGGAGATGGAGAGCGTGCGTTGAAGCTCTTGAAAAATCAGCTTCACGTTACAAAAGAAGAAAACTGCAGTCTGGTCGGTGGCGGAACCTACCCGAATATGCTCTGTGCACATCCACCATTTCAGATTGACGGAAATTTTGGGTTTGCTGCAGCTGTGCTGGAAATGCTGGTGCAGTATCAGGACGACAGGATTCTTTTTCTTCCGGCGCTTCCGAAGGAATGGAAGGATGGAAAGATAAGGGGTCTCAAAGCACCGGGCGGCATTACGATTGATTTTGCATGGAAGGACGGCAGGATCACGGAATGCAGTCTGAAATCGCTAACAGATACAGTGCGTACACTTTTGTACAACGGAACAGAAAAGGAGATCACGCTGAAAGCAGATTGAGATTTACTGGTGAAATCGTTTCCCGTATTCCGAAGGGGAAATTCCCATACATTTTTTAAACAGTCTGCTGAAATAGAGCTGGTCATCAATTCCTACCATTGTGGAGATCTCTTTGAGAGAAAGTCGGTTGTCTTTGATCATGGTGGCGGCTTTTCGTATCCGGAGGTTGTTCAGATAACTGGTGATGCTTGTTCCGACTTCTGATTTAAAAACACGGCACAGATAGCTGGAACTTAAGCTGACATTTGCGGAAATGGAGGACAGCGTGAGCCGGTGCATGTAATTTTCTTCGATATATGCGAGGGTTTTGGCAATATCGTCTGTATAATGTCCTTCATTTATGGTAAAGGTCTGATAGATGTTTCTGGCTTCTTCATAGTCTGGAAGATTTTCCTGATATGGCATATCCGGGGCGAAGGACTGGTACATGGTGAAACGGTTGTACAGCTTTTTTACGAGCTGAGCGACTTTCATCTGGCCTGCATCCAGTTCTTTCTGGGAAAAGAGTACCAGTGCACTGTAGTCGTTCAGTACAAGGATATATGGCTGCAGTACACCCTGTACTGCGTCCAGAATCATATCACACAGAAGTTTTCCCGAGATAGAAAAAGCTTCATTGGACAGGAATTTTTCAAAGGTCACATAGCAGACGGCGCATGGTTCCTGCATAAAGCGCAGGTCTGTGTCGGCGTTTTGGATCGTAAAAGAGGAAAGGGAAGATTCTCCCTCAAAAAAGGAGAGGAGCAGGCGGGTTCTGTTTTCGGATACGGTTTCCGCTGGAACAGAAATTTTCCTGTTAGCTTTTTCATGCAGCTTTTCGGTCGTTTTGTTCAGGCAGGCGAGAAGGGTGTCCGGACTGATCTTGATCTTTAACAGATAGTCTGCCGCGCCCAGAAGAAGTGCGCTCCGCACAGAATCAAAATCTTCATAATTGCTGAGTACGAGGATCTCTCCGGGATAATTTTTTTCTTTCAGGGTACGGATTAGTTCCAGCCCGTCCATTTCCGGCATTTTGAGGTCAGTGATGATCACATCCGGCTGATGCTTCTCGATGAGAGGCATGGCTTCCAGACCATTCGAAGCAGTTCCGCAGATGGAAAAACCGTGTTCTTCCCAGGGGAGGATCGAGCGGAGAGCAATTTTTACAATGGGTTCATCATCTATAATAAGTATACTGTACATTTGGGTCCTTTCTGAGGTACTTGTTTATTCTTCTGGATGTTGTGACAGGGTATCGGCATAAAGCTCTGGCAGTGTCAGGGTGCAGGTGGTACCCTCGCCCGGGTGACTGTTGATCTTCAGCCCGTATTTCCGGCCAAAGTTCAGATGGATACGATCATTTACATTTGCTACGCCGATTTTTTTGCGGTCTTTGTGCGGGTTCAGATCAGTCTGAGTCATCTCGAATCCTTTTCCGTCATCCTGAAGTTCCAGGATCATATGTCCGTCTTCCTCCCAGCAGGTAATATGGATCTCCATGACAGAACCGTCATCGGAAGAACCATGCATTACAGAATTTTCGGCGAGCGGCTGCAGGATCAGTTTGGGAACGAGACAGGAGAGCAGCTCTTCATCCTCCACATGGAAAGAATATTCGAAACTTCCTGCATACCGGATGCGGAGAATGGCAAAATAATTTTCCAAATTTTCAAGTTCTTCCTGCACGGTGATATATTCATTCTTATTCGTGAGCGTGTTCTGAAGAAGACTGCTGAGTGCCTGGATCCCATCGCTGACGATCTGATCATTGTGCATGGCTGCTACAAAGCGTAGGCTGTTTAAGGTGTTAAAAAGAAAATGAGGATTGAGCTGATACTGGAGCATCTGAAGTTCAAGCTCTCTCTTTTTCTTTTCCTGTTCTTTTTGCTGTTCGAGCAGATTCTGGATGGTATCTGCCATGTGGTTCATGCTGCCGGACAGGTCTGAAAGTTCGTCTTTGTGGTTATCCTGAATACGGACATCCAGGTTTCCGTGGGATAATTCTTTACAGAAATCCAGCATGCTTCTGATCGGGGAGGTGATTCCCGGATATACCATTGCGACGATCCCGATGCACGTGAGGACCAGGATCACTGCCACGATCAGGATTCGGCGAAGCATGGTATAAACTTCGGAATTGATATAATGATAAGGCATGGTGTACACAAAAAGCTGGTTGAGCTTTTTGTTGAAAATATAAGTGACCAGCTGTTCTTCGCCATCTTTGTGGATGCTGAAGGAATCGGTTCTGGAAGGAAGCTTCTGCTGGATGTTTTTGAGAAATTCGCTGTCAACCTTTTCACCGAGTGCGATATTTCGGTCCCAAGAGGAAAGAACAGTACCGTCCATATTCATATACATAATATTAGAAGAATCTGCCAGTCCCACCGGTTCGAGGACTGTCTTGGAAAAAATCTTCTCATCGATGGAAATCAGGGTGTAACCGATCACGCGGCTTTCGCTGTACTGTTCATAGATCCTTCTTCCAAGGACCAGAATGTCTCTGTCACGGTAGGTGTGTACATATGCCCATACATCCTGATTTTCCAGGCGCAACCGGTCGAGGAGCATGTCTACATCATCCTGATAGAAACCGTCATAGCCAAGATCATAAAAAATATTTCCGTCGGTATCATATACGGTGATATTTTTGGCCTGTGCCGGATAGATGATCTTGGTGCGAACCATATGTTGGATCTCATTGATCGCCTGATTTTTCTCAATATCTGACATATCTTTGTTCAGAAGCCCGTCCTTGATCTCTTCGCTGATGCAGATAGAGCCACACAGATACTGATATTTTTCAATCTCACTTACCATATTCAGATTGATCATCGATAAAGTCTGAGAAATGGAAGCAGAAAGTTTTTCCCGGAGTGCTACGGAAAAGATATGAAAGGAATAGCCACTGATTCCTGCCAATGGTATAATGGATATCAGCAAAAGAGCGATGACAAGCCTTGTTTTGATACTGAATTTACGAAATCCCTGATAACGTTGTTTTTTATTCATTTTTCTCCCCGCCTTTTTATCCATTATACTAAAAAAAGTCAGGATAATCCATCCAAAACACAAATAGAAAAAGATTGTACATATTTATCACAAGAAAATCTATATCATATAATTTTTACAAGAAAAAGTTCCATAAGCAGGGCTGTTTTGTTAATTTACTACAAAAATATTTTGCCGTATACTGTCATCATAAGGCGAACGTAAAAAAGCCAGAACGAAGGAGGAAACAAACATATGAAGAAAAGATTTGCAGCTTCTGCTATGATCCTTGCGATGAGCGCAGCTAGCGTACTCTCACCACTCACTGCATTTGCAGACGCGGAAGAACAGGAACTGAACATCGCAATCTTCCAGGGTGGATACGGAGATGCTTACTGGAATCAGATGGTAGAACTCTTTGAGGAAAGTCATGAGGGCGTGAAAGTAAACATGACCATCAGCCCTACCATCGGTGATATCATTCGTCCACAGATCGTTGCCGGAAATGTACCGGATTTTATCTGCCTGAATGATGGCGGTGAGGACGGCGTGATCCTTTCTCTGATCAAAGAACATGCACTTCTGAACCTGAACGATGTTTTTGATGGCGAAAACTATGCAGGAACCGGTACACTCCGTGATGATATCACAGATGGAATTCTTGCAAGCAGCAAGTGTGCACCATATGGAGATGGCGATATCTATCTCGCACCGTTCAACAGCGGTCCACAGGGCCTGATCTACAATAAGACATTCTTCGACGAAAACAATCTGGAAGTTCCGAAGACCTGGGATGAGTTCTTTGCACTTGGTGATACAGTCAAAGATATCGACGGACGTTCCCTCTTTACTTATCAGGGAATCTATCCGGGATATATGGAAGAAATGCTCTGGCCGGCAATTGCAAATGAGTGTGGTGAAGAAGCTCTCACAAAGATCGCAAATTATGAAGAAGGCTCCTTTAATAATGAAGGCGTGCTGAAAGCCCTCACTCATATCAAAGAGATCGCAGATAAGGGATATCTTCTGGAAGGTACAGTAGGTATGAACCATACAGAATCCCAGACAGAGATGATGCTTGGAAAAGCTGCTTTTATCACAAATGGAACCTGGATGGAAAATGAGATGCAGGATGCTCCGAGAGAAGACGGATTTGAGTTTGCCATGGCTCCGATCCCGACAGAGAATGCAGATGATGTTCACTATGTATTCGACAGCTGCGAGCAGTTCTCTATTCCGGCAGCTGCAAAGAATCAGGAACTCGCAAAAGAATTCCTCCGTTTCCTGTACAGCGATGAATCTGTATCTGCATTTGCAGAAGCTTCCGGTGCCCTTTACGCAACAAAGAGTGCCCGTGAAGTGGCAAAAGACAAACTTTCTACAGCAATCTACAACATGTACGGAATCTATGACGAAGCAAATGCCTCTTCTCTGATCATGAGCTTCTCAGCAGTTCCGGCTGACTGCAAGATCAATCCAAAAGATGAGATTTTTAACCCGATCACTTCTGTTATGAACGATGAAATGACAGTAGAAGAGTGGGCACAGAATGTAGAGGACGCTTTTGCACAGGTTCGTGCAGACCAGGAAGCTGCCAAATAAATATCTTTTTTGTTATTTACAGAATGAATGTTGTCCGATTAAGCGAAAAGGCTGCTGCACAAGGTATGCGGCAGCCTTTTTTTACCCCAAAATGATTTGAAATCTGAAAAAAGGAGTGACCAGACGTGGTAAAAAAGCCAAAATTATTTATAGCTTTGTGTACGCTTCCCGCGTTGATTCTTACGATTGTTTTTATGATCGTACCGATGCTGAATGCCATCTATCTGTCATTTACCAGTTCCACAGCACTCAGTGTTGGATTCAACAGTAAGTTTGTATTTCTGGATAATTATATTTATATGTTCAAAGACAAGGACTTTGTGCAGGCGCTTTTTAATACGTTTAAACTGATGCTTGTGATTCCGGCTCTGACGATTTTTCTGAGCCTGATATTTGCTTTCATCCTTACACAGGGAGAACTTCGGGAGAAATCTTTTTATCGTACCGTATTCTTTTTTCCGAGTGTTGTATCCATGACGGTTGTCGGGATTGTATGGTCTTTTGTGTTTAATCCGACAAGAGGAATCCTCAATCATATGCTGGATCTGTTTAACCTGTCTTCCTGGAAACATGCCTGGCTCGGAGAGGGAAAAACAGCTCTCTGGTGTATCGGTGCCGCACTGGTGTGGCAGGCGATCGGTTATTATATGGTAATGCATGTGGCTTCGATTGACGGGATCTCTCAGGAAATTTATGAAGCGGCCTCGATCGATGGAGCGACCGGAGTCCAGAAGTTTTTCAGGATCACGATCCCGCTTCTTCGCAGATCCATCGGAACGACCTATATCCTTTCTCTGTCCGGAACGATCAATCTGAGTTTTACTCTGTCTAATGTCATGACGGGAGGAGGACCGAACGGTGCTTCCAGTGTCCTTTTGCAGTATATGTACACGCAGGGCATGCGAAATGCAAACTTTGGCTATGCGATGGCAATCGCCATGTTTACGCTTCTGCTTGCAATCGTGCTTGCACTGATCTCACGAAAACTGTCAGCTGAGAAAGAATAGGAGGGAGACTGATGAAAACTGTAAGAACCTGGTGTATCAGGATCCTGATGATTCTGTTTACAATTATTTTTCTTTATCCGCTTTTCTGGAACCTGATGTCTGCGTTTAAGACAAATGCGGAGTATCTGACAGATCCTTATGCACTGCCGGTATCACTGAATCTGGATAATTTTGTCGCTGCATGGCAGAAGGCAAATATTGCAGCGTATTTTGGAAATTCTGTGTTTGTAACGGTATTGTCTACGGCATTGCTTCTGCTGTTTGTCATACCGATTTCTTACGTACTGGCAAGATACCGCTTTGCCGGGAGCAAACTGATCTCCACAATCTATATGGCATGTATTTTCCTCCAGGCAACGTATATCATGATCCCGCTTTTCCTGGAATTGCAGGCAATCAATGGGCTGAATAATCTGCCGGTACTCTGTCTGGTCTATGCGGTCATGCAGTTCCCGTTCTGCATTTTTACTCTGCAGGGCTTTATGTCTGCTGTGCCAAAAGACTATGAAGAATCTGCCCGGATCGATGGTGCCACAAACCTTCAGCTTCTTCTGAAAGTTATGGTTCCGCTTGCAAAACCGGGAATTGCAACGATCACAATGTTGAGTGCAATGGGATTCTGGAACGAATATCCGCTGGCGCTGGTCCTTCTGACCGATGATGCCAAAAAGACCCTTCCGATCGGAATGGCAAATCTGTTTGAGATACAGAAGTATGCGACAGACTGGGGTGCACTGTTTGCGGGACTTGTGATCATTATGATCCCGACCATGATCATTTATCTGATCGGACAGAGATATCTGCTGCAGGGAATCGGGGCAGGCGGCCTGAAAGGGTGAATTGGATTTTTTTTGAAGAAGGAGAAGAGATATGCCGACAGATCAGGAATTGATTAAGATTGTTCCGTCGAAGCGTCAGCTTAAGTATCAGGAAACGGAATTTTATGCATTTTTTCACTTTGGGATGAATACGTATACGAACCGGGAATGGGGAGACGGTACGGAAGGTCCCGGGGTTTTTGATCCGCAGGAATTTGACGCCGGGCAATGGGTATCGGCGGTGAAAGCGGCAGGAATGAAAGGCGTGATCCTTACCTGCAAGCATCATGACGGATTTTGTCTGTGGCCGACGAAATATACGCAGCATAGTGTCGCTTCGAGTCCATGGAAGGATGGAGCGGGGGATGTAGTACGGGAAGTTTCGGATGCCTGCCGCCGTTATGGCTTGAAGTTTGGAATCTATCTTTCTCCGTGGGACCGGAATCAGCCATGTTATGGAAGCGGGAAGGAATATGACGATTATTATATCGCACAGTTGACAGAACTGCTGACCGGGTATGGGGAGATATTCAGTGTCTGGCTGGACGGGGCCTGTGGGGAAGGTCCGAATGGAAAGAAGCAGGTTTATGACTGGGAGAGATATTATGCATGTGTACGGAAGTATCAGCCAGATGCCTGCATCTGCGTCTGCGGACCGGACATCCGATGGTGTGGAAATGAAGCCGGCGATGTAAGAAAATCAGAGTGGAGTGTAGTTCCTGCGCGGACAGCTCTGGCAGAAAGTGTGCAGGAAAGAAGCCAGCAGTCGGACGATGAAGAATTTCGCAAGAGGAAGATCACCAGTGATATGGAAGACCTTGGAAGCCGTATCGCTCTTGAGGGCGAACATGATCTGATCTGGTATCCGGCAGAGGTAAATACCTCGATCCGACCGGGATGGTTTTATCATCCGGAAGAGGATGGCCAGGTGAAAAGCCTGGAAGAACTGGTCCATATTTATCTGGGGTCTGTTGGTGGAAATGCAACGTTTCTTCTGAATATCCCGCCAATGTCGAACGGGCTTCTGCATGAGAATGATGTGGAGCGTCTGAGGGAACTGGGAGAATGGCAGCAGAGAAGTTTTTCCCGCAATCTGCTGGAGGAATCCCACAGACCGGTGGAACTTGTCTTTGCATTGGATGAAGCAGAAGATGTCGGGTATCTGGTACTAAAAGAAGAAATCCGGAATAGCCAGAGAGTAGAGGCTTTTGAAGTATTTGTAAGAGATCAGGGAGAGTGGGAGAAGGTCTATACAGGAACTGTAATCGGGTACAAAAAAATCATTCCGATTTTTAAAGAAAACGTGAGAGAAATCAGAATCGTACTAAACGATTACAGAGTTCTGCCGCAGATTTCCTTTGTTGGAGTGTATCCGAGGAAGAAATAAAGTACAGAGTCAACCCCAAAAGAGAAAGCAGATGACCTAAATTCTATAAAGACAAAAATAAACCATCCAGGAGCGTTGCAAATGGATGGTTTATTTTCTGGTTTTACCATTTCTGTGCACGTTTCTCAATGAAATCCAGAATGGCATACAGCCCCATTGCGATCACGCACAGGATTACGATGGACATCAGCACCCATGTCAGCTTAAATAACCTTGCGTACATACGGATATAATTTGATATCGCAATATTTGACGTTTTACGAAAAGTCCAGTGTTTATGCGGGTTTGCGGGCACGGGTGATTGAACTTAACATGATTGACGAAAAAGGGCATCAGTTTTGAGGAATTTCTTCCTATTATAATTTGTTTTTAACACTATAATGGCAATTTGAATAAGAATTTTTATGCATGAGAGGATCTTCAGGTCCTCTTCTTTTTATGTATCCAAAACTTGACCTAATTTAACCAAATATATTTTTTGCTATTTTTGCTTCAACATTACATATTAGAAATCAATAATATTTTTATGACTATTAGAAAAAATAAATGAAAATAATAAAAAAGTTATTGACAAGGAAATATGGAAGTGCTATAGTATAACCATAAAGAATACATACATAAAAACAAAAATACATGAAAGCGTATACATACATGAAAAGCATACATATATAATTTAAGTAAGTAAATATTTTTGGCAATACAAATAAATACATACGTCGCAGTGATGAATCATCTTTAGGAGGTATGAAAATCATTGATGAGAGGCGTATCCATAACATGAGCATATTGCACGACATCTGATGTAAATTTTTTAATGCAGCTGATGTTAAGATTTATGGAGCGGTTACTACGACAAAAGGAATAAAAATAGAATAAGGCTTTATCTATAGGAAGTTTCTCTGTGGATGAGTAAAACAGCATCAAGTACATGAAGCGTGTTTATTCTCTATAGTTATATTTCTTATGGAAAGAATCAGTACCAGTCACTGGTACAGGTCTATAAGCTTATTCTGCAAATTATCCTTTTGTCGTAGTGACCGCTCTTTTTTTGTTACCAAAAAATAAGCACAAATTAAGAAGGGAGACCAAATTATGACACCAAAAAGAATTCCTATCAGATCCGGTAAACCGATGTTCAGGTATTACTTGAAAACCCTGATTGACAAAGACGACTTTGATGCGATTCAGCCGTTTATCACTCTGGCCAGGGCAAATCTGGACCTTGCGTGCGAATGCCTGCGGCACTACGCAACATGCAGGAGTAAAAAGGAGAGGCAGGAAATACTTGACTCAATCCCTGGACATATAGAGTATGTGATGAACAGAGGATATTAATGACACACCGGAGGGAAGTCCCTCCTGACCAATAAAGAAAGGAGAGTCGGATTAGGAAAAATCCGGCAAATAAGCACTATGACAAAACAGAATGCAATCGAAACCGTAACAAGCTATTTTGAGGAAATCGACACAAGAGCATTGGTTCTTGACCTGAAGACAACGAAAGATGCTGAAGCTGATTATGAAGCAGCTAAGTATCTGTTTGGGGATCAGGATCCGGAAAGCGAGACTCTGAATAACCATGAAGATCTTTTGGAAGAAAATGAGAAACTTCTTATTAAATACTATAAGAAGCAGCCTGAAGAATTTTTTGCAGAGTGGAATGAGGGAAATCTCTTACTGATTATGGCAAGAGATTTGAAGAGTATTACCAGTAAGATCACCAAAAGTGGTCTGAACATAACGGAAATCCTGGAACGTACAAAAAGGATTTACGGAAACGTAAGAGACCGTTACTTTGATGGCGATAGGACGGAAGATATAGTTTGGTTTCTTAATTTTATAACAAGTGGAGAGCCTACAAAGGGAAATTACGGTCATGTACCTGTGAAAATTATGCATCGATGCTTAAGGATGTATAAGAAGCAGGGATATGTAAATGGTAGCGTAGAGTTAACAGAAAAACTGGCTTCATTCTATAACATGGGACCTAATGGAAGAAAAAAACATCTTGATTATATTCTGAATATTCTCGACCCTGATTGCACAACAACCGCTTACCATTGTGGGCTTGCAGAACATATGATAATCGGAAAAATGTTTGCGAAAGATCGTGCAGACGTAAAAGTGGATGTTGAAAAGTTGATAGAAGATTTTGACATTTTATTCGATCGGTCTGATGAGAATGCAATCAGAGAAGTCCTGAACCGTTGGAAACAGAACTTAACTAATGGATGTGAAAAATAATTTACTAAAGAATGGAGGTCAATGAATTATGACAGAGGAAACAATGAAAAAGGAATTAAATGTAACAGAGGTACTTGGTAGAGTTAAGGATCTTGACAACTACAACAAAAGAAACTTATTCACTGGACGCGGATATACACTGTATTATGTGACAGATGGTGATTTTGGATGTCTGCCTGAAACTGTAATGCATCAGTGCCTCAGGATCTTCTTGAACCAGCATTGCGTAGATGGCTCTATGGAGCTTCCGGAGCGAATAGCAACTCTTCCGAATAATGTGAAATACCCAATGATGCGTCATCTTGACTACATAGCGGGAAATGATTCTTACTACTGTGGTCGCGACATGCAGGAGGACGCTACATTAAGACTGTTACGCCATGTACCTAAAGATATCCCCATTAATGTCCATAATTTAATGGAAGACTTAAATGTATTTTTTGGTGGAGCGGGAAAAGGAAGCAAAAGTGAAATAGAGCACCGTTGGGTATTGATGACAGCTGGTGTATACAGAAAGGATAAGGAGGCTTAATTATGGCAATGACATCTATCTATTATACAGAATGCGGTCACTGGGGAAGAAGAAACCTTAGTGGAAGTAGCAGAAGTAGAGAACGGTATGTTGAATCCCTCGGTGAAGGTGAACTTTATCCGGACTACAAGAGAGAAGCTCTGCTGAAGAAAAGAGAAGCTGAACAAGCAGAAGCTGTGAAAGCAGCAGAAGAAAAGATCTGGCCCGATTTACTCGGGTCAGAGAAACAGATAGCCTAGGCGACGACTATAAGAGCCCAGGTTGTCAATGGTGTAGTAAGTTTGAAGAGACTTCTTAATCACTCAATTTTAGAGAATTGGAGCTCCTAATTGATTAAAAAGTCTCTTGAGGCTTATTTTTTTACCTCAAAGGGCAAAATTGTATTTTTTTAAAAACATTTCAAAGCAATATGACTTTTTACCCTCTGCCACCTGTGTAGAGTGTAAGAAACTTTTTTACCGACACGAAATCCAGGAAAATGAGAAAAGTTATGTTGTGACCCTGTAAAAAGGCGTCTGAGCAATGGGTTATGTGTAAGGAAATTTTTTCGGTTTCTTACACGAACCTTGGAAACAGAATAGCCTGCCCATATTGATACCAGATTTTTTCTGGAAATACGTCCCGGAAACATCAGAACCCGGTACAGGAACGGATATGGGGTGAGAACAGGAGCCAAATTAGAGAAAGGAGGGCGTCAGACAATGGCACAGACACAGGGATTCATGACAGCGTTGTATGAGCGTCTTAGTCGTGATGATGAATTAAACGGAGAGTCCAACAGTATTTCCAATCAGAAGAAGCTCTTTGAGCAGTATGCGAAAGAACATGGCTTTACAAATCTGATTCATTTTACGGATGATGGAATTTCCGGCACAAGATTTGACCGCCCCGGCTTTCTTGCCATGATGAAAGAAGTGGAGTCCGGGAAAAGTTGGGACAATCCTGATCAAAGATATGAGCCGAATGGGAAGGGATTATCTGAAGGTCGGGCAATATATGGAACTGCTCAGACAGAAGGATGTGCGTCTGATCGCAGTGAATGAGAATGTAGATAGTTTTCGGGAGGATGATGATTTCACCCCTTTCCGAAATATTATGAATGTTGTCCGTTATCACTTTAATGAGGATGCAAAAGAAACCATGCAGGAGAAGATTAACCGGATGCTGGTGACAGAAGCGAGCAGAATGGAAGTGTAATGAAAATATATAGATGCAACTGTAGAAGAAGTGTGATATTATGTGAGTAAAAAATCGGAATTGACCGAGCTCTTAGAGCGAGGGATACTTCTTGTCCGAAGGGCAAGAAGATGGAGGTTAGAAAGAGTTTAACAACTCGGAATTTAAAGGAGCGATAATCTATGAATAAAAACGAACAATGGCTAAAATGGGCAGTAGAATTACAAGCTATTGCTCAGGGTGGTTTGTTTTATGGAAAGGACAAATTTGATATAGAACGATATGAAAGAATCCGAGAAATTTCTGCTGAAATGATAAGCTATAAAACTGAAATATCTACAGAAAAAGTTCAAAATTTATTTTGCAGTGATGTAGGATATCAGACTCCTAAAATAGATACAAGGGCTGCGATTTTTAAAGACGGGAAAATATTATTGGTTCATGAAGCAAATGGTACTTGGTCATTACCGGGAGGTTGGTGTGATGTCGATATTTCCGTAGAGGAGAATACAATAAAGGAGGTCAAAGAGGAATCAGGACTTGATGTTACTGTAAAACGTGTGATTGCTGTTCAAGATAGGGAGAAACATAATCTTCCAATATATGCGTATAAAGTATGTAAGATTTTTATGCAATGTGAAGTGACGGGCGGTCAATTTAAAACGAATATTGAAACAACAGGTTTTGATTATTTTGGAATTGATGAGCTTCCAGAACTTGCAGAAGAAAAGAATAATAAAGAACAAATTGCAATGTGTTTTAATGCAATGCAATCAGAAAAATGGGAAGCTTTATTTGATTGACTTCCGGTTTTCTAAACTGACAACTTCAAGTTTGACGGAGTAATAAATATGAAAATCCGAGAAGTGAATGAGAATAAAAAGCAATTTATAGCATTATTGTTATTAGCTGATGAGCAGGAAAATATGATTGATCACTATCTTGAAAAAGGTACTATGTATGTACTTGAAGATGGTAATGTAAAAGCTGAATGTGTCGTTACTGATGAAGATAATGGAATACTTGAAATTAAAAATATTGCAGTTGATCCTCAGAATCAAGGACAGGGCTATGGGAAAGCATTGATTGACTTCCTTGCAAGTAAATATGCAGATGAATATTCTATTTTGCAGGTTGGAACAGGTGACAGCCCGTTGACCGTACCGTTTTATGAAAAATGCGGATTTGTCCGATCTCACAATATTCCGAATTTCTTTACGGACAATTATGACCACCCAATTTATGAGTGTGGTGTACAGTTAATAGATATGGTATATTTGCAAAGATGTTTATAACTTCCGGTTGTGTGCCCAGCTAAGGGTGTGTAGTCAAGCCGGTGGAAATCCGGTTTATCCAAGGTTTAGCCAACCAGATAATAGCGAGTCCTGGGACGATGTCGGTAACAGCATCTGACAAGCGTAGACAGCAAGAAAACAGGGTTGAATTGGTAGAGCATCTGCCTTACAAGCAGAGGGGCATAGGTTCGAGCCCTATAGGTTCCATATCTATTTCATATCTATTTTATGGCGAGATAGCTCAGTTGGCTAGAGCATGCGGTTCATACCCGCAGTGTCGAGGGTTCTTTTTCACCGGTTCACTCGCAGCTTTCAGTAAAATTTTATAAAAAAATGAAAAAGGGAAAGCCAAATCCGGAAAACTGTGTTACACTGGACTTGTTTGTTATCAGTATGAGGAGGAGATAAACGATGGAAAACTTTTTTAAACTGAAAGAACACGGCACCGACGTGAAGACAGAAGTCATCGCCGGTCTCACAACTTTCATGACCATGGCGTATATCCTTGCGGTTAACCCGAGCATCCTCGGCGCAACCGGAATGGATACAGGTGCTATTTTTACAGCAACTGCGCTGGCATCTGCAATCGGCTCTTTCTGTATGGCACTGTTTGCCAACCTGCCCTTCGTACTTTCCGCTGGTATGGGTCTGAATGCTTACTTCGCCTATACGGTTGTCCTGGGCATGGGTTACAGCTGGGAAGTTGCTCTGACTGCAGTATTTGTTGAGGGTATTATCTTTATTATCCTGTCCCTGACAAATGTGCGTGAAGCTATCTTTAATGCGATTCCTGCGAGCCTGAAGGTTGCAGTATCTGTTGGTATCGGTCTGTTCATCACCTTTATTGGTCTGCAGAACGCACATATTGTAGTGGATGGTTCCACACTGGTAGGTCTGTTCTCCTTTAATGGTTCTGTAAAAGCAGGCACTTTCCAGTCCGAAGGCATTACCGTGGTACTGGCACTGATCGGTCTGCTGATTACAGCCTTCCTGGTAATCAAGAACGTAAAGGGCAACATCCTGCTGGGTATCCTGATCACATGGGTACTGGGTATTATCTGTCAGCTGACAGGCTTGTATGTTCCGAATGCAGAAGCTGGTTTCTACAGCCTGATCCCCAGCGGCATCATTTCCGCACCTGCATCTGTTGCACCGACCCTGTTCAAGATGGATTTCTCTGCAATTGCATCTCTGAACTTCGTTGTTGTAGTATTTGCATTCCTGTTTGTTGATATCTTCGACACACTGGGAACTCTGATCGGATGTGCGACAAAGGCAAACATGCTGGACAAAGAAGGCAAGCTGCCTGGCATCAAGGGTGCTCTGATGGCTGACGCTGTAGGTACAACCGTTGGTGCATGCCTGGGTACCTCTACCATCACTACTTTCGTAGAGTCTTCTTCCGGTATTGCAGAAGGCGGCAGAACAGGTCTGACCTCTATTGTTTCCGGATTACTGTTCATCCTGGCACTGTTCTTCTCTCCGGTATTCCTTGCAATTCCTTCCTTTGCAACCGCTCCTGCACTGATCGTTGTTGGTTTCTTCATGATGCAGTCTGTAGCGAAGATCAACTGGAGCGATATGCTGGAAGCAATTCCTGCATTCATCTGCATTTTTGCAATGCCCTTCATGTATTCTATTTCCGAAGGTATTTCGTTCGGCGTTATTTCCTTCGTTGTACTGAATGCGGTAGCTGGTAAGGCAAAAAAGATTACCCCTCTGATGTGGGTACTGGCAGTATTGTTTATTTTGAAATACATTTTCCTGTAAGATACGGGATTCTTTACTGAAAATCTGAAGCATAATTCATACTGAGAACAACTTCGAAATGATTTGAAAAAGGCGGCGAATAAGAGAAAACCTCTATCCTGCAGCTGCAACAATAGAATGCACGCTCCGCGAACATTCTATTGTCATGAATAAAAAAGCCGTGTGTTTTGGCAGGCATCGAAAGATGCTGTGCCGGACAAACGGCTTTTTTTGTCGTATAGGAAACTTCGTTTCCATACGACAAAAAAACTCCGCGAGGATGCGCACTCGGAGCAAGAATGTGCCAAGGCACATTTTTTTTTTGGTGACTGTCGATGGGATAACAAAAGGAGGGCCGGCAGGTGTGCTCCTGCCGGCTGGTATGAAAAAGAAGTATTTCAGAAAAAGTTTTTCTTTATCTATGCTCTTATCATACAAGTCAGATGTGACAGGAGTCTGACCGAAAGATGAAAACTTTGTGAACGGTTTATGTACAGAAAAATAATCGGGAAACTGACTGTTCAGAAGTCGCTAAGAAAGCCTGCAGAAAGCTAAGCATACGTTAAGGGTGTGTCAAATCTATGGAAGAAAAAAAGTTGGTTTGATATGATGCTTTTTGAAATCCCGGACACGCAAAAAAGCGTTACGGAGAGAATTTGCAGAAAGCGGGGTAAAGAAAAAATGAGTCAGATTTTTGGTGCGATTATGCTTGGGGTAATGGGAATTCTGGGCGGACTTCCCACCCTGTACCTGTGCGTGAGCCTGGTTGTGGTGCTGGCACAGAAAATATACGGAAAGGTTGTTCATGGAAAATCCTTATACGCTTAAAAAATTGCAAAAAGTTGTCCCGCCGCAGATAGAGACAGTCCGCCGGCGGGATTTTTTTTCCCATTTTACAGAAAGATATGGTAAGATACAGAAGAGAAAGGCATTCGGAGAACACTGATGCAGAGAAAGAATACGATAAAACGAAAACAGAACCCGGAACAAAAAGAACGGACGATTCTGAAAAACATCCTGATCACGGTGGGCATTATGGGCGCTGCGACGATTGTATGTCTGGCGCTGCAGCGTTTTTCAGAGGCGGATACGCATGTGCCGCTGCTGTTCGTGCTTGCGGTCGTGATAGTGGCGCGGTGCACAGAAGGATATGTTTATGGAATCCTGTCAGCGATGGCTGCGGTGGTGTTGGTCAACTATGTCTTCACCTACCCGTACTTTGAGTTGAATTTTTCGATTACAGGCTATCCACTGACCTTTGTGGTGCTGCTGGCGACGGCGGTTATGGTGAGCGCGCTGACGACGCAGATCAAATGGCAGGAACAGATGCGTCTGGAAGTGGAAAAAGAAAAGACACGCGCCAATCTGCTGCGGGCGGTATCTCACGATATCCGGACGCCTCTGACATCAATTCAGGCATCCGCGTCGGGAATTTTAGACAATTACGACGCGCTGGGACGGCAGGAAAAGGTGGAGCTTTTAGAAGGCATCCGCGACGAATCCCAGTGGCTGATCCGGATGGTGGAAAACCTGCTTTCGATCACGCGAATTAACGGGGACCGTGCGCAGCTTCAGACGACCTGGGAGGTCGTAGAAGAGGTCGTAGGCGGGGCGGTTGGGAAGTTCCAGAAGCAGTTTCCGCAGATCGAAGTAGAAACGAGCATGCCGGAGGAGGTCGTGATGGCTCCGATGGACGGCATTTTGGTGGAGCAGGTTTTAGTAAACCTGATGGAAAATTCTGCGATACATGGAAAAACAACCACAAAAATACGTATATCCGTTCAAAAACTGCCGGAACGGGTGCTGTTCTGCGTAGAGGATAACGGAAAGGGAATTGATCCGGCGATTTTGCCGATTATTTTCGAAGGACAGCTTCCGACCGGCGATCATGCTGCGAGCGATGGAAAACGGAGCATGGGGATCGGACTATCGGTCTGCATGAGCATTATTCAGGCGCATCAGGGCGACATGAAGGCGGAAAATATGGCGGCGCACAGGGGAGCGAGGATCCAGTTCTGGCTGCCCTGTCAGGAAGAAAACTGGATGGAGGAAGCCTGAATGGAAGTAAGGGACAGAATTCTGATTATCGAGGATGACCGAAGCATCCGCAAATTTTTCCGGACAATTCTGGAAGCGAACCGTTACGATGTCATTTCGGCGGATACCGGCGAGGAGGGCTACAGCCTGATTACATCCCAGTGCCCGGATCTGGTGATTCTGGATCTGGGGCTTCCGGATATGGATGGTATGGAAATTTTGAGCAGACTTCGGAAATGGTCGGGCATGCCAGTCGTTGTGATTTCTGCACGGAGCCATGAAAAGGACAAGGTGGAGGCACTGGACCTCGGAGCGGACGATTATATCACGAAGCCGTTTGGAACATCGGAAATGCTGGCGAGAATCCGAGCAGCGATCCGTCATTCAAGAGCTGGCTATCAGGGACCGGCAGGTGGAATGACGGGCGTTTTTGAGGCGAAAGACCTGCTGATCGATTACGATAAACATCGTGCCTATAAGGGCGGCTTAGATCTGAACCTGACACAGAATGAGTTTCGGCTGGTGAGCCTTTTGAGCCGTTATGCGGGAAAGGTTCTGACCTATGATTTTATGATCCGGGAAATCTGGGGACCAAACATGGAAAACAATAACCGGATTCTGCGGGTCAACATGGCGAATATCCGACGTAAGCTTGAGAAAAATCCGGCACAGCCGGAGTATATTTTTACAGAAATCGGCGTCGGCTACCGGATGATCGAGCCGGAGGGCTGACCAAGACGCGAAAACAGGAGGAAAAGAAAAGATGCGAATTGGAATGGGATATGATGTGCATAGATTGCAGGAGGGCTGCAAACTGATTATGGGCGGCGTGGAAATCCCGTATGAAAAGGGACTTTTAGGACATTCTGATGCGGATGTGCTCGTACATGCCGTGATGGACGCCCTGCTTGGAGCAGCAGCACTCGGCGATATCGGTAAGCATTTTCCGGATACGGATCCCGCCTATAAGGGAATCAGCAGCATTCTGCTTTTGCAGAAAGTAGGGGAGCTGCTGGAAGAGCACTGCTTTCTAATTGAAAACATCGATGCGACGATCATCGCCCAGGCGCCGAAGATGCGCCCGCACATCGACCAGATGCGCCAGAACATGGCGGATGCGCTCAAAATCGACGTATCGCAGATCAATGTAAAGGCGACGACCGAGGAAGGACTTGGCTTTACCGGAGCCGGAGAGGGTATTTCTGCGCAGGCGATCTGTCTGTTAAACAGTCCGATGGGACTCTACGACCAGAATGTGACCAGCGGCTGCGGCGGCTGCGGCGGTTGTGGCGTGCAGTAAGTCCGCCTGTCGCATGGCGCAATCTTTGTAAAGTGACAGGAACGTTGGGGCAGCTGCCAAAGCTGGCATCGGAGCCCTCACCTGCTGCATAAAATAAGAAAAGGGGACACTGTCCTACTCAGCGCAGGCGGAACAAAAACACCGGCAGCCCTTGACAAAGAGAAGAAAATTTTTTATCCTAATGATAGTTGTGCAGATACTTCGGGAAGTTGCGAATTGCCAAAGCCGGAGCATCTGCGATATCGCTGAAATGAACAGATTGGAAAATGCATGGAACGGAAAGAGTATGCAGACAGACGGCGCCAGAGAGGGAATGTCATTGGCTGAGAGCAGTCCCCGCAGGTTTGTGCAGAAAGTGCATCCGGGAGCAGATTCTGCGAAGCCGACGGCATGAGCAGAGTACGAATTGCGCACGTTACGCGCCTGAGGGCAGGATTTGGAATCCTGAAACAGAGTGGAACCGCGGAATTTTTCGTCTCTAGGCTACAGAGGCGAAAAATTCCTTTTTTTATGACAATAGAAGGTTCACAGAGCGTGCATTCTTGCATTGTATTCATGACAATAGAATGCTCGCAGAGCGTGCATTCTATTGTTGTATATTGCGAAGCAATGCTCCAAAGTCCGTGCATACACGAGACGTTGGGAACTGCTGTGATTATTCGAGAAAAGGGAAAGGAGAGTTTCGGATATGGGAATCATCGGAAATGTAAAAGAAGAGATCCGGCTGATCAGAGAGCGGGATCCGGCGATTCATTCTTCCATGGAAGTTTTTTTATATCCGAGTTTCCGGGCGATGCTGCACTACCGTGTGGCGCATAAACTGTATCTGTCCGGGCATTATTTCCTGGCGAGATGGATTTCACAGCGCGCGGTGCGCAAAACCGGAATTGAAATCCATCCGGGTGCGAAAATCGGAAAAGGCTTCTTTATCGACCACGGAAACGGCGTTATCATTGGAGAAACCGCAGAGATCGGCAATAATGTGACCCTGTATCAGGGTGTGACACTGGGCGGAACCGGAAAGGAGCAGGGAAAGCGCCATCCGACTGTCGGCGATAATGTCATGATCAGCGCGGGCGCGAAGGTGCTCGGATCTTTTACGATTGGGGAAAACTCCAAAATCGGTGCGGGAAGTGTCGTGCTTTCAGCGGTGCCTCCCAACTCCACGGTAGTCGGTGTCCCGGGCAGAGTGGTGCGCCGGTACAATCAGCCGCTCCCGCGGGAAACTCTGGATCAGGTGCATTTACCAGATCCGGTACGGGAGGACATTATGACGCTGCAGAAAGCAAACAGCGAGCTGATCAACCGGGTTCTCGAGCTGGAAGTGGAAGTGAAGCGTCTGGAAAAAGAAAAGGAATCGAAAAACAATACGAAAGGAAACGAAAAACAGCATGAAAATTTATAATACATTGACAAAGAAAAAAGAAGAATTTGTACCGATCGAGCCCGGAAAGGTACGCATGTATGTATGCGGTCCGACCGTTTACAACTTTATCCATATCGGAAACGCGCGTCCGATGATCGTGTTTGACACCGTGCGCCGCTATATGGAGTATAAGGGCTACGAGGTAAACTATGTCAGCAACTTCACCGACGTGGACGATAAAATCATCAAAAAAGCGGTAGAAGAGGGCGTAGATGCGAATGTCATTTCCGAACGCTATATTGCAGAGTGCAAAAAGGATATGGCTTCCTTAAATGTCCGTCCGGCAACAACCCATCCTCAGGCTACACAGGAGATCTGCGGCATGGAAGAGATGATCCGCACGCTGATCGAAAAAGGCTATGCCTATGCAGCGGAAGATGGCACGGTTTACTACCGTGTCAGAAGCTTCAAGGATTACGGCAAGCTTTCCCACAAAAATCTGGATGACTTAGAGGGCGGCAAGCGTTCCCTGCTGGTTTCCGGTGCAGACCAGAAGGAAGATCCGCTGGATTTTGTCCTCTGGAAGCCCAAAAAAGAGGGCGAGCCTTTCTGGAAATCCCCGTGGTGCGACGGCAGACCGGGCTGGCACATTGAATGCTCCGTCATGAGCAAAAAATATCTGGGGGATGAAATTGACATCCATGCAGGCGGCGAAGACCTGATTTTCCCGCATCATGAAAACGAAATCGCGCAGTCCGAGGCTGCAAACGGAAAACCCTTCGCACATTATTGGATGCATAATGCCTTTTTAAATATCGACAACCACAAGATGAGCAAATCTGCGGGCAATTTCTTTACTGTCCGCGATATTGTTGCAAAATATGATCCGATGGTGCTGCGCTTCTTCATGCTTTCCGCCCACTACAGAAGCCCCTTAAATTTCAGTGCAGAGCTGATGGAGGCCGCTGCAAACAGCCTGGAAAGAATCCGAACTGCAGTTGCTACTCTGCAGTTTAAGGCGCAGAACGCAGAAGACAGCGAGCTGACAGAGCAGGAGAAGGAGCTTCTTGCACAGGCAGCAGGATTTGAAGCGAAATTTGATCAGGCGATGGACGATGATTTCAACACCGCGGATGCAATCGCAGCGATCTTCGAGCTGGTAAAATTTGCCAACACCTGCGGTGATGCAGAGCACACCAAGGCATTCTGGGAGGCTCTGAAAGAAAAGATCACAACCCTCAGCGATGTCTGCGGTCTGATCGTAGAGAAAAAGGAAGAGCTGCTGGATGCAGACGTGGAGGCTCTGATTGAAGAGCGTCAGGCTGCCCGCAAAGCGAAAAACTTCGCGCGCGCAGATGAAATCAGACAGCAGCTTCTGGATATGGGCATCGTGCTGGAGGATACCAGAGAGGGCGTAAAATGGAAGAGAGCCTGAGCCTGCTTGGCGCAATCCGGAAGAAATTTGTATGCGATCGGGTGGACATCCGGACCTATTCCCCGCTGACACTGGCGTTTGTCGGGGACTGCATCTATGATCTGGTCATCCGCACGATCGTTGTGGAGCGCGGCAATACTGCGCCCGGCGTCCTGCATACCAAAAAGAGCTCCATCGTAAAGGCGCAGGCGCAGGCAGCACAGGCGGATGCGCTGATGGAGGAGCTGACTGCAGAAGAGCAGGCAGTTTACCGCAGAGGGCGGAACGCCCATTCCCATTCGGCAGCCAAAAATGCATCGATCGGGGATTACCGCAAGGCGACCGGATTGGAAGCACTGTATGGATTTTTATACCTGACCGACCAGACCGACCGGCTGCTTTGGCTGATTGCGAAAGGGCTGGAGCTGACCGGGCAGCAAATATGATCAAATAGGAGAGCACGCAGATGCGTTATGAAGAATTTACAATAGAAGGCAGAAATGCGGTGATCGAGGCGTACCGGGCAGGACGTCCGATTGACAAGCTGTTCATTCTGGACGGCTGCCAGGACGGACCGATCCTGACGATCAAGCGGGAAGCAAAGGCGAAGCAGACGCCTGTTAAATTTGTAACAAAGGAGCGTCTGGATCAGCTTTCCGAAACCGGAAAGCATCAGGGAGTCATCGCCTATGCGGCGGCTTACGAATATGCGACTGTGGAAGAGATTCTGGACAATGCCCGTCAAAAAGGCGAAGCACCGTTCTTATTTTTGCTGGATAACATCGAAGATCCGCACAACCTCGGCGCGATCATCCGAACCGCCAATCTGGCGGGCGCACACGGCGTGATCGTTCCCAAAAACCGGGCGGCAGGGCTGACGGCGGTTGTGGCAAAAACCAGTGCAGGAGCGCTTAACTTTACTCCGGTGGCAAGGGTGACGAACCTCGCAAAGACCATCGAAGAGCTCAAAAAAGAGGGCATCTGGTTTGTCTGTGCAGATATGGGCGGCACGACGATGTATGACCTGAATTTAAAAGGGCCGATCGGACTTGTTATCGGCAATGAAGGAGAGGGCGTTGGACGTCTTGTGAAGGAGAAATGCGACATGGTCGCATCCATTCCGATGAAAGGCGATATCGATTCTCTGAACGCTTCCGTGGCAGCGGGTGTTCTGGCTTATGAAATTGTGCGTCAGCGCCTGCAGTAAGGGCAGCTGAGAGAAAATTGGCGAAATTGGCAGGAAGCATGAAAAAATACGAAGAATGTCAGGACGACGAACTGATCCGGAGGCTGCGGGACGGCGATGGCAGCGTCATGGATTATCTGATGGAAAAATATAAGGATCTGGTGCGGAGAAAGGCGCGTTTGATGTATCTTCCGGGCGCGGATCAGGAGGATCTGATCCAGGAGGGAATGATCGGGCTGTTCAAGGCGGTGCGGGATTATGAAAAAGACAGGGACGCGTCTTTTTCCACCTTTGCAGACCTTTGTATTTCCAGACAGATTTATACAGCAGTAGAGGCGGGCGCACGCAAAAAGCATGCGCCCTTAAATCATTATGTCTCATTGAGCCAGCCGGAGGACCGGGACGAGGACAAACAGGCGTATGAGCCGGAGGATGTCTGGGAAAAAAGTCCGGAGGAGCTTGTCATCGATCAGGAAAACACGAGACTTCTGGAAGAAACGATCGAGCAGGAGCTGACGCCGTTAGAAAAGCAGGTCATGGATCTGCACCTGACCGGCATGGGCTACCGGGAGATCGCAAAGGTGCTCGGCAGAGACGGGAAAAGTACGGATAACGCCCTGCAGCGCAGCCGCGGAAAGCTGCGCCGGGCGCTGGATAAAAAGACGGAGCAGGAAAAGGAAGTGCTGCGCCCGTCCAAAGGAGAGGAATGAGTACATATGACGGAAAATCTGTTTTTGCAGGATCAGGCGGTTTCCTTTCACAGACCCTATCCTGCGTCCCTGACCGCACTGCATGAAAAGCAGCCGGAGCAGGGAATTTTTTATCGACAGGATGGAACGCCTTTTTTGAAGCTCTGGATGAAAAATGCCTGCGACGTAAAGATCGTCATCGGACAGGATACCTATATCCTGCTGGAGGTGGAGCGCAATCTCTGGGAGGTGAAGCTGCCGCTGGAACCTGGCTTTTATTATGCTGCACTGTATGTGGATAGTGTCGAGATCGTAAGTCCCTATCTTCCCATCGGCTACGGGTATTCCAGACCGTGCAATTATCTGGAAATCGGGCCAGCCATGGAAGCGTGCCGTTTAAAGGATGTTTTACACGGGAGCATCCGGCATGAATATTTTTATTCGGAAGTGACGGGGCAGACGGAAAGCTGTCTGGTGTATGCGCCGCCTGGATATGACCGGGATCAGCTGCGGCTTCCGGTGCTGTATCTGCAGCATGGTTTCGGCGAAAATGAGGGAAGCTGGGTCTGGCAGGGAAGAATCGGCTGGATGATGGACAACTTTCTTTCCGAGAAAAAAGTCACGCCGATGCTGATCGTCATGGCGGACGGGATGATGTCCGAGGACGGAGATCCGGAGAAAAAAATCATTCCGTCGCTGTTCACGAAATTTCTGACGCAGGATCTGATGCCGTATGTAGAGGCGCATTACCGCGTACTGACGGGACGGGAAAACTGCGCGATCGCCGGGCTTTCGATGGGGTCGATGCAGGCGGCCATGGCAGCGTTTTCCTATCCGGAAAAATTTGCCTGGATCGGGCTTTTTTCCGGCTTTCTGCGCAATTATATCGGCGTGGAGGAAATCGCGGACAGCCATTTGATGCAGGCGTTTGCGGACGTAGAGGCGTTCAATCAGAATACGAGGCTCTTGTTTCGTGCGATGGGGCGTGAGGATTCTTTCTTTACGTGGTTTATGCAGGAGGATCAGCTCTGCGAGGACTACGGCTTAAAACAGGTGCGCAGAGTGTACGACGGCGGACACGACTGGAATGTGTGGAGAAAGTGCGCGGCAGAATTTTTGCCGATGCTGTTTCGGACACAGGAAATAAGGTAAAGAATGGCTTCGCGGACGTTTGTGCGCCGCGAGTCGCAATACGTGAAGGTGGACGTACAGTAGGATCAGGTACAGTTGCTACAATCATCGAGTAATACAATCTGAATATAGATTTGTTATCGCAAGATAACGTTGTGTCCAAACGTAAGATACCCGTAGAACTTCGGTTCTACGGGTTTTTCTGT
>ENA-OQLI01001025-OQLI01001025.1-human-gut-metagenome-genome-assembly--contig:-NODE-1025-length-24586-cov-19.908173_pt1 | contig 24586 bp, 33 predicted proteins | sample MGYA00242805_ERZ504812 | MGnify/ENA primary metagenome ERZ504812 (study PRJEB26092, sample SAMD00036430) | human gut metagenome | host: Homo sapiens | study: EMG produced TPA metagenomics assembly of... | reverse complement strand
CACTGTTGGCTTCTTTTACTTTTTGAACAACCTCAAATAAACGGGCCCTTCCGGGTATCCCATAACACTTTAAGGCTGGAGATACCGCAAGACAGATTGTTTTTTCTGTTCTGCTTTTATCCGCAACCACAAGATTGGTCGTCAAAGGATCCCGATTTCGCTCTTTACATTCCACAGACGCATAGAATGACTTAAGATCGATTGCAATATAGGTTCTTTTCTTTTCCATCATTCTACACCTCCCGATTCTCCTGTGTTCTGTTTCTAATTCTTATTTATCCTGACCGGAAAACTTTCTCATCGCAACAATCCGTTCAAGGATTTCCTGCCTGAATTTTTCTACATCATTCGTCCGTTTGCGCACACCAGCTGCCGCAGCATGTCCACCTCCGCCAAATGCCTGCAGAAGTTCATTTACATTGATCCATTTTCCATCAGACCGGAAGGAACAACGCCAGCGATTTTCTTCTTCCTCATACATGGTAAAACCAAGCTGAATGTCTTCGCAGTCTCTAAGGAATCCACTGATTGGGTGGATATCCTCGTAGCTGATTCCTTCTGCCTCGCTCTCTGCACGATTGATGCATACACAGGCAACATTCCCATCCACCAGACGTTCTGCCCGTTTTAACAGCTCCGATCTCTTCTGCAGACTTCCCAGCGTATCATTATGCATGGTCTGCATTACATAACTATGATCTACTCCCATCTTAAGCAATTCAGTCACGGCCTGCATGGTGCTCACCTTCGCTCTGGTAAAACAGCCTGTATCATGCAGAATACCCATATAGATATAGTCTGCTGCAGTTGGATTTGCTTCGCAATCGACTGTACGTTTCAACTTGACCGGATCCAAAATGTAATAAACATTCTCTGCACAGGCTTCCGAGATTTTTGTATAATTCACATCTCCGTAACCTTCATTAGAGGCATGGTGATCAATTACTATACTTGCTTCTGCGTCCTCGTAGTATTCCCTGCCGATCATTCTTGCTAAAACTGCGGTATCACATACGATAACAGCATATTTTTCTTTTATATCCGGCTTCTCAAACGGATTGAAGACCTTATCCAGTTTTACCTGCTTCTTCGGTCCTTTGTCCAACGTATCTGCCAGATATGGCAGCACTTTGTACTGCGGATAATTTATTTTTATATAATGTGCAAGTCCCATCACCGATCCGGCAGCATCGCCATCCGGATTCAAGTGTCCTAGAAGAATCACGGTATTTAAATCATGCACTTGCATCATAGATTGAAATTCTCTGTCAAAATTGAATGTCATTTAATTGCCTTTCAGTTGAATTATTTACTTTATTTATCTAGGCCAGAAGTCTACCGGAACTCTTACTTCCACGTTTTCCAGATATCCGGCTGATATCCAAGAGTGGATTGTTTTCCATTACGGACAACCGGTGTCTTAATCACCTGCGAGTTTTCCAGCACCTTATCAAGTTTATCTTCCTTTGCAATGTACTTAATGAGCGCAAGCAGATCCTTATCCTTGCCCTCCCAGTTGATCATATTTTCCAGTCCACCATTTGCCTGGGCAACAGAATTAAATTCGCCCTTACTCAGTCTCGCCTTCCGGCTCGGTCGGTTCGTAGCACGTCGTCCACTGGACGACACTCACCCTTTTTCTTTCATATCAATAAACTGAAACTTGATCCCACGTTCCTTAAAGAAACGTTCTGCTTTCTTTGTATCATTGCACTTCTTTGTTCCAAAAATCTGCACGTTCAAATTAATTCTCCTTGTCCATCGCCATATGTATCATTTTCTCGAAGGATTCTCTGAAATGCTCATCATCCTCCGATGTTCGTTTTCTTGGGCCTTTTAAGTGATTCTTTCCAGATGCCCTTCGTGCTTTCTTATTCAAGTGACGCTCCATAAGCATCTGGTCAATATTCTCATTGGTATACCATTTCCCAGACTGATGAATCGCATACGCAGCTTTTCCAAGTGCCATTGCCGCCACACCGTAGTCCTGTGATACAACAATATCGCCCCTATGGCAAATGCTGATCAGTTTATAGTCCACGGCATCTGCTCCGGCTCCAACTACAATCACCTCACTGTAATCAGAAGACAACACATGGTTTGTATCACACAACAACGTTACCGGAACACTGTGCTCTTTAGCAACTTTTTCAACAATACCAACTACCGGACAGGCATCTGCATCAACAAAAATCTGCATATCTTCTCCTTTAATTACACATAAATGGCGTACGAACCTCGATGAGATTACCACTCGGATCATACAGTCTTACAAGCTTCTGTCCACCTGCAAGTTCTGTCAATTCTGTGGCATATCGGACGAAATACTTACCAGATTCATATTTTGCAAGCAATCCATCTATATCAAATTCCTCAAAATACAGTTCCATCATGTTATTGAATGGCGTAGAAGTTTCATTCAATGTTTTCCCCCACACGTCCGCATCTTGCAAAACAAGTCCCTCCGATAAGATCACATTTCCTTCATTCTGAAGAATCACTTGCAGTCCAAATAAGTCCTTATAAAACTCTATGGATTTTTCTATATCACCTACCACAATCAGTACGTTTTTTAACATTTCAGACACCTCGCAATCCGCTTTGGTTATATGATTTTTCCAGACAAATGATCAATTTCATGCTGGCAGATCTGTGCTGTCCATCCGGACAGCTTTTGACGCTGTTTTTTCCAGTTGAAGTCATAATATTCTACTTCAATTTCATGGTATCTGGTCGTCATACGAACACCGTCAAGCGACAGACAACCTTCTTCTGTCTCATACATATCATTCTTTGAAACAATCACTGGATTAAACATCACAACATCTATGAATCCCATATTCACAATGATGATATTCTTCTTTACACCAATCATATTAGCAGCCATACCAACGCACCGTTCCCGGTTTGCCTGCAGTGTGTCCTGCAGATCCTTTCCAACCTGAATATCTGCTTTCGTAGCTGGTTCGGATGGCTGGCCTAAAAAGAAAACATCTCTTACAATTTGCTTTACCATTTACTTTCTCCCTATAGCTTTCATTCTACTTTTTCCAATTTATTATTTACATCGAAACAAACTTTGTCTCCTTCATTGATATTACGCTCATAGAGCCTGGCGTCCTCTGCTTTTACTGTCACTTCTTTTCCTGAAGAATCCACAAGAGTCACTATTGCCATGACTGGTGCATCATCCGGCCGTTCTTCACAACCAAAATTCAGGTCTTCATCGATTCGTTTTACTGTGTACATCATAACTCAATTCCCCTGGAGATAATATTAAGAATCAGTTTTCTACATACCTTCTCCGATAATATTCCATCGTACGATACTCAATAATATCTTTCATCTGATGCTTAAATGCATCAACTTTAATTACATCTGCCAATTCATCTCGAATTCCCAGTGCATAGCCGTCCTTATCTATAAAAAATCCTTTACTTGAAGCTTTTAGAAACTTAATCGGCATACTTTTTGCCTTGCTTAAATGCTGTTTGTCTGTTATCTTCCGATACTCTTCGTATGAGGTTACTTTAGGAAAATCCTTCCAATTCGTTCCTCGATCAAAGAACTTTTTCCAGCTCTCCACTACCTCATCATCTGTAACAGCCAGCCGTACATCTCCCTCGTTATAGAAACCGTACAGGATCGGCATCTTATACACTTTCTGCATATCCGTTGTTTCAATCAACTGCAGAAACTCTCTTCCAATTCCAGAGTAAACCTTAAGTTCTTCCACCGATAATTCATGAATTTCATATAAAAAATCCATATATCGTTTAAACGGATTTTCTTTCGAATATTTCATACAGTATTCGTAAATATTATCATCCATATTCGTAAAAAGTTCCATACGTGTCGGAACTTTTCCATCAAGCAATTCTTTCACGCGATAATATTCCTGTTTAATTCTTTCCTGAATAGACAACGACTTTTTGTCCATTTCCCAAAAGAGATCGATCAAACGCATATCAAAATCCACGATACAGTCATCTGGATATTCAATTTCAGAATAGTCATATGCTGTTCTTTCTCCGACACAAGCACCACCGTTCAATAAAAACGGTGCACGCCCGGCCTTCTCGTAGTTTCCAATAAAATCAAGTACATTTACATACTCTTTTCCCTTACTTATACGCAAACCACGACCTAACTGTTGTAAAAACACCGTAGGGGATTCCGTCGGTCTCAGAAACATAACCATATCAAGAGAGGCAATATCCACTCCTTCATTGAACATATCTACAGAGAAAATAACCTTTATCTCCTGATTCTTTAATTGCTCAATTGCCCGATTTCTTTCTTCTGAAAATTCTCCGTCAGCATTACTATATACCGCTACAGATTTTATGCCTCGTTTGCAGAATTCCTTTGCCATTTCCTCGGCATGCATTCTTGAACTACAGAAACCCAGGGCACGTTTGGAATGATATATTTATAAATCAAGTCATATCGTTTTACATTGCCAATATATTTATCATTCAAATCCTTCTCATCATATCGGCCTTTTACCAATTTGAGTGTTGAATAGTCTGTTTCATCATAAATGCCATAATAATGAAACGGAACTAATGCCCCTTTATTGATTGCTTCCTTCAACGTAATCTCATATGGAACATTATAATCGCAAATTTCATAAATAGACTTTCCATCCATTCTTTCCGGTGTGGCGGTAAGGCCAAGCATAAACTGTGGTTTAAAATAATTCACGATTCTCTGATACTGATCTGTAACAGCATGATGAAACTCATCAATCACCAAATAAGTAAAGTAATCCGGTGCAAAATACTCCTCTTTCAAATATTCGCTTCTGCCAAGCGTTGCCACAGAAGCAAAAATCACAGATTTTCCTATATCCTTTTGTTTTCCATCGAAGAAACCATAGTCATCTGAATGACGAACATTTTTAAAGGATACAGCTGCCTGTTTCAGGATTTCTTCTCTATGTGCAACAAACAATACCCTCTCATACTTTGCAGAATCAAATGCTGCCAAATAGTTTTTTCCTACACCCTCATATGTCAAGTATGTGACACAAACTTTTTGAAAAAATTTTGCTTGAAAATAAAGGCTTTCCACCTTGCATCCTCTATAAATTTCATAGAGTGTGTTCTTAAAGTGTCAGAAAATCAGCATTTAAGTGTTAAGTATATGACATCATTTATTCATCCAATTCATCCTTTCATGCACTACAGAGACACACTAATATCCAGCATTTTTTTATATTTTATCAGTGATAATATATTCCAATTTCAATAGACCTTAAACATGAATTAATACAAACGAACTGATATTTTTTACTATTTGTTGATTTATTATAAGCATCAAATCTTTTAACAGTTTCTAAATCTCTCTTAACTCAGAATACATGTTCTTTTTATGTCTTCTATATATTTAAACTTATCAATCTCTCAATTATTGAAATCAAAAAGACTCATTTGTCTTTCTATCAAAGAAGTCATCTTTCTCTCCTTGATTACATCATCTTCCCCTACTCTTCCAAATAACAATGGACTATATGGATCATGACATTGTGTATGACTGTTAACTGTTTTTCTGCTATAATTTGCATAACAATATACACATCCATTTTTGCATGTATTGTAAGTTCCAATATCTATACTCGAAACACACCCGCAAACATTTCTTTGATTTACATCTTTTTTTACTTCCAAATGATATTTTCCAATTTTCTCAAACCGCTCCTTATCAATACAACATGCATGCTTAATTCCTAATTCACTCAAATCAATTTCTTCAGCACATGTATCAATATAAAATCCATATTCATTAGCAATTAATGCAAATTCAGCCATAATATCTATTTGTTCCTCACGAGTAGGTATTCTAATTCCTAGAGGTTGAATGTTCCTTATAGTGTTTTTATACATATCCAAAAAGCTTACTGTACATTTTTCAGTATATGCCCCCAGTTTTGATGCAAGAGTTTTGAAATATCTTTTATGGTATTCTACCGAATATGTGTCATTAATAAATATTGGATCATATCTCCAAATTATTCTTTCTTTTCCTATCATCTTTGACAATTCACAAAATGCTGGTATCAATTCTTTATTTTTTGAAGGAAGCCCTATTTCAATATCCCTACCATACGCAGTCAAAGTAAACTGAAAATAATATGGATATTTTTTAATCTTATCCAATTTCTCCATCATTGGAATAGGATTCTTAGTCCAAAATACAATTCCATCAACTACAGACGGACTTAAATTTATTTTTCCTATTTGATGAATATTCATAGGATTACGAACATACAAATACTCTTCCTTTATTCTATTAATAAACCACTCTGAATAAAAGGCTGGTATATCTGTACGTCTACTTGCACTTATTATCATACGTTATCGTCCTCCCACACCTCAATCAGTAACTGTGCACTTGAACATTTCGTCCATGGTTGATATATATCAAGTTCATCTGGTATATTGTATAAAATATCTGTTGATTGATGTCTCGTCCCATAACGTTGAAAATCATTCTGAATTCTATAATCAAAGTAGAAACGTTTACTAATCCCATGAAATCCCTCATTGTGTAACTTATCAATAATTAATTGAAAATAATCTCTACCTCTATTATTACTATTAACATCATTAATGAGCACTACAAAAGGCTTACCTTTCTGCTTATGTGCTACTATTTTTTGTATAAGCTTGTCAAAAAAAGTACTTATTTTCTCAATTTGCTTCGTATTATAAAAATGAGAAATTACATACTGTAGCACAATAACATTCGCTTGAGATATTTCGCTATACTCCTCAGAAACAGCATCCATATATACAAACTGTGCCTTTCTTAAAGTAGTTGTTTTATATTCTTTGATTACTTTATGTATATTCATCCATTTTTTATTAACGTCTATTCCAATGTAATTTACAGACTTGCCATTTTCATCCTCATGACAATACCTTTCAAATGCCATTAAATCTGGACATCCACCACATCCTATAGATATAACATGATAATTATCAATCTGTTTAAGAGCCTCACTCTCACGCATTAAATAAAGCATTTCCGATGTATACTTAACAGTATAATCACAGACATAAAAATCAAGCATTCGTTCACAATCATAATCTTTTTCCCTAATGGATATTTTGCTGGAAAATGAACTTCTTCAAGGCATTTTTTACAATTTCCCTGACACTCTCCTGGACACGTATTATAATGATTACAGTCTCCACAACTTGAAGTTGAATATTCTTCATGACAATATTTCACCACTGTAGCAATAAGAGATTTTTTCTTTAATTTTTTTAGTTCCTCTTCACTTATTTTTGAGTTACTAAATTCATAAGACATGCTACTACCATTATCCGTACCACAATAGGGACAAATATCATGTTCTCGTTCTCTAAATCCAGGAATTTGATCATTAATTACCTGTCGATATATTTTTCGGCAGTGAGTACAAGCTTGCAAATTACATACATCTTCAAATTCTTTAAGTCTATTCTTCTCATTATATGCGAGCATATCTAACACTCCTTATCTCTTTTCACATACGTCAGTTCAATATCATACCCCAATGCTTCCATCATCTGCACAAAAGTCTTATTAACCACACCATCCTGCTTCTTTATCACGCGATTGACATAGGCCTTCGTGGTGTCAATTTCATCTGCCAACATCACCTGAGTCTTTCCCTGTTCTATACACTTTACCTTTACATCTACTTCGATATTATTTTTGACCATAAATATATTCCTCGAATTTATCAGTTATCTTTTTCGTATAATTTATAGTATATCATTTATAACATTTTTTCAACAAAAAAGAAGCTCAGGTGAAATGTAGAGCGAGAGTCCCGTTTGTAACGCAAGAATCCCTCTTTGTAAATGAAAATCTCATTTTGTAAACGAGATTCCCACTTTGTAAACGAAAATCCCGTTTTGTAAGCGAATTTCCCGGATTTTCATTTGTACATTAACATATTATAATACGTTCAGCAATAAATTTGCACACGACAATAAGAGATCAATTCCCGCTCGAAATTTTTGTATCCGGAGAATCCATCCTTGTTTTGAAGTCATTCTGCTGTCTTTGTTCTGGCGGCACTTTGCAAATTTATCTGTTACTTTTTGAGAAGTTTAGGCTTTAAGATGATGTTTTCGGCGGCAACCGGTTTACATCCAAGTTTCTTAAGTACATCTTCTCCGTAATAAAAGCTGAACGTTTCGTATGGGCTACGGTTGTTCAGCTTTTTTCTTTTATAAGAATTGATATGATTCATCATCAGAAAAATATCTTTCTGTGTAAGACCATCAAAGCTGCTTCCTTTTGGCAGGATACGACGTATTAATTCATGGTTCACTTCGCAGGCTCCTTTTTGGTAAGGTGCACTTGGATCGCAGTAAAATACATTCGTTCTGTTGCGTGGAATCGTATCACGTTTTTCAATTGCTTTTGGATTTGAAAACTCACTTCCATTATCCGTAAGGATAACTGGAAACAACTGTGAAAATTTTTTATTTCCAAGAACCTTATCCAACAGATTTATAATCTGTATGACAGATGCTGAAGTATTTGAATCTCGCAGAAATGCAAGCATTAGACTTGTTTCAACGAAATGTATGGTAAGCAGACATTTGCCTCCCACACGTCCGATAACACTGTCCATCTGTACAACAGTAGACTCCGGATTTGCTTCAAGAAACTTCTGAAAATCACTATAGCTTCTGCCAATACGACATCCTCTGTCTACCTTGAATTCAGGCTGTTTGTATCGCGGACGGTACTTTACTTTACGAGGCAGATCAATGTTCCGGATATCAAAAAGTTGAGTATCAACATAGTTATACAATGTTTTTTCGCTGCACATGATTTCATCAACATGCTCTATATAAATCTGATGAAGCGACTGACCATTTTTAACCAGCGGGCTGATAATTCCATTGATTCTTGCTATATCATCCTCATTGGATAAAATGCCTGTCCTGGATTCCGAAATAGACTGATGTGTCATTTCATGAGCTTCTGCCGGGTCGTAAATGCGTTTTAACAAGGTACATTTGGGAAGCTGGCTGCAACCATTACATACATATGGAGGTTTAGTTTTAACGGAGCAGATATCCTCTGCAAAATCCGGACAATGTAATGTACACTCGGAACATAGGCTGCATTTATATGCTGATTGATGCGTACAACTGTTTCCGCACAGCTTTTTAGCTTTGCATGTACTGCGATGTTTACATAGATTGTAAGGATATCCCGGGCGACCACTTTTCTTATCATAGGAATGCCTTTTTATTTCCTTTGCAATCGTGGTACGATCCTTGCCTAATTTTTTTCCTATAACTCCAAAGGAGGCATTCTCCTGAAGGAGTTGTGCAATAACTAATCGATCTTCATATGTTAAAAACTTTGACATGGTAGCTCCTTTCCAGCCGCCAGAAATCAAAGCATAACAAAAAAGAGACTAACAATCCAGTCAGTCTCTTGAATTTGTAAAGGAAAATCCATACCCTTCCTTTGCACTCATTACTATTAACTTTTTAAATCAGTCTGAGATGTGGGTATGGAATCTCAGATTACAATTGACGTTTTCCATTTGTATATTGAAATTCTCTGCCACATAGTCAATCGCTGAGATTATGGCCATATAAAAATCTCTTTTACAACATCTTGGTACACCAATGCTCCCGATTGCGTCAAGTGCCTTGGAAGTCATTTTATTAGCCAAACCCCAAGGTTCATCTTTAAGTGGAGTCGCTCCTGAGATTATTGATATAAACATTCCTGTACTAATTCCAGCACCACAAGCATCCCAGAATCCACATACGCCACCCAGAATAGTTTTTCCTCTATTCATCATTTCAAGTAGCGCTTCCGGCAAATCAATCTCACCACCTGCATTTTTATATGCAGCAAGAAGCGCTGAACCAACCATAACATGATGCTCTGGTCCATGCATATGACAGAATGGCTGTTCCATCATTTTTCTTATAATTTCTATTGGATTCTTAGATGTTTCACTAAAATGGGGATATTCTCCTTGACAAGCTGGTTTGGAGAGGCTAAGATACACGCAGTGATCGCACTATGGAAACTTGAGAAGCCCATAGTCCGGAAGGCTCCTGCGGGAGCCTTTCGTTATTTATATGGATAAATTCGTAAAGCAGATGAAAGGTGGTGGAAAACTTTAATAAAAAGCAATTTTTAACATATGATGAACTGATTACTTTTCTGGAAGAACAGAAAGATTTTATAACAAAAACAGGTAGTTTTTGACACTATCTTTTTGCCATAGGAATAAGATAATAGAGTGTATGAAACCTCTTCCAACGAACCATAAGGGAAAAGCACCTCTGCTGTCCCTACAATAACTGGTGAAGATGCAGCTTCTGCTGCTTCAATAATCCCCCTTGCCAATTTCAGATTTACTGCATTGAACAATCCAACCGCATATTTCCCTTTTTGGGTGGGGATTAAAACATCATTTAACGTTACTAACATAACGCACACTTCCTTCCCGGAAAACTAAGTTGTCATTCCGCGAACCAGTTTAATCTCTGGCAAAACTATACTCGAGGATATCTTCTCCCCATTAATCTTTCTCAATAATATATCAACGATTTTATCTGCGATTAAATCAAATGGCTGTTCCACATAAGTCATTGAAGGATACATTAATTTTGCAACGTCTCCCCCATCATAGCCGACAATTTTTACATCTTCCGGTATCTTTTTTCCTATATCCAACAGATATTTCATTACATTTGCAACTACCAGATCTGTAGAAAACACACCGTCTATTTGTGGATATTCTTCAAATATTTTTTTCGCAATCGAATAATAACGTTCTCTGCTCAATTCACTGTTCTTCATTGAGTAGTTAATACATCGAATATTGTTTTCCTTCAATATCTGGGAAAACACATTGTTTCGAATAAACGATGGTGTTTTTATATTTACATCTCCAACCAACTGAATCACGCATTTGCATTGATTTCTAACAAATTCTTCCGCCGCTAACCGTCCTCCCTTGGCATGATCCGAAGATACTATCGGAATTGAGTCGCTCAATGTAACATCTAAGGCCACGACCGGAAGTTCGATTGCCCTATAATCCTCTGTCTTTAGCATGTGTGTACCTATAATAATACCATCTACTTTATTTTGAAAAAGCATATTCAGATATTGGACTTCATCTGTTCCACGACCTTTTGCATTGCACAAAAACAGCTTATATCCCTGCTTATGCAGCCTTGTTTCAATTCGCCCGGTCATCTCCGTAAAAAATGGAATCGTAACATCCGGAATCAAAAGGCCAATATAAAAAGTTTTTTTTGAATGAAAACTTCTCGCTAATTGGTTCGGCTGATAATTCAGCTTCTTCATAGCACCTTCTACTTTCCCTCTTGTCTCAGCCGATATATAACCACGATTATTCATCACTCGAGACACTGTCGTAATTGAAACCCCTGCTTCTTTCGCTACTTCTTTGATTGTAATCACAGATTTTCCTCTCTTATCTTTTCTTTATCTTACATGACAAAAACGTTTTCATTTACCGTCTTTATTTTCATTCTTATTCGCTCCATTTTTTCCGGGGAAGGTGTTTCAAACACTTCTTCCGGCATTTGAAGACTTTTGGCCTTATATGTCCCATAAGAATGATATGGCAACAAATCAATTCGATCAATTGAGCCTAATTGTAGATAAAATGCTAAAAAGTCATCGATATCATTTTCTGATGCATTTACTCCTTCCACCAATGGCATACGTATCCAAATTCTTGTATCTTTTTCAAATGATAATTTTTTTATATTTTCAAGAATCCGTGTATTATCAACGCCTGTATATTGCTTATGTACTTCCGGCTTCATTCCTTTTATATCAAATAAAAACAAATCAGTATAAGGAATAATTCTTTCAAAAAAATCCCATGGTACATTTCCCGCTGTATCAACTGCCGTGTGGAGTTTTTGTTTCTTCGCTTCTTTCAATGCATATTCCAAAATATCAATTTGAAGCATTGGCTCTCCGCCTGAAAAAGTGACGCCGCCTTCTCCGAATATCTGCTGATCTCTCTTCGCCTGTGCAACCAGTTCTTCTGACGCCTCATAACTTCCTGAGATCTGCAATGCGTTGGCATAGCAATTAGAAACACAGATCATGCAATTGTTACAGTGTTCTTTATCAAGACTCCATCCCTCCGGTTTTATGGTCAACGCCTTTTGTGGACAGGTCATTGCACATGAAGCACATTTTCTGCATCTATTTTCTAAATATTGAATTTCTGGAATTAAATTTTGTGTCTCTGGATTATGACACCATTTACAGCGCAGATTACACCCTTTTAAGAAGATCGTAGTTCTTATACCCGGTCCATCATGTAGACTAAATCGCTGTATTTGCGATACAAATAACTCTTGTTTTTTATCCATTTACAAAAATTCTCCCTATTACTTCATCCTGAATTTCCGGATCCAGCGATGTAAAATATGCACTAAAGCCACAAACTCTAACTACAATATGTTTATATTCTTCCGGATTTTCTTTCGCCTTCCTTAATTTTTCTCCATCCAACAAATTCAAATCTAAAGCACTTCCTCCGACACGAATAAACGCACAGATTGTTTCCTCTACATACTTCTGATCGATTGTTGTCTTGCTCAAGGGCATCTCCAGATAAATGACTCCGGCGCCCGGAAAATCTGTCATATCAATATTCTGTACTGTAGACAAAATGTTAGCCACATTGCTGATACCACTCAACTCCGTAGGGTTCATGCCCCGAGATAATGTATTACCTGCCAGCCGCCCGTCCGGGGTTGCTTTTAAATGATTTTTCATCCAATCAAATAGATAGAACACAAATAAAGATGCTTCATATTTTCCATGGCGTGCATTCTCATATCCGGATGTCACTCTGGCAATATCTGCGAATACCCGACTTGCAAAGTTTTCTGTAGCTGCTTTTCCATCTCCATATTTGGGACATTTATTTACAATGTAATCTCTCATTCTTTGATCTGCTGTGTAATCCGACTCAAGTAGTTCAGTATATTCATCTAATGTAAGCTTCTTTTCGTCAAATACAAGCTGTTGAATCGCCAAAAGAGAATTGATTGCAGTCCCAACTCCAACCAAAGGAATACTTGTGCTGCCATATACAGTTCCGCCTTCCATCATATCCTTTCCGCATTCCAAACAGCCTTCCAATGTGGAAGAAATCAAAATGCAGGGATTGTATTCTGCAGCGCCTTTTTCGTAGTGATTAACGCGTGTTACTAATGCCTGATACAATATACTCAAACATTGAATATATTCATCATAAAATTCTTCAAATGTTGTATATTTCTTATCGGATATAGAGTATCCACACTTATCTTTAAATAACTTCTGCAAATCGCCAAACATAAAAAGGTTCACTAACTGAGGTAAGCTTATATATATAAAGGCACGGCTGTTAAACTCTTTGTCATCAAGCACAGGCTCCTGGCAGCCGCCTGCTGAATATAATCGGGCGTCCTCAAGCTTCTTACCCATCTTAACATTTGATTGAATGATCACATCATCATTCAGAAATGAGAATATGTTCTCTCCTTTAATCACCATATTCGCACATTTTTCAATGAATTCCTTTGGATGATTCAGCGTCACCCTGGCTTGCACTTTCGGATTGACAAATCCGTTTTCGTCATAAGCTTCTAATATCATCCTGGTGATATCATTCCATATAATATTTCCCTGACTATCGCATCCTCCGATAGTAATACTGCAATTTGTAGATGCAAAATCGTTGCCATACAAATCCCATCTCCCGTCCGTGTGCGAAAGCCAATGCGCCATATAGTTCTTCGCTTTCTCATAGGTAAGAGTACCATCCTTTATATCCCTTTCATAAAATGGATATAAAATACGGTCAATATGCCCCATTACAGCAACCGCAACTCCTTCCAGATCAATTGCCATCTCTTTTATAAACAAAATCGTGCACAATGCTTCATAAAAAGAGTTTGCAGGATGATACGGAACAACTTCAGCCGCCTGCGCTATTTCTTTCAGATTTTCCAGATACTCCGGATTTTCTTCTTTCTCCATCTGTGCTCTGGCTTCATCTGCAAAATTCTTAGCAATCTGACGCATAGACTGGCACATAGAAAGCGTTGCTCGATAATATGCCTTCTTTTTCTCGTCCTCTTCGGTAGCCAGTCTCTCCAGGGCCTTTCTTTCGATGCCAATAAAGCCTTCTTTCAACACCCTCTCATACCCCATGGTATGATGCGCCATATCAACAAATACAGATCCCCATACAAGATCGTTTTCTTCCAGTTCTTTCATCCATACTTGAAAATCATCCATCATAGGCTGTGTTTTTCTTGTAAACCAGCCTTCTAATCCTGGTCCGGGCGGATATCCATTCTGACTTGTGTTTCGTTCTCTTCCCGATTCAATTTCAAAAAAGAATGGGGAGCCGTGAAATACATGTACGTTACATAATTCCGCCGCTGCCTGGTACACAAGCGCCTTTTTCTCGTACGAATAAGTATATTGCTTTTCATTTAACCATTCATCTAACTGTTTCTGTTGTCGTCCCGTATCGAATGGCATCTTTGCATAATAGGATTCAAATTCTCCCATAATCTGATCTTTGTTTTTTCTAAAATCACATGCCATTTATATCGCCCTCCTTGCCAATCATGAAAACAATATATTCACTTTAAGCGCCTTTTTATTCTGTATTGCCAAAAATCCACTTTCATAATTATCCAGAGAGAATCTGTGTGTGATCAATTCCTTTGTTTTTAGTTTGCCACATCTTATCCCCTCTTGAATATAGTTATGTGTTTTTTCTTCTTCAATCGGAATCGGCCATTGGAGCATCTTTATCGTAATATTACGAATTCCTTTAATCGGCACAGATAATTCATCTCCCGTACGCAATCCGTAAATTGCCAATATTCCGTCTTCACAAAGTACCCGGGTTCCCTGCGTAATCGTACTTTTATTGCCAACTGTATCGATATATACATCATATTTTTTTGTCAGCATTCTGGCTTTGTCTTCTTCATCTTTATTCCAAAATGTATCTCTTACTCCAAGATTATGTGCAACTTCTAAGCTCATTTTCCTATTTCCGATTAGATCCACATTTTTTATTCCCATATAATTCAGATTGTTCAAAAAACTCAAGCCAACCGGACCATCTCCAACAATCAAAATCTGATCAGTTTCTTTGAGCTGAATTCTTCTCAAGGCGCTACAGGTCTCTTTTAAAGTGATCATAAGTGACGCCTGTTCCGGGGTAATATCCTTGTCCACAACCTGCTGCGACAGTGCTCCATATCCCTCCTGAACATCAACATGATCTTCAATCATGGCTTTACCATCCTTCACGATTGCATATTCTGCAAAGCTTCCCCAGCCACTATAATATTTTTCTGAATCCGGCAAAGACACACGAAGTACTCGATCTCCAACCTTTATATTCCGCACTTTTTTCCCGGTTTTAACAACAACGCCAACGCCTTCATGTCCCAGAACCAACGGATATCTCGTCGTCTCCTCTAATTTCTTTTGTATAATTTCCATGTCTGTTCCATTACAAATCATGCAGCACTCCACTTTTACGAGTGCTTCATAATCTCCCGGTTCTGGAAACGGAATATCATTTACAAGATGTACACAGCCCTGTTCATCTACAATTAATCCTTTCATATGTATCATCCTTTCACGCCAGATAAGGCAACTGACTGTATAAAATATTTTTGTAATAGTAAGTAGAGTATCAGAATAGGCAGGATACTGATGAGCGTAGCTGCCATTACCTGATTCCAAGGCGGAATAAATTCAACAGAGGGTCCCGTCAATGAAGCCATTGCTAATGTGACCGGATACATCGATTCTTTATTCAATGCAACCAATGGCCAGAGCAGATTATTCCAACTCTGTAAAAATACATATGTTCCAAGTGTAATCATTCCTGGAACTGTATTCGGCAAAATAATCCTGATAAAAATCTGGAAATGACTCGCCCCGTCAACATATGCAGCTTCATTCAATTCTTTAGGCAATACCAGAAAAAATTGACGGATCAAAAAGGTTCCAAATGGCACGGACCATGCAGTAAGCGGTAATATCAACCCCAGATATGTATTCATAAGTCCCATGTTCTTCACAAGAATAAAAGACGGAATCAGCCTTACTACCATCGGTATCATCATAGTTGACAGATAGATCATAAACACTGCGGTCGCATATTTAAATTTCATTCGTGTCATTGCATAGGCTGCCATGCTGCACACAACTACAGTAAGTAATGCGGTCGGAACCGAGACCATAAATGAATTAAAAAAGCTTCTTGGAAAATCAATTAATCTCCATGCATCTATAAAATTTCGCCAAACAGCCTGATCCGGAATCATCTTCGGCGGAAATACAAATAATTCTGTATTGTTTTTTAATGCTGTCGACAAGACCCAGCCAAAAGGATACAATACAATAATTGTCACAACGAGCGTCAACAGCAAACAAGTGATTGCAGATATTTTTTTATGTTTTTTCATACTTTTATTTAATCTCATTTGTCTTCATCTCCCCTCACTTATTCATCCGATGTTACCTTATTCTGTATAATTGTAAAGAATAAGATTACCACAAACAGAAATACTGCCATTGCGCTTGAGTATCCCATATTCATGGAAGAAAATGCCTGCTGATACATGTAATATCCGGTTACATAGGTAGCTGTTCCAGGTCCTCCTGAGGTGATCATATAAAATAAGTCAAATTCTTGGAAAGACCCGATAATGCTCATCAATGCAATAAAGATGAGAATTGTCTTCAATTCAGGCAATGTAATATATCTGAATTTTTGCCAGCTAGTTGCTCCTTCGAGACTTGCCGCTTCATAATATTGTGTTGACACATTCAACATTCCTGCAATAATCATAACCATGTAATATCCTGCCCATCGCCATACTGTAACTATAACAATGGAAATCATTGCCACTTTTCCACTTGTAAACCATTTTACAGAGGGAAGTCCTATTGCATTTAACAATCCATTTACAGCGCCGTTATTTGTACTCAGGAGGTAATTCCAAACAATTCCTGTCGCCACCAATGAAAGCATCGTAGGCAAAAAGAATATGCCACGAAAAAGTTTAGAAAATCTAGTATGCAGAACAAGTGATGCTAAGGCTAATGATGCACAAATGATAAGCGGTACATTTAACACAACATAATATAGGGTATTGAATATACTCTTCCACCAAAGCTTATCTGTAAAAAGTTCTTTGTAATTATCCAGACCCAAAAACGACATTCCTTTTAATGGACTCCAATCATAAAAGGATAGAACGATAGAATAAATCATTGGCCACAATACAAAAACTGCAAGTAAAGCCAAACTAGGGAGTAGGAATAAAAACACCATGATATTGTTTTTGTTCTTTGTTCTTGATTTCATTTCCGTATTCTCCTAAACTTGCCGCCCAAATACAGTTTGGACGGCAAGTTATTTCAACAATGACTATTTGTTATCTTTTTCCAGCATTTCATCAACCTCAGCTGCAAGATCTGTCATAACTGTTTCAACATCTTCTCCTTCATACCAGATACGATCCAATTCTCTTGAGGCCGCATTCATCTGATCATTAACGCTCAAAACATTTGGCATCCATTTGCAATATTCAAGTGCATCCACAAAGATACCTGCATTTTTGCTTTCATCAAACTGTGAAATTGAAACCTCTTTTAAACTCTTACGGACTGCAATCTGTGGGTCGCTTGTATTTTCAAGAAGAATTCTTAATCCTTCTTCACTTGTTACATATTTCACGAACTCCATAGCCGCTTCTTTGTTCTTTGACGTAGATGCAATTCCCAAGGTGTTTATATAAAGGACTTCCCCTTTTGCTCCATCATTTCCATATGGCGCATGCATTATCTGATAATCAAGTGTTTCACTGTCTTCCAATTTCAATGCTTCCCATAAAGCAACGCGTCCCATTGCAATTTCACCTGAGTTCAACATTCCAACGATTGGGAACGAACCTTCATCCAATTTTTCAATTGGCGGAATATATCCTGCATCTACAAGGCTCTTGATATATTCTACTGCTTCCACTGTTTTTGGATCTGCCAGATTACATTTAGTCTCGTCTTCATTTGTATACTCAACACCGTTCTGCCACATATAAGGTAAAATTGTCTTAATACCATAATCATTAATCAATGTAGCATGCTCTATTCCGAGTGTCTCCTTGTTGTCCATGAGCTGCTGGCATACTGCGTCAAATTCATCCCATGTAAATCCGTCTTCAGGAACTTCAATACCCAGCTGATCAAACATTTTCTTATTATAGATCCATGCATAATTTCCGCCATCTACCGGAATACCGTATGTTTTTCCTTGATATGAAGCGTAATCCAGCGTTGTCTCCCAAAAATCATCAAAATTATAATCCGAGTCACTTTTTAAAGCTTCCAGATCAATTTCGTCAAGAATTCCTTCTTCTGCAAACATCTGTGTGTTTCCCACTTTGCAAGAAAGAATATCCGGCAGTGCATCTCCCGAAGCTTCTGTATTAATCTTCGTCTCATAATCTGATACCTGTTCATATTCGATCGTTACATTTGGATTTGCTTCCTGATAAGCATCAATGATGGGCTGATACTTTGAAACCGGATCCCAGCTCTGCCATTTCAATACAACCGGTTCTTCTGAAGCACCTTCTCCGTTTGAAGCAGTTTCTTCTTTCCCGCTTCCACATCCCATCACGCTTCCACATACTAAACTTGTTAACATCAATATTGCAATAACCTTTTTTTTCATAGTTCTTCATCTCCTTCCTTTTCGCTTTTCCTATTCTGAATCTCATTTTTTCCCATATTTACAACAAAAAATCAATGCGCTTTTGAAGCCTTTTTATTGAAAAGATTTTTTTGAAGCAGGTTATAATAATGGTGTTTCATGATACTCTATCGGAGATGGCATTATGGCATACTTTTTAAGACAGAAAAATGAGGAGCGTACCGCGGCTTTCGCCGAGGAAACTCGTCCGGGCGCTTTTATTGCTCCTGTGGAATACATTCCCGGGCATTTTCTTCTCCATACACGATTTCTTTTCCAAACGGCCAGAATGCCAAGGCCGCAAATTTAAAACATTGCAGACCTACCGGAATTCCAATAATTGTAATACACCATATGCATCCTGCAAAAAACCAAGCCAGGCCGCCCAGTAATCCTCCAAATATAAACCAAAGGATATTACCTATATTTCTCATGACAACACATCCCCCTTATCCAATGTCTAATATTCTTTTGAGATTTCCTCTGTTATCTCATATATCTTTTTGAATTTTTCTAAGTCTTCCGGTAATCTGATCAACATGATCTCTTCGGTTTTTCCGGTCCGTATGTCTTTGAATCCTGCTACTTCTTCTCCGGTACAAACGCTTGCATGAATAACTGGTTTCATATATTCTCGCTCATATGTTTTTTTCACGATTTTTTTGAATAATCCCATGCTACCGCCCCATCTCCGAATATCTTCGACAACAAAATCAACTATTTAATTCCTGGAACATTTTTCTGCATCAATCGCAAGTACAAACATCAGCGCATCCAACGCATTTCCTGGATCATGCACATCAATAACATATGTATCAGTCATATGAAACAGCTCTTTACTGACCCGTGCAATTGAATAACCGCTTCGATCAAGAATACTATAGTCCCATTCCATAATGCTTCCATCAATATGCCATGCTGGTTAATATAAATATCTGCTACTTTTTCCAGAAGAGCATCATCAATTTGCATTCCCGGTTTGATTCCGGATAACACAATAGATGCCCAGGTTTCTTTCTCCTTTTTTGAAGATACGAATAATCCCATCGCATCACATCCTATTCTTCTAAAACACATTCACACTCTTTCTCAATCCATGGCATGATCTTTATTTTCTTACTTTTTGCAATTATCGCTTTGTCTTATCCATATCCAACAACTTTAATCCAATCCGGTAATCATTCTCTTTAAAAATCAAATTCATCCGGATCCAATCCTGCATCTTCCAACACTTCTCTTCTTTCGTCCGGGTCCATAAATTCCAACTCATCATAATTAAGTCCAACATCCGCAAAAGTATCGATCTCATCGTCGTCATCAAGGATACTTTTTTCATCATCCTTCATCATTTCGTCCATGAACTGAAACTGTGCAGCCCGTTCCCAGCTATCCAATTTCCCGTCTCTGTTAAAATCAAACATTTTATCAAACCCAAACATGATTTTTCCTCCCTCAGATTTCTTTATTCTTCAACTTCTGTTTCAGCTTTCTTAACCTTTTTTTGATTATCCAGAAGGCTCTTCTTGCTGATGTTGCAGATTGTTCCGTGATCTGTGACAAGTACCACTTTTGTTTTTGCTTTCTTTCCGATTTTGTCATAGATTCTTCCGGCACTCATGGAACCTCCGATCACTGTATAGGAACTATTTGCTACATATCCAATCTTTCCCAAACCTTCGTAAGTTACTTTAATTGCTTCCTTGTCATACTCATTGTCTGGTTCTTTTTCTAATCGGATCTTCGTTCCTTTTTTCAGAAATTCTTTTCCAAAATAATGGTTTGTTCCTGTCAATGTAAAATAAATTGTCCTTCCTCCTAATCTTCCATAAACTCGAAATATTCCTGCTCACTGGCAAATAAAATGTATTTGCCTTCTACATATCCCATATATCCGTTGCTTGTGTCATAACCTTTCATTTGCCAGTCCTCCTTGGATTTTTCTTCTTTTTTGATGTTATCATCTTACAATAAATGGCTGTGCAAAAATCCCGACAACCAACCGGTTCTATGGCTGCTTTAATTGCTTTAATTGCCTTAATTGAATTTTCAAACGCTAATTTTTGCCTATAACTGCTCTTGCAAACTGGCAATTACCTTTGCAAACTCCCTTTTAGGACGATAATCGGGAATCCTCGGCAATTCAATTACCGAGATGAAAGCGCAGGATTGTGCGTATCCGCACAAAAAATAGAACAACAAAAATTGATTTCTTATATCTCCTGATTCTTGTATTTGTTTTCGGAAGAAAGCAGGTCAGATCTGCGTTGAAAAGAAAGAGCATTTTGTGCTACAATATAAACATAGTAGAAATTATGAATCAGAAGGAGAATGGAGATGCTGCTGTCACATAAAACATCCATAAAGATCTGTCCGGAATATTCCAACATTATAGGGCATATGTGTTATGCAGCTTCCAAACTCTGGAATGTCTGCAACTATGAACGCCATCATTATAAAGAACTGGGACTGGAAAAGTATCCTGACTGGTATTATCAGAAAAAAGCACATAAAGGAGATCTGTGGTACAGACAGCTGCCGTCACAGACAGCGCAGGAGACCTGCAAGCAGTTGGACAAAGCATGGAAATCTTTTTATGTATTGAAAAAGACCGGAGGGATCAAAGAGCCAAATCCGCCCCGTTTTAAACAGGACAATATACCGGTCACATATATGCAGATGGGGATCCGGCATGAGAAAGGCTCAGACCAGCTGCGTCTGTCTCTGTCAAAGGATCTGAAAAGCTACATGGAAGAAACATATGGGATTCATGAAAAATTTCTATATCTTGAAAATAAGATTTTCAGGGACATGGATCACATAAAACAGCTACGGATCTATCCGCCGGAAAATGGAAAATGTGACCTTATCGTTATCTATGAGATTGAAGAACCAGAACAGCTTTCCCAGAATGGACATTATTTATCTATTGATCTGGGGCTTCATAATCTGATGACCTGTTATGATTCCGGAAATGGCAGGACTTTTATCCTGGGAAGGAAATATCTTTCTCTGGAAAGATATTTTCATAAAGAGATCGCCAGAGTGCAGTCTTTATGGTATACGCAGCAATCGGAAAGAGGAATAAAATATCCAAAATCGTCGAAACATATCCAGAGACTTTACAGGAAAAAGCAGAATGCAGTGAAGGATTACCTTCACAAAGTGACCAGATGGATTGCAGAATACTGCAGAAAAGAAGACATCCGCTGTGTGGTTGTGGGGGACATCCGAAATATCCGTAAAGAAAAAGATATGGGACACAAGACTAACCAGAAGTTTCACGGACTGCCATATAACAAACTATATATCATGCTGGAATATAAGTTGAAACTGTATGGGATTCAATTGATAAAACAAGAGGAAAGCTATACCAGTCAGTGCAGCCCGTTTTCACCGGAAATATCAAAGAGATATGCAGAATCATCAAATCGAAAAGAGCGGGGTATGTATATAACTGACGGAGTAAGATTTAACGCAGATGCAGTAGGCGCGTTTAATATCCTGCGGAAATATCTTTCCGTATCCGGAAAGCAGAAGGAACTGTCCGTAACCGGACTAAAAAAGCCAGAAATAATAAAAGTAGCTGCATAGCCGAAAGGCAAGCAGTATTGGTGTCATGGACGCACCCTGAAAAAAGACGGTATCCCGCCAGATTTCAGATGCTCTGGTAACTCAGTTGCCGAGTAGTTCACACGCTTCCTTTTCTATATCGCATCTCTCGTTATTCATGTATAGTTATGGTATCTTCTGCCTGATCGGGAAGGAGTTACTATGTCTAAACAATTATCCCTATCAAAAAGAATTATCGTTGTTTTATAAATCCTGACTCTCATAAAGGCAATGACTGCATTCACTTTCATTCATGCCTCCGAAATCGTGTATAATAAAAATCGCTCTGACCAATGATGATATGATCCGCTACCGGAACTCCTGCCAGCATGCAGAGCTGCTGCATACGATTGATAATAGCGATATCCTCTCTGGATGGCTCCAGACTGCCACTTAGATGATTGTATACGTAATCCGGATAATGCCTTTATAAAAAGCTGTCTGCGACATTCCGATAAATAAATCTATGTACAAAAAAGACAGATGTGGGAGTATTTCATTACCTGCATCTGTCTCTTTCTATCCTATGCTATTTTCTACTCATGAATTTCCAATGGAAGTCCATCCGGATCATGGAAAAATGTCATTTTCTTTCCAGTATAATCGTCTAAGCGTACCGGCTCTGTCTCAATTCCTTTCCCATTCAATTCTTTTACTGTATCATCCACACTCTCAACTTTAAATGCCAGATGGCGTAATCCCAATGCTTCTGGATAATTTACACGAGCTGGCGCATTTTTTATGATAAAAAGTTCTATTTCCTGCGGTCCACATGCCAGATCAATCTTGTAATCATCACGTTCTTTTCGATAATTTTCTCTGATCACCTTAAGTCCAAGCAGATCCACATAAAATTGTTTTGATTTTTCATAATCGCTTCCAATGATTGCAATATGATGAATGGTATCGAACATAACTCTCTCCTTCGTTTTTCATATGTTGATATATATTTTTCTCACATTTTATCACAGTAACGATATATGTGGAATAGTCATTTCATATCCATTTACTTTTTTAACTTTTCTGCCAGTTCAAACCAAAACTCCAATTCAACGACATCTATCCCGTCTGCATTTTAATAAGTGCGGACATGTGTTCGCTTTCAAAGATGAAAAAGATTTGTAATACTGTCATAGTATAGCAATATTTCTATGGCGGTATTTCTGTATATAGCAGGACAGAGAAAAACCGCAGGTGAAAATTCCTGCGGTTTCTATTTTCTCATACTCTTTACATTTTATTTTTTGTTGGCATCGGAACAAATTCCAGCTTTAATTGCATCCCTAATCCCTGTGCAAGTTTTTTCACCATACTCAGGCTGGGATTTCTTGTTCCATTCTCGATCCGGCTTATATCTGCCTGCGTAATTCCGGTTTTAGCTGATAAATCTTTCTGTGTCATATTCTGCTGCACTCTTGCATCAATCATCGCCTGGATAATATCATATTCCGGTTGCAATGCATCATATTCTGCCTTTACCTCTGGATTCTGCAATGCTCTTTTTTATAATCTTTATAGCTACTCATTGCCATACCTCCGTTCATAATCTGCTTTATACTTCTTTGCCAGTTCTTTTTCTGCCTTTGGTGTCTTCTGCGATTTTTTTATAAATCCATTGGTCAGTACCGCCTTCTGTTCATGTGACGGTTTGGACGCTTTCTGGAAATTGCTCTCTCCGCCAGTTTCTGATAAGTCTTCATACGGCTTCATGGCTACCATCTGGACTTCTCCGGTATGTTAGCTTTCAGTTCTTCCAGTGACATGGATTCATATTTCGGATTTTTTTCTCTGCTCACTTTGTCGTCCTCCTTCATTTTTCTGTAAATAAAAAGAACCGGCTTATTATCAATGCCGATTCCTGGGTATAAAAAAAACTGAGGTCATTGTTCCATAAGTGACATGCTCCCACCACTTAATCTCTGATTTTGAAGTGGGGGCTTCTTGCTCAATGGCTCTATTCTTTCTTGTAACTGGCTGGTGTGTTCCTTAACATCTTTTTTTCTTTTTTATAATGTTCCATTTTATCTGCAAGCATATAGTTATAGATAAATCGGCTGCAGCCGATTGTTTTTTCTATTTGCACACGTTGTTCTGCATTTGGATAGATTCTTATTTTTACTGCCCGATTTATTTTCCTCACCTTATTCCTACATA
>ENA-OQLI01001022-OQLI01001022.1-human-gut-metagenome-genome-assembly--contig:-NODE-1022-length-24678-cov-2.721763_pt1 | contig 24678 bp, 29 predicted proteins | sample MGYA00242805_ERZ504812 | MGnify/ENA primary metagenome ERZ504812 (study PRJEB26092, sample SAMD00036430) | human gut metagenome | host: Homo sapiens | study: EMG produced TPA metagenomics assembly of... | reverse complement strand
ACGGAACAGACTGCCGGGTAGCTGCCTGGCAGTCAAACGGAAAAATCAGCCGAATCTGTCTGGAAGACCCCAGGGGAGAACGTCTGCTCGGAAGTATCCATGTGGGAAAAGTCCAGAAAATTCTCCCGGATATCAAAGGAGCTTTTGTGGAAATTGAAAACCGCACCAGCTGTTATTTCCCTTATACGAAGGAATCTAATTTTCTCTACACAATGCCGAAGAAATCATCAGAATTACGAGCCGGCGACGAACTTCTGGTGCAGATTACCCGAGAAGCGATAAAAACCAAAGCCCCCTGCGTCTCTTCAAACCTGAATTTTACCGGAAAATATCTGGTGCTCACGACCGGAAACCGCACACTCGGTATTTCCGCGAAGATTCCATCCGGAAAGCGGGAAAAGTTAAAAGAGTTTCTCGAAGAGCTGATGCCGGAAGACTGCTCTTACGGCATCATTCTTCGAACCAATGGTGCGCTGGCTTCCGCGGAAGAGTTGAAGGAAGAACTGCGGTCACTGGAAACGCAGTTTACACAGCTGTATCAGAAAGCCCTGCACACACCGTGCTATACGAAGCTTTCCAAAGGAGAATCGATCACTGCATCCATTCTGAAAGATGTGCACTGGAAAGAAACAGAAAAAATCATCACGGACCAGAAGACGCTGTATGAAGAACTATGTGTTTCCCGTCAGGATATTCCGGTTGCATCGATGTGTGCAATTGAATATTATGAAGATTCCCTGCTGCCGCTTGCAAGGCTCTATAATCTTGAACGGGAGCTCGATCAGGCACTTCAGGAGAAAATCTGGTTAAAATCCGGTGGATTTCTGATAATTCAGCAGACAGAAGCCTTTGTTGCCATCGATGTCAACACCGGTAAACACAGCAGTAAAAAAGATGCAGAAGAAAATTATAAACAGATCAACCGGGAAGCGGCCCTGGAAATTGCAAGGCAGCTCCGGCTTCGTAATCTGTCAGGTATGATTCTGGTTGACTTTATTAATATGAAAAATACCAATGATCAGTCTGAATTGCTCCAATACATGGGTTCACTGGTCAGATCGGACCCGATGCAGACTGTAGTTGTGGATGTAACCGCTCTTGGCATCATGGAGATCACCCGGAAAAAGTCTGCCAAAACCCTTGCAGAACAGCTGCTCCAGCTGAAGAAGGGAGAATAAACTATGCGAGAGAAAACTTTAAAACCGTGGCACGGAGCCGCATTTTTTCTGTTAATTATGATTGTGTTTTTTGTAGTCTGTGTACCGCTGCAGTCTCATTTCGGACTGTATGGTGTGGCCGCTACGGAAATTATTTTATTGATTCTGGCACTGCTATTTGCAAAAGTGATGGGGTATTCCCTGCGCTCTCTGTTTCCGGTGCATTCTCCGGAAGGACTGCCAATGTTAGGAACTATTCTGATGTGGATTTCGTCCTATATCCTTGCAATGGTCGTATCACTGATCCAGTATCGCTTATTTCCGGGAGAAATGGAGACAATCAACGAGGGACTGAATGATGTGATCTACAGCGTACCTTTCTTGGTATCTGTGATCGTAGTTGCGCTGCTTCCGGCAATCTGTGAGGAAGCGGTTCACCGCGGTGTAATCATTCATACCATGTATCGTATCCGAAAAGAATGGCTGGTCGTTCTGATCATGGGTATCTATTTTGGTCTCTTTCATGCAAGCCCGCTTCGTTTCCTGCCTACTGCGATCCTGGGAGCGGTTATGTCCTATATTATGCTGGAGACAGAAAATATGGTATATTCCTCCGCATTTCATATGATAAATAATCTGGTTCCTATGGTGCTGCAGGAATTTCTTCTGAAAACGTCTCAGCTGCAGCAGGCGCAAAATCAGCTTACCGGTACTGACGGAACCATGACGGTTCCTCTGATTTCCATCGGTGTTTATCTGATCCTTGGAGCAGCTGTTCCTTTCGGAATGTACCTGGGCAATTATCTGTTACACAGACGAGATAATGTAACACAACCGTTTTTCCCGAAAGAACAGATGGATCACACAGTACTCAAAATTGCAATTCCATCCGCAGTTTTCTTCATTGCAGGAATCATTTGTTTTGGATGTGGAATTTATTTTGAGTCCATGTTATAATTGTACTATTGAGCTAAAATGACGTATATGACTGAAAACCGTTACAGCAGTGTAAAAGGAGGAACAAAAGTATGGGTAATGTTGCCATCGTCACCGACAGTAACAGTGGTATCTCACAGGCAGAAGGGAAAGAACTTGGAATCTATGTGATCCCGATGCCTTTCTTAGTAGATGGAAAATTATATTTTGAAGATGTGGATATGAACAAAGAACAGTTCTATCATTTTCTTGAAAACGATGCAGACTTATCTACTTCTCAGCCATCACCCGGTGATGTGATGGATCTGTGGGATAAACTTTTAAAAGAATATGATGAAATCGTGCACATTCCGATGTCCAGCGGACTTAGTGCATCCTGCTCTACCGCTATGGGACTTGCCCGGGATTATGATGGAAAGGTACAGGTAGTCGATAACCAGAGGATCTCCGTTACCATGCAGCAGTCTGTGATGGATGCGAAACATCTTGCTGCTGCTGGAAAGTCGGCTGCACAGATTAAAGAAATTCTGGAAAAAGAGGCACTGGAATCCAGCATTTATCTGATGGTAGACACCTTAAAATATCTGAAAAAAGGTGGTCGTATTACACCGGCAGCAGCACTTCTTGGCTCTGCTTTGAACCTGAAACCGATTTTGCAGATTCAGGGAGACAAACTCGATGCCTACAAAAAAGTCCGTGGTGTCAAAGCTGCCAAAAAGAACATGCTGGAAGCCATGAAAAAAGATGTGGAAGGCCGTTTTTCCGATTATGTCGCAAAGGGACAGTTAAAACTTCATGTAGCCTATACCACCGATGAAGAAACTGCAAGACAATGGAAGGAAGAAGTGCAGAGCATGTTCCCGGATATTGCCATCTCACGAATAGATCCATTATCTTTCAGTGTCACCTGCCATACCGGTCCGGGTGTACTGGCAATTGCGGCATCACATGCACTGGATGGTGTTGAATAACTGTCGTATTCTATTACAATAATATTTCAAGAAAATTTTCAAAAAGCAGTTGACGAATTTCAAAAAGCATGGTAATATTACGAAGTATGCCGCACAAAGAGGTAGAAGAGCTCGAAAGAGCCACCATATTTGGCGAGTAATGATAATAGGAGGTGTGCCATATGTACGCAATTATTGCAACAGGTGGTAAACAGTACAAAGTAGCCGAAGGCGATATCATTAAAGTAGAAAAGCTTGGTGTAGAAGCTGGAGAGACTGTTACATTTGACCAGGTACTTGCTGTAAACAACGACGGTTTAAAAGTAGGAGCTGACGTAGCTAATGCCAGCGTTACTGCATCTGTAGTTTAAAACGGAAAAGCTAAAAAAGTAATCGTTTACAGGTATAAGAGAAAAACTGGTTATCACAAGAAAAACGGACATAGTCAGCAGTTTACAAAAGTTAAAATCGAAAAGATCAACGCTTAATCAGGTGGTCTGATGACAAAAGTTACGTTTTATCAGAATTCAGAAAATCAGTGTGTAGGCTTTACCAGTGAGGATCATGCAGGATATGCTCAGGAAGGTGAAGATATTGTCTGCGCCGGTATCTCTGCGCTGGTGATCAATACGGTGAATTCTATTGAGGTCTTTACAGAAGATGAATTTACGATTGATGTGGATGAATCATCTGCACGTATTCATTTTATGATAAAGAACAAGCCTTCCAAAGAAAGTCTCCTGCTGCTGAATTCGTTGATTCTCGGATTACAGAGAATGGAAGATGAACAGTACACAGAATTTATTGATATAATCTTCGAGGAGGTGTAAAAACCATGTTAAATATGAACCTTCAATTTTTTGCTCATAAAAAAGGAGTTGGTTCTACCAAGAACGGTAGAGATTCCGAGTCCAAGAGATTAGGAGCAAAAAGAGCTGACGGACAGTTTGTAAAAGCTGGAAACATCCTTTACAGACAGCGTGGAACCAAGATTCATCCGGGTGTAAACGTTGGACGTGGTAAAGACGATACTCTGTTTGCATTAGTAGACGGTGTTGTTCGTTTTGAAAGAAAAGGAAGAGATAAGAAACAGGTTTCTATCGTTCCGGTAGCTGAATAAGCATATGCAGCGGGCTTCAAATCAGAATGGTTTGGAGCCTTCTTTTTATATATTCGATAACAGGAACAGTGACATCATAATTTTAGTTCACTGTTTCCATCTAATATTGACAGATAGGAGAAAAATATGTTTGCAGACAGAGCAAAGATCGTGATCCGTTCCGGTAAAGGCGGGGACGGGCATGTAAGCTTCCGTAGAGAGTTGTTTGTGCCAAACGGTGGTCCGGATGGCGGTGATGGCGGTCGCGGAGGTGATGTGATTTTTGAAGTGGACGAAGGTCTGAATACGTTGAATGAATTTCGTCACAAAAGAAAATATGCAGCACAAAATGGCGAACAGGGCGGAAAAAAACGATGCCATGGAGCCGATGGAAAAGATATCACACTGCGTGTTCCGGAAGGAACCGTTGTCTACGAAGCAGAAAGCGGTAAAGTAATTGCAGATATGTCCGGTGAAAATCGCCGGCAGGTGATCTTAAAAGGCGGTCGCGGCGGTAAAGGAAACATGCACTATGCAACTGCCACCATGCAGGTTCCGAAGTACGCGCAGCCAGGCCAGCCGGCCCAGGAGCTGGAAGTACGTCTGGAACTGAAAGTCATCGCAGATGTGGGACTGGTTGGATATCCAAATGTAGGAAAATCTACATTTCTTTCCCGTGTAACTAATGCACAGCCAAAGATCGCCAACTATCATTTTACTACCCTTACACCAAATCTTGGTGTGGTAGATCTCGATGGTGCTGACGGTTTTGTTATCGCGGATATTCCGGGACTCATCGACGGTGCATCGGAAGGTGTGGGACTGGGACATCAGTTCCTGCGTCACATCGAGAGAACCCGTGTCATGATCCATATTGTGGATGCCGCTTCCACGGAGGGCAGAGATCCGGTAGATGATGTCTATAAGATCAATGCAGAATTAAAGGCATATAACGCCGATATTGCTTCCAGACCACAGGTAATCGCAGCCAATAAAGTGGATGTGATCTATCCTGACGGAGAAGATCCGATTCAGCGTCTGAAGGACGAATTTGAGCCACAGGGCGTAAAAGTATTTCCTATTTCTGCCGTTACCGGCAAAGGTGTGAAAGAACTTTTATACCATGTAAAATCTCTTTTGGATTCCATTGAGAAAAAACAGATTATTTTCGAGCAGGAATTCTTCCCGGAAGACGTTCTTATTGCGGAAAATCTGCCATATACCGTAGAAAAACTCGACGATGGTCATACTTATGTGGTAGAAGGACCAAAGATTGAGAAGATGCTTGGATATACTAACCTGGATTCTGAAAAAGGATTCGCCTTCTTCCAGAAGTTCCTGAAAGACGGCGGTATTCTTGAAGAACTGGAACAGGCAGGTATTGAAGAGGGAGACACTGTCCGTATGTACGGATTTGAATTTGATTATTACAAATAAAGGAGAGTTTATGACAAGCAAACAAAGAGCATATCTGAAAAGTATTGCCATGACAACAGAACCAATCCTGCAGATCGGCAAATCCAGTCTGACGCCGGAATTTACCCAGTCCGCAAAGGAAGCCCTGGAAGCAAGAGAACTGATTAAAATCAGCGTATTACAGAACTGTATGGACGATCCAAAAGAAATCGCCCGTGTTCTGGCTGAACGGACCGGTTCCCAGGTTGTTCAGGTTATCGGTAAGAAAATCGTTCTTTATAAAGAAGGAAAAAAAGAGAAGAAAAAGATTCAGCTTCCGTAAGGAGAACATCATGAAAAAACGAATTGGAATTATGGGGGGAACCTTTGATCCGATTCATATAGGACATCTGATTCTGGCAGAAAAGGCTTATGAGGAACTGGCTCTCGATGAGGTCTGGTTTATGCCTTCCGGAAATCCTCCCCACAAACAGAACCGTGAGGGACGTGCAAGTGATCAGCAGCGGGTGGAGATGGTGCGAAAATCCATCGCTGACAATCCACATTTCCGTCTTTCCACAGAAGAGATGCATCCGGACGGATATACGTATACTTATGAGACACTGGAACGGCTGCATAAGAAATATCCGGATCAAACGTTTTATTTTATCATCGGTGCAGATTCTCTGTATGATTTTGACACATGGTGCAGACCGGATCGGATCTGTAAGGCAGCCAGTCTATTGGTAGCTACAAGAAATGCTGTTCCGGAAGAATCCCTGAAAGAACAAATGTTATATCTGGAAGAAAAATACAAGGGGAATTTTATCCAGCTGCACACTCCCAACCTGGAAATTTCCTCACAGACACTCCGTGACTGGATCCGTCAGGGAAAAAGCGTACGGTATTATCTTGTGGATGAGGTATATACTTATATTCGCGAAGAAGGAATCTACCGGGCATAGTCCCGGATTCCTCTCTTGGAAATTACAAAAGATGAAAAATGCAGGAGGAATGTTATGGAAGAACAGAATTTCAATCTGATGAAGATTGCCGGAAAGCTGAAAAAATATCTGGACGAAGACCGTCTCTGGCATACTCTCGGTGTGATGCAGATGAGTGCATCCCTGGCAATCCGCTATGATTATCCTATGGAACGCGCACAGCTGGCAGGTCTTCTTCATGACTGTGCCAAATGTATTCCGGCAAAGAAAAAGCTGAAAATCTGTAAAGATAATAAGATTCCGGTCACAGACTTTGAGAGAGAGCATACCTTTTTACTCCATGCCAAAGTAGGTGCCTGGGTAGCCCGGGAAAAATATGGTGTAACAGATCCTGAAATCTTAAGTGCAATCACCTGGCATACTACCGGAAAAGAAAACATGACACTTCTGGAAAAGATTGTATATATTGCGGACTATATCGAGCCGGCAAGGAATAAAGCTCCAAGACTTGCTGAGATTCGTAAGATTGCTTTTGAGAATCTGGATCTGTGCATGTATGAGATTCTGCATGACACTCTGGAGTATCTGGACGATGACCCACAGGACATCGATCAGGCAACGATACAGGCCTATAATTACTATAGTGACTTGATTAATACAAAATAAGGAGAACATAAAATGACAGATGCAAAAAAAATGGCACTGCTGGCATGTGAAGCTTTGGAAGATAAAAAAGCTTCCGATATTAAAGTAATTGATATCGAACAGATTACCACTCTGGCTGATTATTTTATCATCGCAAGCGGAAGTAATCGTAACCAGGTACAGGCAATGGCGGATAATGTAGACGAAGTACTGGGAAAAGCCGGTTATCAGCTCAAACAGACGGAAGGCTATTCCAGTGCGAACTGGATCCTGCTGGACTACGGTGACATCGTAATTCATCTTTTCGACGAAGAGAACAGACTGTTCTATGATCTTGAACGTATCTGGAGAGACGGAAAAGTGATGGATGCGAAAGAGCTGAAAGAAGAACAGTAAGCGCATCCGAAAATTTATTGATATATCGTAACTGTGAAGGTACTGAACAGTTACGATATATCGCAAATAAAGAAAAAGAGTACAGAAACTGATTAGGATTTTCTGTACTCTTTTTTCAATTACTCATAATAGGCCGTCGAATCTCATTTTACATTTATTTTAAAGAGATTATTCCATAAACCGATATACACCGATGACCTTGCCAAGAATTTGCAACTGATCATATACGATGATCGGATCCATGTAATCGTTTTCCGGCTGGAGACGATAACAGTCTTTTTCTTTGTAAAATCTTTTTACTGTAGCAGAATCATCTACCAGAGCTACTACAATATCACCATTCTGTGCATCTGCAGTCTGCTCTACAATTACTTTATCACCATCAAGAATCCCTGCATTGATCATACTTTCCCCAACAACATTCAGAATAAAGGTCTGTGCGTTCGGCATAAATTCCGCCGGAATCGGAAAATAACTTTCCACATTCTCGATCGCCAGCAGTGGTTCACCGGCTGCCACACGGCCTAATACCGGAACATTCACCATCTCTCTGCGCACCAGGTTAAAGTTGTCATCCACGATCTCAATTGCTCTCGGTTTGGTAGGATCACGTCGGATATAGCCATTCTTTTCCAGACTCTCCAGGTGTGCATGAACAGAAGACGTGGACTTCAGGTTCACCGCTTCACAAATTTCACGTACCGCAGGTGGAAATCCCCTGTTCAGAATTTCGTTTTTGATATATTCCAAAATTTCCCGTTGTTTATCTGTAATTTTCCCGTATGCCATAGCTGAATCCTCCCGAACATCTGATTCTCTTTTTCTTTATTATATATCTATTTGCATCTGTAATTGTATTTTTCTGACTTCATTACAAATTCTGTAATTATTTAATTATAATGATAACATATACACACTTAAAATGCAAACACATATTCCGAAAATCTGTTCGGATTTTCTCCAAAATCATATTGACAAACGGATGTTCGAGATTTATAATAAATTCACAGTTAAAGAACAAATGTTCGCAAACATATGTTTCAAAAGTATGGGAGGAATTTACTATGATGAAAGAATACAAAGGAAAGACAACTGTTACACGAAGCACTCGCAGAAATTTACACCCCGGAAAATGTCGTACCAGAAAAACAAAATGCAGACATCTCCCTTTTGCCAGTATGTTTTTGATCTGTCTGGCAACAGTAGCCATACTCCGTTTTACCAGCGTCGATGCAAATGCAGATGTGCCGGAACGTTATAAATACTATACTAACGTTTATGTAGACCGTGATACCACTTTGTGGGGTGTTTCCCAGAAATACATCAGTGATGAATATACAAATATCCGCGCTTACATGGAAGAAGTGAAAAGCATTAACCATCTTCCGGATGATCAGCTGATCTATGGAACTACCATCTGTGTACCGTATTACTCCGATGAATACAGGTAATAAATATAGTTTACTTTAACTCGTGAAGTCCCGGAATAATTATTGATTAGAAAAATTAATAAATAGTTTGTTATTTATTACAAAAAAGGGTGTTCAAATATCTTATCTCCATATATAATAAATAAATAACACCAAGGAGGAAAAAGATAGTATGAGTACCAAAGAAACAGGTCATTCCAGACAGATGGACAAAGCGTTATTTGATTTCTACGGAAAGCCATCGTTCGGACAAGTTATGCCCCTGGCGATCCAGCATGTACTTGCTATGATTGTCGGATGTGTAACCCCATCCATCATTGTTGCCGGTGTAGCAGGACTTTCCCAGAAGGATTCCGTTATTCTGATCCAGGCTGCTCTGGTAATGTCAGCACTTACCACGTTATTACAGTTATTTCCCTTTATAAAAACCAGGTGGTTCGCCATCGGTGCCGGACTTCCGGTTATGATGGGTATCAGTTTTGCCTACGTGCCAAGTATGCAGGCAATCGCAGGCGAGTATGATATTGCCACCATTCTCGGCGCACAAATCGTCGGCGGTATTGTTGCTTTACTGGTTGGATTAAACATCAAGCGAATCCGCAAGTTTTTCCCACCATTGATTACCGGAACGGTTGTTTTTGCTATCGGATTATCTTTATATCCAACTGCCATCAATTACATGGCCGGCGGTGCGAGCAGTGAGAATTACGGTTCCTGGCAGAACTGGCTGGTGGCCGTTATCACGCTGATTATTGTAACCTTCCTGAATCATTATGGGAAAGGAATCTGGAAACTGGCATCTATTCTAATTGGTATCATTGGAGGCTATATTGTATCACTTTGTTTTGGCATGATAGATTTTTCTTCTGTATCCAGTGCATCATTTTTCCAACTTCCAAAGCCAATGCATTTTGGAATTACCTTTGAACCTTCATCCTGTGTAGCTATCGCCATTTTATTTGCGATCAATGCTGTACAGGCGATCGGTGATTTTTCTGCCACAACAACCGGTGCTATGGACCGTATGCCTACCGATAAAGAATTAACCGGTGGAATTGTAGGATATGGTATCAGCAATATTATCAGTGCATTTTTCGGTGGACTGCCTACCGCAACCTACAGTCAGAACGTCGGTATTGTTTCCACGACAAAGGTAACAAGCAGGAGAGTAATGGGTACAGCTGCAGTCATCTTACTTGCAGCCGGTCTGATCCCGAAATTTTCATCTTTACTTACTACCATACCTTATTGTGTACTTGGAGGTGCAACCATCTCTGTATTTGCATCCATAGCTATGACCGGTATGAAACTAATTGCTTCGGAAGAGCTGAATTTCCGAAACACAACTATCGTAGGTCTGGCAATCGCTGTTGGTATGGGTGTTACACAGGCAAGCGCATCTCTTGCACAGTTCCCTGACTGGGTAACTACAATTTTCGGAAAATCCCCGGTTGTTCTTGCTACAATTTCTGCGATTGTCCTGAATTTGATTCTTCCAAAGCAGATCGATCCGAAAACAAAATAAAAACAGACTGATATTTGAAAAGATGTATAGGAAAAAGTAAGTTATACTAATTATATTTCTATACATCTTTTTTAATTGACACCAGTGTTTTTTCTATAGATTAGATTGGGTAAATCTCTGGTATTTCTACACATATGATTCTATAATAAAAATATATCTGATATTAGCTGTTCCAAGCTAATGTACAATTTGTTAGAACGATTTATATCGGATAATAAAAACGATAAGGAGATTTTATACTGTTTATGAGTCTGACATTGCAGCATGGACGTCCGGAAAATATGACAGAACGTCTGAAAAAAGAGCAAAAAGTATATGAATTACTGGATCTATTACATATCGAATATGACCGCGTGGATCACGAACCGGCGATGCATATGGATGTGTGTGAAGAAATCGATAAGGTTCTGAAAGCCGCAACATGTAAAAACCTGTTTTTATGCAATCGTCAAAAAACCGATTTTTATCTGTTATTGATTTCGGGAGAGAAAATATTCAAAACAAAGGATTTATCTGCGCAGATTGGTAGTTCCCGGTTATCCTTTGGAACTGCGGACTATATGGAAGAATTTCTGGATGTGACTCCAGGCTCTGTGAGCATCATAGGATTAATGAATGACACTGATCATCGGGTTCGTCTGTTAGTCGACAGCGATGTACTGAAAGAAGAATACCTGGGATGTCATCCATGCATCAATACATCCAGTTTACGTTTAAAAACAAAAGATATATTTAACACATTTCTGAATGCCGTAGATCACAATATGACAGAAGTTCATTTATAAATATCTAAACCTAATTATGTTTCCCTTGTCAATCTATTTGAAAAACTGTTGTTTGTCGTACAGATTGACAAGGCTCTTTTCTTGTGCTAAAATTCTTTCAAAGGCTTATTTTTTATATACTATTCAGAAAGGATTTTTATTATGGATCGAGTTACTTATCATGAGCAAACTGATATGGAAAACATTTTAAAACTTCGTGAAGTTCTTCGTACTCTTCCGGAATTTTCCAGGGATTATTTCCGTGCCATTGATTCAACAACAACCACAAAAACCAGAATTTCTTACGCGTATGACATCCGGATTTTCTTTCAGTTCCTTGTGAACGAAAATCCACTGTTTAAGGATAAAAAAATCACAGATCTGACCATCGATGTTCTGGACCAGGTGCAGGCTCTCGACATCGAGGAATTTATGGAATATTTGAAGGTTTACAAAGATAATCAAGATACATATGTTACTAACGGCGAAACTGGCTTAAAACGCAAAATTTCGACGTTACGCAGCTTCTACAATTATTACTTTAAACACGAAATGATCAAAACGAATCCTCCTGCCTTGATCACCATGCCAAAACTTCATGAAAAAGCTATTGTCCGACTGGATACCGATGAAGTTGCCATGCTTCTGGATTATATCGAGCATGCCGGGGATCAACTTTCCGGACAGAAAAAAGCTTACTACGAAAAAACAAAAACCCGTGATCTCGCCCTGATCACTCTCCTGCTTGGAACCGGAATCCGTGTGTCAGAATGTGTCGGTCTGGATGTCGAAGATCTTGATTTCAAAAATGATGCGGTAAAAGTCACACGAAAAGGCGGAAACGAAATGTTCGTATATTTTGGTGAAGAAGTAGAAAAAGCATTGCTGGATTACCTTGAAGTACGTGAGACAGTCACTCCGGTAGCCGGTCATGAGCATGCTCTCTTCTATTCTATTCAGAGGAAACGAATGGGTGTTCAGGCGGTGGAAAATCTGGTAAAAAAATACGCACAGCATATTACATCTACAAAGAAAATCACCCCTCACAAACTGCGAAGCACTTACGGTACCGCCCTATACCGGGAAACTGGAGATATCTATCTGGTTGCCGATGTATTAGGCCATAAAGACGTAAACACCACTCGTAAGCACTATGCATCTGTTGGAGATGAACAGCGTCGGAAAGCAGCCTCTGCATTACGATTACGGGAAGAACCGCCACAGAAACAATAAGTACATATGCAATATAACAAAAATGGACAGTGACCGGCTATTTGGCTCTGCCCATTTTTTATATCTTCATTTTTACTCAAAACCATCAATGTCCCACATAAGCCCTGCATCAGCTGTTGTACTTAATTATTTTTCATCTATTATATTTCTTTTCTTCCTGTTTTTTATGCAAATGCAGCATCATCCAAAAGTATCGTAAACGGACCATCATTTATCAAAGATACTTTCATATCTGCTCCAAAAATCCCCGTTTCTACTACAGGCACCTGTTCTTTTGCTTTTTCGATCATATATTCATACAACTCTTCTGCTTTTTGAGGATCTCCGGCATCCGTAAATCCTGGTCGATTTCCATGTCTGCAATTTGCGTATAAAGTAAATTGAGACACCAGCAAAAGTTGTCCTCCTATATCCATCAGAGAACGATTTGTCTTGCCGTTCTCATCTTCAAAGATCCGTAACTGTAATAGTTTTTTCAGATATTTATCCACCACTTCTGTAGTATCATCTTTCCCTACACCAATCAGGACCATCAATCCCTTTTCAATCGCCCCTACTGTTTTTCCATCCACAGAAACACTGGCTTCCTGACATCTTTGTATTACAAACTTCATGACTTTTTCTCCTTCTGTATATCATATCATTTATTCCGTTGTTTTGTGATCCTCTGTATTCACTTCATTATTGGCATTCGCTTTTGTCCGAATTTTACGATAACTTTTAAATACGCTGTCACTTCCCGGTTTCTCTGCAGATGGTGCCACCGGTTTCAACGTTTCTGCATCCAGATGATCAATATTCTGATAACTTTCCAGATCAATCGGCATACACTTCTTAGTCAGACGATTTTGTATACCATTGCGGATTACTGTACAGATCACCGCACAGGCAGGAACTCCGACAAACATACCGAAAATGCCGAAAAATCCACCTCCTACAAGAATAGCAACTATAACCATAAAACTTGAAAGTCCTGTGGAACCACCAAGAATCTTCGGTCCAAGAAAATTTCCGTCAAACTGCTGCAAGAGCAGGATAAAAATAACAAAGTAAACACATTGGATCGGATTAACCAGCAAAATCAGCAGCGCACTCGGCACTGCACCAATATATGGACCAAAGAACGGAATTACATTCGTCACTCCCACAATAACACTGACCAGCAATGCATATGGCAAATTCAGAATCGTTGTACCTATATAGCACAAAATCCCAATAATAAATGAGTCTAACACTTTTCCAATGATAAATCCACCGAAGGTCTTATCTACATACTGAAGGTCACGAATGATATTATTTGTTGTTCTGGTACTGAACAGGCAGTACAGCAACCGCTTTCCCTGCGCAACGTAAGATTCTTTACCGTACAACAGATAAATAGATATCATGGCACCGATCAGAAAGTTTTTCAAGAATACCAGAACTCCCAGGAATCCGGTAGAAAAGCTTGCAACCAGAAGATTTATTTTAGGCAGAAGATCATCCGTCAGCCAGGTTTCCGCTTTAGATGTTACGGCTGAGAAAATCATACTGGAGTTTTCCTCAAGATCCGGATAATTTTTCAGAAGATTCGTCAGCCATTTTTCTATATTATTAATATATCGTGGCAAATTGTCGATAATATTTGTGATACTGTTGATCAGTTCCGGAATCAGCATAGATAACAACCCATAGATTACCAGCAAAAACAACAATAATGTAATAATAACACAAATCATCCGAATCGCATGGCGTACTTTATGAGTTGGATTCCAGTTTTTTTTCTCACAGATCCGATAAACCACACTGCGCTCCATAAAACGGATAACCGGCCATAGAACATATGATATTGCTGCTGCATATACAATTGGAGTAAGGATGGTATAAATCGTATTCAATCCCCTGGCAATTGATGCCGTATGAAAGATACCAAAGTAAAATAACATACTGGCAGCTATAACGCAAAATGCTGTGATTCCAATCTGGACATATTTCTTTCCCAAGAAGTTTTTCATCTGAACGCCTCCACGAGTTTTCTGTTAATAAACATATATTATCTATTATAGCACAGAATAAAATCCATGTATTAACTATTTATGACTTTTCTGTAAAGTCTTTATTTGATATACTTAAATAACTGTAAATTTATTTTATTCAAAGAATTTACAAATTTATTCTGATTTATACAATTATTCTGATATTTTATAATTGGAGGAACCATACAATGAAACTGCAACAATTAATGAGTTATACAAGACGTGCTATCGATGATTACAACATGATTCAGGACGGGGATAGAATTGCTATCGGTATATCGGGCGGAAAGGACAGTTTAACGCTTTTATACGCACTCCATGGACTACAACGCTACTATCCGAAAAAATTCGATCTGGAGGCAATTACGGTCGATCTGGGGCATCCTGATTTTGATGTGTCAGGCATTCACTCCCTGTGCGAAACCATGAAAGTTCCCTATACCGTGGTAAAAACCGAAATAGCCCGGATCGTGTTTGATGAAAGGAACGAAAAGAATCCATGCTCCCTGTGCGCAAAAATGCGCAAAGGTGCTTTAAACGACACGATAAAAAAACTGGGCTGCAATAAAATAGCTTATGCCCATCACAAGGATGATATTGTAGAAACCATGATGATGTCTCTGATCTACGAAGGGCATTTTTATTCTTTTCCTCCGATCACCCATCTTGACCGCACCGACCTTACGGTGATCCGCCCGCTGATGTATGTTTCTGAAGCAGATGTGAAAGGCTTCTGTAACAAATATCAGCTTCCTGTCGTAAAAAGCCCCTGTCCGGCAGACGGATATACAAAACGACAGTATGTAAAAGACCTGCTCCGAAAACTGAATCAGGAGAATCCCGGTGTAAAAGAGCGGATGTTTTCTGCAATTGTAAACGGCAACATTCCTGACTGGACACCAAAAATCCGCTGATTTACATATATGTGTAATAAATAAGCCCACATAACAGATCCTCTCACCTGTTATGCGGGCTTATTTATTATACTACACAATATACAGCTTCAGACAGTTACATAAAATTTAGTAAATAGCTGTTTTATATCCCTTTTCTTTCAGCTGAATTGCATTTAACACCAGTTCTACAGAGCCATCTACTCCCATTTTACCACTGTCGATACACAGATCATAGGAATCTGCATCACCCCAACGTTTGCTGGTGTAGTAATTGTAATAGCTAGAACGTTTTTTATCTGTTTTGATGATACGATCTTTTGCTTTTGCATCTGTCAGATCATAAATTTTTGCAATTCTTCGAATACGCGTCTGCAGATCCGCGTGGAAAAATACGCTGAAACAGTTATCAAAATCTGCCAGGGCATAATCCGCGCAACGACCGATCATGATACAAGGTCCCTCAGCTGCGATTTTCTTGATAGTTTCAAACTGAGCCAGGAAAACTTTCTGATTAATTGGCATATCAGAGAATGCAGATGAAGTATAACCAAAAGAGTATGTATCCATAACCAGAGAATACAGAAAACTATTGGTTGGTTTTTCATCATGATTCTCAAAAAGTTCTTCGCAAAGTCCACTTTCCTTTGCTGCACGTTCCAGTAACTCTTTATCGTAACACTTGATACCTAACTCTTCTGCAAGGACTCTTCCAATTTGACGTCCGGCACTTCCGTACTGACGACCTATTGTAATAATGGTATTGGTCTTCATAGCAACCCCTCCCGTTCTTTTAATTTATTATAATTATTATAAAATAAAACAAATCAATTGTACAGTACCTATTTTCTTAAATTTTCTAACAAATCAGTAAAATATTCTGGTAATGGGGCTGAGAATTCAATATATTCATTCGTCCGTGGATGAACAAACCCTAAAACCATGGCATGAAGGCACTGCCCTTGCAGATGTTTGAACGGACACTTCGCCGGCCCATAGGTAATATCTCCCACAAGTGGATGACCGATGCTTGCCATATGCACGCGAATCTGATGAGTGCGCCCGGTCTCCAGCTGGCACTCAATAAAAGTGTATGCACCAAAACGTTCCAGCACCTTATAGTGCGTTACTGCAGGTTTTCCGTTTTTGTAGTTGATTGCCATCTTTTTCCGATCCGTAGCATGACGGCCAATAGGCCCTTCTACTGTTCCTTCATCTTCTTTCAGATTTCCATGTACCAGGGCGCGGTATTTTCTGGTGATTGAATGCTCTTTCAGCTGATCTGCCAGACTCTGATGTGCCATATCATTTTTACAGATCACAATAGCACCCGTTGTATCCATATCGATCCTGTGCACGATACCCGGACGCATCACTCCATTAATTCCGGAAAGATGTTCCTTGCAGTGAAACATTACTGCATTGACCACTGTATGGGTATAATGTCCGGCACTTGGATGAACTACCATCCCTTTGGGTTTATTGATGATCAGCACATCTTCATCTTCATACAAAATATCCAGTGGAATATCTTCAGGAAGAATGTCCGGACACTCCGGCTCCGGAAGTTCCAGCTTCACTGTATCGGAAAGCTGTACTTTATAATTTGCCTTTACCGTTTTTTCATTGACTGTCACATTTCCTTCTTTCAATAATTTCTGTAAATAGGATCGCGACTGATCCGGCAGCTGTTCAGAAAGAAATTTATCTATTCTTAAATTTTTCTGTTCCTCATCCGGTGTAAACGTATAGATTTCCACTATGCCTTAGACTCCTTTTTTCTGATGCTTAAGAACTCAAATTCGTCATCTTTATATATGAATAAAATGCTTACTGCAATACCAATAAAAGAAATTACCACAAAAATATCCGCTACATTGAATACCGGGAAATTAATCAGTGAAAAATAGAAAAAATCCACCACATATCCCAGGCGGAGCCGATCTATAAAGTTCCCCAGGGCTCCCGCTGTCAGAACTGATGCTATAATATGCAACAATGTATAACGTCCGGTTTTCGGGCAACGATGCAAAAACCAGAATACTGCAGCCAGATAGATAATCGTCAGAATCACAAAAATAATTCTCTGGTTCTGCAGAATGCCGAACGCAGCTCCACGGTTTTCCAGATAATGCAACCGGAAAATTCCCGGGATCAGTATGATATCACTCTGATCTTTCAGGTGATGCACAATCAGACTTTTTGTCCATTGATCCAGAAGTGTCAGAATCACCATAAGAATACAGTCCACTCCGATAAACTGTATGGTTTTCTTATTTTTCACCATCCCTTATTCTCCTTCGATCATATCTCCGTTAATAAACTGAATCGCATCCAGAATTTCTTCGTCTGTAACTGTTTTATCGATGTATGCCTGTCCGATCTTTTTGAGAAGAATAAACTTAATCCTTCCGTTATCCATCTTTTTATCCGACTTTGTCGTCTGCAATACAGCTTCATTATCCAGACCGTTAAAGAAAATCGGAAGATCAAATCCCACGTTCATATCACGGATCTCGTAGAATTCCTCTGTCGACAGACAGCCTCTTTTGAAAGAGATATAGGCAGCGGCAATGGTTCCAAGTGCCACACACTGGCCATGAAGAAGTTCAAAGTTCTTCAGTTTTTCCACTGCATGACCCACTGTATGTCCAAGATTCAACAGTGCACGTTCTCCCTGTTCCGTCGGATCACTTTCCACGACAGCAGCCTTGATCTCGCAACATTTGCGAACCATTTTCACAAGAACCGGATAGATTCGTTCCTGAATCTCCGACATATGATTAATCGTCCACTCATAAAATCTGGCATCACGAATCAGACCTGATTTCAACACTTCTCCCATGCCACTGGCAAACTGATCTTCCGGAAGAGTTTTCAGCGTATTCAGATTCATATAGACGAGCCGCGGCTGATGGAATGCACCTACCATATTTTTATACTGTGCAAAATCCACACCTGTTTTTCCACCTACACTGCTGTCTACCTGAGCCAGAAGAGTCGTTGGAATCTGGATAAAGTCAATACCACGCAGATAGGTGGCAGCAGCATATCCGGTAAGATCTCCGGTAACGCCTCCGCCAAGTGCTGCCAGTACATCTTTTCTTGTATAGTGATGTTCGATCAGAAACGCGTACAGCTCTTTTACTGTATCCAGATTTTTAGAAGCTTCTCCCGCCGGGAAAGTATACAAATCAACCGTTACATCCAGTTCTTCCAGTGCCTTCTGTACTTCTTTCCCATACAGATTTCCCACTGTATCATCTGCTACAATGCAGATCTTGCCACAGGAAAGCTCCAGTTTCTTAACTGCATCCGCCAGTTTTGTAAAATCTTCTTCCCAGAGAATCTGGTAATCAAATTCTGTCTTTGCGCCTTCTCTGTATACGCGTAATTGTTTGCTCATAAAATTCTCCTCCAAAATAATCATCCTGTTTTATTTTTGTAGAAATGCAGGATCGTATTTGAGAACACGTTATATATATTTCTGTACGGTAACACTGCACCGTCCTTTTTTTGTTGTTCCCGCCATTCCGTCATAGCGGAACTTTCCATATCCACGAACCGACACAATATCTTCCGGTTTTAAAGGATGTCCGTTAGATACAACCATTTTACCATTGACAAAAACTTTTCCACCCTCGATCAATCCCAGCATACTACTTCTGGATGACGAAAATGCCAGAGCAATCATCGCATCCAACCGTACTGAACTGACTGTTCCGTGGATCTCCTGAAACTGTGGTTTCGGAAGGTCGTCCGGATTCTCAACAGCGGACACTTTCACTGTTGTATGCCGGATTCTGGTAATGTTCTGCATAAGAAATTCTTCCATCTGTGCATGGCAGAATACATACGCATCCTGGCCCTTGATCACTATATCCCCAAGTCTGGAGCGTTCGATTCCCAGATGAATCAGGGCACCCAGATAATCCCGATGAGTAAGCGCCTCACTGAATTTTCCAGAACAAGGCGAGATACGGATACACCGAATCGGATACATCGAAAGAAAAAACTCTTCATTTTTCCCATAATCATAAGAAAGAGCATCAGGAAGAAATGCTGCTATCTGACGCTCTGCTTCTTCATAGCCACCGAATGTACGGATCATAACACCCGCTTCCTCCGGTCGAAAGCTATGTACCATATGAAGTTCATTCAAATCCAGAAAATCCGTAAACACAGGAATCTCCCGATAATAGGCTGTTCTTGCCAGATCTGCCAGCCGCTTTCTGAACTGTACTTCCTGTTCTTTCATCTTAGAAGTTTGTCCGAACAGAAGGAACGTCAAAAGCGCCGCTTAATATTTCCTGGAAATCACCGGAAATTTCCACATTGGCTGGTGTCAGGATAAAAATATAACTTGAAATCTTCTGCAGACTTCCTGCTATAGAATAGCATGCACCGGAAGAAAAATCTATGATTCTCTGCGCCACATCTACATCAATACCTTCCAGATTCAGTACTACAGTACAACGGTCAATCAGAGTATCTGCGATCTCTCTGGTGTCTTCCATGGAAGAAGGTTTGATCACACAGACTTCCATCGTGCCATTTCCGCTGTTTTTCTTTCTCATCGGAGTGATCTTGCTGGATGCAGACGGAGTTGCCTGCTTTACAGTCTGTTTCGGAGCTTTTGTCTGCTTTGGTGCCACTTTTTTCTCCGGTTTTACATATTCAACTTCTTCATCTTCATCATCATCGTCATCCAGTTTTTTAAAGAAACGATGTTTCGGTTTTTCCTCGTCAAGGGCTTCCAGATCTTCATCATCGAAGAATTCATCATCATCGTCAAAATCATCATTTAAACGGATGGCATCTAAAAACTTATCTAAAACGCTCATTTTTTATCTCCTATCTATTTTGTTTTGGAATAATCTCTCTCACCAAAAATACCGGTACCAACACGAACCATAGTGGCACCCTCTTCAACAGCTACCTGATAATCGTTCGTCATACCCATACTCAGAATATCCATATGTACATTATTCATGTTTTTACTGCTTATGTCAACACTTAATTGTTTCAATTTTCGGAAAACAGGCCGATTTTCTTCAGGATCCGGTACATATGGAGCAATTGTCATCAGTCCCTGAATCTGCACATACGGAAGCTTACAGATCTCCTCAATCAAAGACATGGTTTCCTCCACTGATACTCCAAACTTTGTTTCCTCCTGCGCAACATTCACTTCAATCAGGACAGGAATCACTCTCTGAATCTTTTCTCCCTCATGGTTGATTGTTTCTGCCAGACGCAGAGAATCCACAGAATGAATCAGTGCTGCTTTGTCTGCAATATATTTTACTTTATTCCTCTGCAGGTGCCCGATCAGATGCCATTCGAGATTTTTCGGAAGTTCTTCGTATTTGGTGCAAAGTTCCTGTACCTTATTTTCTCCGAAGATCGTCTGTCCTGCATCCATCGCCTCCCGAATCATGGAAATCGGTTTTGTCTTACTGACTGCGATCAGAGTTACTTCTTCCGGATTCCGACCGCTTTTTTCACAGGCTTTTCTGATCTCAGCTCGTACGTTCTGTAACTGTTCTGCTACCATACATTATTCTCCTTTGTAAGTCTTTATTTAAACAGAATATCGTCTTCTTTCACGGTATTTCCGTTTCTGACAATGTAATCAAACTGGGAAAGTCCATAGGTGGTACCTGTCTCAACTATACAATATTCATCATTTTGTTCAATCATGACGATTTTCCTGAAAACAGCATAGCCTTTATTAATACAATACACACCTTCTAATGCTTTCTTTTCTTTTATTTCATAAACAGACTGGCTGTCAGGCTTCAAAATCACATCTCCGTCCTGAAAAGTATCCATTTCCACATAATAGTAATCATCTTCTTCCTGATAAATCGTAGCCTTGACAAATTCAGAGGAATCATCTTTTCCCCCTCTGGTAACCTTTCGGTAGAAGCCGGCATTACCATCTTCCTCATCAGTAGCAATGTATTCTTTCGGAATCACATAAAAGTTCTTTTTCACAATGGAACTGAGCGGAATCTTTAATCCTGTCTGTGTGTTTGTTACCAATTCAATATTCAGAAAGCGATCACCACTATAGCGAATCATTCCACGGCTGAATGTGATCTTGCCGTAATAATTGCCGTCTTCACCGGTAACAATGGTCAGTAAACCTGTCTGCGTGGCATCATCTTTTAGAAACTTCACTCGGATCGTCTTTTTTTCTGCCAGTGAAACAATCTGATCTGTGTTCAGCGGTATCACTACTGACCAGGTCTCACTGGTTATCAGTTTATACACAGGATCCCCGGAGGATACCTTTCGTTCTTTCTGAAGATTGGTAATCTGATAGTTTTTCTTACTGAAAAGATCTGCTGTCAGCTGATCTGCTGTAATCCCTTCGTAGCCATCCACTGTATAAACAACGATACCATCCTGTGCTGCCCGGTAAATTGTCTGTCCATTGGCCGTCTGCGTAGTTTCCGTGGAGTCATCCGTCTGAAGACCACTGTACTGGAGAATAGATCCCTCCAGCTCGTATTTGTAATTATAAACATCATAAAAGTTGTCACTGTCATATGTGGAGGCAAATCCTGCAATGGAAGAGCGGATTCCGGCATAATCCTGTTCGGTCAGTTCATTGACTGCAGCCTGTGCCGGAGTGTCCCCCAGAGTATAGACTGCTCCGGATTTTCCAACTTTACTGTTCTCCCTTGCATAATAGGTGATATAACCGGCGGCATTCGTATTTACCACAGATTCTTCACGGATTGCCAGTGCTGTATATGTCTTATTATTGGATAAGGGACCTGCGGTCACCTGATAGGACTGAATATGATCTGCAGTAAGATACAGAATGACCGTAATTACCATATACACAAAAAGTGCCCCAAAGATAAAAGTTCCTATATTTAACGGGATCTTACGAAACCATCCGGATATTTTATTTTTCCTTTTTGTAGTCATGAAAACACTCCCCTTCGTTTTTCTGACTTATACTCATATAAAATTATTCTATCATCCCTCTGACGAATACACAAGAAAAAAAATATGCATATTCTGTGAAATCGTGGAAATACTGGAGATAACGAAAAAAACAGGAGGTTGATCAAATTAAGATGAAAGGTTTGGATTATACAGCACTGATACTAACAATCACAGGTGCAATTAACTGGGGGCTGGTAGGACTGTTCAAATTCGATCTGGTTGCTTTCTTGTTCGGCAATTTATCCTGGCTTTCCAGGATCATCTATATCCTGGTTGGATTAAGCGGTCTGTACCTTTGCACCTTTTTCAGTCGTCTCGCCGACACTAACCCGTAAGCTGCGGATAACTATGAGAAACACGTTCCGCGAGTTTCTCATAGTTATCGCGGCAGTCGCCAGGGTCGCGTGCATGCACGGACTTTGGCTCGTTACTCGCGTAAAACATGAAAAGAGGGTCGCCAACAGGCAACCCTCTTTTCATCTGCTACAGTTTTACAAGGCAATGATGATATCATCCTGAAATTCAGCAGGTAATTCTTCTTTATCCATGGAAACACTTAATACAAAATTAATTTTATATGCCTCGGAAATATCTTTTAACTGATGCAGTGCATCGGTAATATCTTTTCCTTCCAATTTTGCATTTTTCAGGAAGCTGTCCAGATACATTTCCTGAAGATCATGATCCTGAGATACAATACCACATACAAAACCGATGAATTCATCTGCATTTTTAATCGGATATCCGGATACATCGATCAGACGAATTTTATTGTTCAGTTCATACATATGTTTGGAACTTTTATCCAGATATACAATGTTACCTTCAGCAGCTTTAATGGCTCCGTTCACTTTATCTAAAAGCTGCTTAGTTTTTCCTTTACCTTTTTTGCCTACAATTAATTGAACCATAGCAGTTTCCTCCTTTGATTTCTGGTATATATTACCAAAAAGTACTGTTCTGTTGTTGTAATTATAGAATATTTCACCAAGAAATACAATGGTAAATTTGAAAAAATCTGAAAAATTTCAAAAAAAACAGGAAATAAACGCACAACGCCTGGTGCATTTCTTTCCTGTTTCTGATATTTTTGAAAATCAGCTGATTCTACTGATTGATCGCAGAAAGCAACTGATTCATATACGTGTACAGATTCGTCTTATTGGCCGCGTGAAGAACAATAGAAATATACGGTTCCCCATAGGCATTCTGGCTCAACAGTGCCAGACAGGAGCCTGCATCTGATGTTGTACCGGTCTTACCGCCAAGCACCGTCACATTCTTCGGTGCCGTCACCTGACGGGTCAGATACTGATCGGTAGCATCCAGATGAAAAGTTACTTCCTGCTCACCTCTGTTACAGGTAAGATTATAAGAACTAAGCTGTGCAATCTCCAGAAAATGTGGATACGTCATCGCTTCCTGTAACATCAGATAAATATCGTATACTGTTGTATAATGATTTTCATCCTGCAGTCCTGAAGGATTGGCAAAATGTGTATTGGTTGCACCAAGCTCCAGTGCTTCCTGATTCATCATTTCCACAAACTGATCCACGCTTCCGCCGATATGCTGTGCTATAGCAACCGCAGCATCATTCCCGGAATAGATCAGCAGACCATGAAGAAGTTCATCCAGTGTTACCTGATCTCCTTCCTGAAAGCCAATTTCTGTGGAACCGGCTTCCTGGTTCAGAGCCTCTGCCGGAATTGTCACTATGTCGTCCATATTCCCATTCTTAAATGCCAGAATCGCTGTCATAATTTTTGTGATACTCGCCGGATATGATTTTTCATGAATATTCTGAGCAAACATCACAGATCCATGATCCAGATCAAAAAGACCGGCTTTTGTCGTATCACTGATCGCAACACCTTCCAGACTCATATTTCCGGAGGAAACTGCATATGACGAGGCAAAGGAATCGGCTTTCTGTGTACTGATTTCTGCACCATGTGTACCGTACATCTCTTCTTTTACCGAATAAGCTGAAGTCATATCCAGCTGTGAAGAGCGGCGGAGAAGTACGAGTGCGGTAATTCCCACACCAAAAAACAGAATCAGAATCCCTGTAAGAATCAGTGTATCCCGATACTTTTTTTTGATAGGTTTCAATAATCGTTTTCTATTTTTTATACATTTCACGCCAGTCAAGTTCTCCTCTTTCCAGGGATTTGATCAGAAGTTCCGCTGTGGCAAGATTTGTTGCCAGCGGAATAATATGTGTATCACATAAACGGAAAATCTTATGTGCATCCGGTTCATGCTTTTTCTCCTGATATGGTCCGCAAAGGAAAATCACCAGATCCATCTGATTCTGTTCAATCATA
>ENA-OQLI01001017-OQLI01001017.1-human-gut-metagenome-genome-assembly--contig:-NODE-1017-length-24843-cov-4.482764_pt1 | contig 24843 bp, 21 predicted proteins | sample MGYA00242805_ERZ504812 | MGnify/ENA primary metagenome ERZ504812 (study PRJEB26092, sample SAMD00036430) | human gut metagenome | host: Homo sapiens | study: EMG produced TPA metagenomics assembly of... | reverse complement strand
CTATCATTGAAGAATCCGGCAAATCCCGCGCCCTACCCCCGGTAGAGATTCGCACTGACGCTGGTCGTTATGATTTTGACGCTCGCTATTTAACCGGGCGTACCGAGTTTTTCGCTCCCGCTCCGCTTGAAGAAGAGCTTGATGAGCGGGTGCGTGCGCTGGCTTTACAGTGCCACCGAGTCCTTGAATTAGAAGGTTTTTCGCGCATTGACCTGATTGTCGATAATGACAATAACCCCTGGTTTATTGATGCGAACGCAATGCCGGGTATGACTGATACCTCGCTTTGGCCACTGGCAGCGGAAGCAGATCTTGGATTTGGCAAACTAATTGATGCCGTAACTCGGGACGGCGCAGCCAGGGGCATACGTTCCTAAGAGCCATCACTACCGCTAACAGGTTCTACAATCGCAGATTTTCGCAATAGTTTATCCCTCCCTGAGGAGTTTTCTCTTAGACGATAGGACTATTACTTACGGATATCTTTTAGCAATTGGGTAATCCGCTCTAAATCGTCTTCATCTGCATATTCAATTACCAGCTTGCTGGTTTTTTTACCCGGCTTAATAATTACCCGGGTATCGAAGATATCTCTCCAAAGACGTTGGACGTTTTCCTGTCTCTCAGAAAGCTCCACTTGAGTGCGTCTAGCACCCGCGCTAGTCCGTTTCGCACCAGCACGCACATTTCCGAGCGCTACGATTTCTTCTGTGGACCGCACCGATAAACCTTCCGCGATGATCCTTTCAGCAAGATACTCTTGTTCGGCAGGGTCACTTATCGCTAATAATGCCCGGGCGTGCCCAGCGGAAATAACTCCTGCCGCCACCTTGGGTTGTACGCTAGCAGGTAGTCGCAGTAATCGCAGCGCATTAGTAATTGCTGGACGCGACTTTGATACGCGCTGAGACAGTTCCTGCTGAGTACATCCGAAGTCTTCCATCAACTGCTGGTAAGCAGCCGCTTCTTCTAGTGGGTTTAGCTGCACGCGATGCAGGTTCTCAATCAGGGCATCCAGGAGCATCTTGTTGTCGGAAGTTTCCCGAACTATAGCTGGAACTTCTTTTATTTTTGCAAGCTTAGAGGCTCTTAAACGCCGCTCACCCATAATTAATTCATAGGCATCTTTATTTACCGGGTCTTTTCTAACAACTATCGGCTGCAACAGTCCGACTTCTTTAATAGAAGCCGATAATTCGGCGATTTCGTCATCGTCAAAAGTTTGCCTCGGTTGCGCACGATTGGGATTAATGGCTTCGACTGCTAGCATTTCTAACCTTGCTCCGGGTACCGGAACTAATGATGTTTCACGTGAAACATCATTAGTAGAATTTAAGCGGTCGCCATCATTCTGTTTTTTAGCGTTGTCAGAAGTGACCCGCGCTGCGCTAGACTTACCCTTTTGTGCAGTGCCCTTGGAGCTAGAAGATCGCGATGTTTCACGTGAAACATTTTTACGAGGTTCAAGAAGTTCTCGTGCGGAACCACCTTTAGGAGAACTAGCGTGCCCCCCGAAAAAAATATCAGCCGGCCTAGAGGCAGTGTCTAAATTATGCTGTTCAGCCTGATTAACAACAGGGTCGGTTGGGATTAACGCAGATAAACCACGCCCTAAATGTTTTTTTCGTGCCATTATGATTTCACCTCACGACTAATTAATTCATACGCGGCATCTAAGTAACATTTTGCACCCTTGGAACCTGGTTGATAGGTCAAAATCGATTCCTCATGGGAAGGAGCCTCTGCTAAAGCTACATTACGAGGGATTATCGTTTGCATTACAATATCTCCGTAATAGGCTCGAACTTCTTCTAGCACACCTTTCCCCAACAACGTATTAGTGGTTACCATCGTAGGTAAAATTGCAGTAAAGCGCAGCTTTGGATTTAGCCGAATAACCAGCATATCAATAGTTTTGGTAAGTTGCGTAAGACCTTCTAATGCCAAATACTCAGCTTGGAGGGGAACCAAAACCTCATGAGCGGCCACAAGAGAATTAACCGTCATAATCCCCAGGGAAGGAGGAGAATCAATAAAGATGTAATCAAAATACTCTCCGCTGCTGAGCAAAGCATTTACTGCCTCTGAGAGAATTTGTTGAAAATTAGTTCTCTCATTTAGCTCGAGTTCAATACCAGCCATATCCATTGATGCGGGAACAACCCACAGACCGGGGATTTTCTGATTCTCTACCATTGCTTCCCGTAAGGGTACGCCCTCGGTCATAACCTCATACAGTGAAGCCTGATCATCTGAAAGATTTCTAAAACCCAGCGTAGAAGAGGCATTACCTTGTTGATCGGCATCAATAACCAAAACCCTTAGTCCGCCCAAGGCGATAGCTGCCGCTAGATTAACAACCGTTGTAGTTTTGCCAACCCCACCTTTTTGATTAGCCACCGCAATTACTCGAGTAGCTTGTGGGGCAGGTAGCTTTTCCACTGTTTGCCTATTTGCTTCCCGCTGTCCCGTAACAACGCCCGATGAAAGACTCTCTTGACCGCTTATAGCTTGCTCAACCATCTCGGCATCAGCCAAACGATGTTTACTCATTATGCCTCCAATATAAAAGCGGTATTTTAAAAATTGCGGAGTCTAGGCGCGTTTAGTTGCCATAATGATTCGCGTAACGGAATCATCCATTAAAGACGATACCTGTTCAATATGAGCAGCCTCTAGTTTAGCTTGAACCAGTGCCTCGCGCGCATTAGCTAGCTCTTCAGGAGCGCGTTCACCTTTAATGGCAAGCATTATCCCACCCGGAGCAACCAATTTACCCGAAATCCGTACCAGTTTATTTAAGTTGGCAACCGCGCGGGAGGTGACTGCGGAAAACTGCTGATGAGCTGGTAGGTCTTGACTACGAGAACGCAAAACTTCCACGTTTTGCAAATCCAGTTCCTCTTTTACCTCTTCTAACCACTCTGCGCGTCTACCAAGGGGTTCAATAAGATAAAACTGCAAGTCAGGACGCATAATTGCCAAAACTATTCCCGGTAAGCCTGCACCCGAACCTACATCGGCAACCGTGGCATTTTTCCCAATCGGCAAAAACTTCTCAGCTGCACCGCAGTTTAAAAGATGTCGTGACCAAAGCCGAGGAAGTTCGCGCGGACCTAGTAGACCGCGTAACTGACCCTGCTCGATGAGCATCTGCGAATAGCGAAGCATTAAGGGAAAAGAAGTACCGAAAAAATCGGCAACAGCTTGTCCCGGTTGCTCCACCAGGGGAAGCGTTTCTAATGCCATGACTTAAATCTGTTAAATCAGGAACTCACCACATCAATCTGGTGCAGCAGGGCGCTATTCAGCTTCCTGCGGACCGGAAGCATCAGGATAGATTACTACTGCCCGGTTGGGAGCCTGCCCTTGCGAGCCTGAATACACGCCCTCTTCAGCAGCAACATCATGACAAACTTTACGTTCAAACGGATTCATCGGCTCCAGGCGAACCGGCTCCCCGCTGGTCTTTGCTTTCGTAATTGCCTCTTCTGCAATCGCCCGCAATTCTTGTTTACGTGTCTGGCGAAAGCCGGCAATATCTAGCATCAAACGTGAATGTTCCCCAGTCTTTTGAGAAACTGCCAATCGGGTTAAATCCTGGAGAGCCTCCAAAACTTCGCCCTCATTTCCCACTAGTCGCTGTAAATCTCCCAAATCCTGGGCATCAGCCACGATATCTACGCTGGCGCGGTCATGCTCAACATCAATTTCTAAATCGCCGCCCAAATCAGCGATATCAAGCATCTCTTCTAAATAGTCGGCCGCAATATCGCCCTCTTCTTCTAGAGCTGCTACCCGTTCTGATGACTGTTCTTCGCTCATGTCACAAATCCTCCATGCCTATTAGCATCGATACTATCGGTTATGGTTACCTTTTTTACCTGCGTTATTATTTCGCCGTGCCTGTCGGCGTTTCGCTTTTTCTTCCTCACTAAGCTGACCGGCAGCCCGTCGCCGTTTAGCCTGCGCATCACGCTGCGCCCTCGTTAGCCTCTTGGGTTGTGCTTGCGCATTCCTAACCCCTGGTTGCATTCCAGCTTGCTGGCGAGCCTGCTTTTGCAAAGCCGCCATCATCTTTGATTGTTTAACTGGTTTCTTTGGCTTTTCTTCTAGCTCAAGATCTTGAGCCTTCTTGTGTAAATGGTCTTGGGTTTCTTTATGGAGGGCGAGTCCTTCACGTAATTTCTCGCCGTTTTCTATCCCGCTAAAGGGGTCATCTTCACCCTTGCGGGTGGCTTTTACCTCCAGACGCAGGGCTTTAGCCACGTCCTCGCCACTGAGTCCCAAATCCATTAGCTTTTGGTTGTATTCCGCTAAAGTCTCTTCTTTGAAGCTATCGTATTTGACCTGATGCCTGCGCATTTGCGCATCGTGAGCCGTTGATCCGGGGGTGGGCAGATAATACATTACAAAAATCTGCTGAATAAAGCTGACCACCATCGTAACTACCAGGTAGACCAACACCCCAATCTGGACGATAAAACCGAACCAAGCAGTCATCAAGGGCATCAAATACACCATCATTTTCATCATCCGCATTTGTTGCGCATTTGAGGTGTTCATATTGTGCTTCATATTGATGAACTGCTGGAAGAACATTAATCCTGCGTAAAGCAAAACGGATACAATAATCAGGATTTTGGTAGTCGTTGGGTTAGAAGCACTATTAGAAAATGTATCTGATAAATAGACCCCAAAAACGGTAGATTTATCCATCTCGGCAGCAAGAGTAGAATCAAAACCCCCAATATGTGCCCCTGGTTTGGATGCAATTAGGGGCATTTGCCAAAGTACCCGATACAGGGCGGCCAAAATCGGCAACTGAATAAGCAGAGGGAAACAAGATGCCATCGGATTAACGCCATATTGCTTGTAAAGATTCATGGTTTCCTGGCTCATCTGCTGCTTAGAAACCTGGTCGTTACGACCTTTGTATTTTTCTTGAATCTTCTTTATTTCCGGTTGGATAGCACTCATGCCCCGCGTGGACTTAATCTGTTTAATAAACAGCGGGATAATCAAAAGTCTTACAAAAATAGTGAGCACCACAATTGACAAAACCCAGGTAATTCCCGGTCCTTCCGGCAGACCTAGCGTAGTTAGTCCTCGGTGGATACCAACTAATACCCAGGCGGTAACCCATTTAAATGGAAATAAAACTGTGTCATACCACCCGCCCGAGGTGGGTTCGGTAGATGCCGCTAGCAGCTGTGCACTTAGCATCATGGATTTGCTCCTTTACTATTTTCCCCTGCTTATTTGGAGTCCACTATCGATTTTTGCCCAATGAGCTTGAAGTTCGCTTAAAGACATTTGATGATAGGGAGCGCTCTTCCATTCTCCCTTTTGGGGAGGATAATCCACCCCTCCGTTAGATAGCGGATTACACCGAATAAGTCTCCACGCTGACAGCAGACTTCCTTTGAAAGCGCCGTGAATATTAATTGCGGAAAGCGCATAGGTACTGCAAGTGGGATAGTACTTACAGCGAGGAGGAAAAAGGGGCGAAAGGCGGCGTCGATAAAGGTTTATCGCCGCAATGATTGCCCTTTGCGCAAGTTTTCCACTCACTGCTTGCCTTTCGCCTGCGCCCTAGCCAATGCCTGCTCTACCGCGCTAGTGAGCTGACGAAAAGAGGCGGTCTTAGCTTTTTCCCGGGCGCGAATCACCGTGACAGTACCTTCCCCAAAATTTTGCAGACGCATAGCGCAAACCGCCCGAAGTCGCCTTTTAACCAGGTTACGATCAACTGCTCGAGGTAAAGACTTTTTCGATACCACAAAACCGACTAGGGGATTACCTTCACCTGATGGTGCAGGTAAATGATGTACCACCACAGTCTTGTTACCCGCGCTGTATCCGCGTCGAAAGACTTTAGAGAAATCGGCTGACTTTTTCAGGCGATTTGCCCGCGGCAACATGCCCTAAGCCGTAAGTTCCTTGCGCCCTTTGCGACGACGACTAGCGATAATAGCGCGCCCTGCACGGGTACTCATACGCGCCCGAAAACCATGTTTTTTGGCTCGGCGACGGTTATTCGGCTGAAAAGTCCGCTTTGTCACTGTAGTTCTCCTGAGTGTTATTTATTTACCGAAAATGATTCCGATATTTTATTTTCCAGTTTCATTTCACCTGGATTAGACAACATATGCAAGCCTACGCATAGCGCTTTGCCAGGTCAAATAGTTATTCAGTGGTTATAACCACTAATTTCTAATCACAGGTTTGCAAAGCTGTGGAACTTGAAAAAACTACAAAGATGTAAGATGTTAATTTTCTATTATTACCAAGTTTCAAATTTTTGCAGTTTATGCACGCAGGAAGCTATTTTTATCGTTAAACTACAACCACGTAAGTTATCCACAATATTTTCCCCAGATTGGGGATAACCTAGTTTTTGCCCTACAATCATCAATAACCCCACAGTTGGGGATTCCTCACTGCTTTTATTAGGAATTTTGGAGAAATCAATGTCCAGTTCGCTACAGACACTCTGGCAAGATGCGATAAGACAACTAAAAGAAAATCCACAAGTCGGGCAAGCAGACTTGGCGTTCCTAAGAATGTCTACCCCTTTGACCACTTACGAAAACACCATCGTAATCGCGACCCCTAATGAATACTCGAAGTCCGTCCTCGAAAACCGACTGGGTTCTTTTTTACGGAAGGCTCTGTCTACCAGCACTTCCCGTGAAGTTATCTTGGCAATCTCTGTAGATCCTTCCCTAGATCAAGGAGAAACTGTTAGCCCTAATAATGAACAAGAAATCGCTCCTGCCCCGCAAAATTTCGAAACCACTGCACAAGAAAAAATTCCGCCCGCTAAACCTAAAAAACCTTTTGAAAGTCGCCTGAACTCGAAATATACCTTCGAATCATTCGTAATCGGTGGTTCAAATCGTTTTGCCCACGCTGCAGCTATCGCAGTTGCCGAAGCCCCCGCTAAAGCCTATAACCCGCTTTTTGTCTATGGCGGATCGGGTCTAGGCAAAACCCACCTACTACATGCAATCGGAAACTACGCTCTAAACCTCTATCCTCATATCAAGGTGCGTTACGTTAATTCCGAAGAGTTCACTAACGATTTCATTAATTCAGTTTCCGAGGGTAAAGCCCACGAGTTTCAACGCCGTTACCGAAATATCGATATTCTAATGATTGACGATATTCAGTTCTTGCAGGGTAAAGAACAAACCATTGAAGAGTTTTTCCATACTTTCAACTCGCTCCATAATGACAATAAGCAGGTAGTTATTACCTCCGATGTTCCTCCCAAAAAACTTGAAGGATTTGAAGAACGCCTGCGTTCTCGCTTCGAGTGGGGACTTTTAACCGATGTCCAGCCTCCTGACTTAGAAACTAGAATCGCTATTTTGCGTAATAAAATTCGTCAAGAGGAGGTGGAGGCACCCTCGGAGGTATTGGCCTATATAGCCTCCCGTTTTACTATCAATATTCGTGAGCTTGAGGGAGCTTTACTGCGGGTTAGTGCTTTCGCCTCTTTAACAAAGCAACCTTTAAGCTTGCAGCTTGCGGAAATGGTATTAAAAGATATTGTTTCTGACCCTAATGATCAAGAGATTACCCCCGCCCTAATCAAGGCACAAACCGCTGGATATTTTGAAACCACCGTTAATGATTTATGTTCGCCCTCACGTTCGCGTTCGCTTACCGAGGCTCGTCAAATCGCAATGTATCTTTGCCGAGAACTAACCGAACTGTCGCTTCCTCAAATCGGAAAAGAGTTTGGAGGACGCGATCACACTACGGTTATGCATGCAAATAAGAAAATCACCCAGATGATGAAATCTAAGCCCCAGATTTTTGATCACGTTAATGAGCTGACAAATCAGATACGGCAAGCAGCACGACATTCTAAGTGATTTATATAATAAAACAGCTCTATATCCTAGTATTTATAAAGAAGACATAAGAATTATTTTAAGTTAATTTTAGATTCCTACTACCAGCGAAACTACAAAAATGTAGTTCTCATGAACACAGGTTAAACCGTGTTTCTCCACAGCTGTTAATAACCCTGTGTATATCTGGGGATTGCAAGTGACAAATTGTGTATATTTTTCGGCGAAACTGCTTTCCAGACCGAATAATCCTCAACTAATCCCCAGACATCCCCACAAACATTCACAGCAATAAACATAAATTAACCTGGGATTTTATCCTTCAATCCCACCAATGCTAGGTAGTGATGATAACGATAAACAATAAAAAATCTATGTATAAACAACCCGCCAAAATTTAAGTGCTGCCCAAAACAGAAAACTATTTATTACTGAAAAATCAGCACTGAATCGCTATCTTGCTAAGCTAACCTGTACCTATGACGGATAAGTATTCATCGCGTGGCTCTAAATTTAGCGGACAGGACTTTCCTAGCCGCAGACAACGCCGCAAACATGAAAAAGAGCAGTTACAAGCCAGAGCACAAGCAAACGCTCAGCGAACCGCTGCACCCTTGAACCCTGCTAAATATGCCCGAGACGTAAAACCGCTAAAATCGTCCTCAAAAGTCAGTAGCTCAAACGGCTCAAAAAATCGACAAGGTATGTCCCCCTCAAAACTAGAACCAGCAGGAAAACCCAAAAAAATAGCTGTCAGTACAAAACCTGCTAACAGTCAGCATTCTAAAAACCTGAAAAAATCATCAAACCCAGCAAAGGCTCAAAATCAAGACACGAGCAAGCCAAGAAAGAAAGCCAGCAAAAATAACCGTCCCCCTAAACGCAGTCGCGTCCTAACTTGGACGAAACGAATCATTGGGATACTTACCGGGTTAGTTTTAGTGGCAATTATCGCCGGATGTATAACTTTCTTAATTGCCTATTATCGCCTGGAAATACCAGAGGCTCAAAAGTTTGCTCACGCCCAGGTAACTACGGTTTATTGGGGTAACACTGATAAAATGATGGGAAAGTTTTCCGAACGAAATCGCACCATCGTTGATACCAAGACTTTTAAAAACTCCTATATTCAAGATGCGGTAGTAGCCAGCGAAGACCGTACTTTCTACGAAAACAGCGGGATTGATATTAAGGGGATAGTCCGTGCCTTTTGGAATAACGTCAGAGGACGACCTACACAGGGAGCTTCCACCCTTACGCAGCAATATGTAGAAAACTATTACACCGGAAAAAATGTTGGTTATAACGGGAAATTTAAAGCAACAATTTTAGCATTGAAGAAAAATCGGACGGTTCCTAAAGAAAAAATCCTCAATGACTACCTAAATACAATCTATTTTGGACGCGGTGCATACGGGATTGAAGCTGCTGCAAACGCTTATTTCGGTAAGGACGCCAAGGATTTAGACCTATCAGAGTCGGCAATGTTGGCGGGAATAATTCCAGCCCCGAACTCATGGGATCCACTTGTCAATCCTGACAAGGCAAAACAACGTTGGCAACGGGTATTAAACCTAATGGCTGCCGATAACATGATTAAGGAAGAAGAAAAGGCTAGCGCCACTTTTCCCAAAGTAATAGAGAAGAAACCACAGGCCACCTACTTTAAAGGAACTACCGGTTACCTGTTACAGCACGTACGACAAGAATTAGTCAAACAAATTGGCTATACCGAGGACGAAATAGATCGCGCTGGAATCAAAATTTATACCACCATTGATCCTAAAAAACAGAAAATGCTAGAAGATGCTATCGGGGCTCTTCCAGATAAACGACCAGAGGGATTGCGGGTGGCCGCCAGTTCTGTAGACACTGCAACTGGCGCGATTTTAGCTGAATATGGCGGTTCTGACTATCAAAAAGTTCAGCGAAATGCCGTTACCCAGGATGTGGCGCAAGCCGGATCAACATTTAAACCCTTCGCCCTATTAGCCGCCCTAGAAAAAGGGCACAAGTTAAGCGAACAACTTGATGGTTCTGGACCGATGAAAGTCAATGATGCTTGGGTCGGTAACTATGGCGGTGCCTCCTATGGAAAAGTAGATTTGATAAGGGCAACTAAGCTTTCAATAAATACCGCTTATGTCAGACTCAATAGTGAGATTGGGATGGAAGCAACCAGGCAGGTAGCAATTTCTGCCGGATATTCGAAAGACACCGTAGGGCTGGATAAAAACTCTATCGTGGGGGTTTTGGGAACAAGTTCTCCACACAATTATGAGATTGCCGAGGCATACACTACTTTCGCTACCGGAGGGGTGCGCAGACCTGCGCACATAATTGCCAAAATTACTGATTCAGCTGGCAATATCCTCTATGAAGCTGAAACTCAAGGCACCAGACAATTTGAAGAAGAAAACATCTCTGAGCTAACCAAGGCCTTAGCGGCAGTAACCGAAAGCGGTGGAACAGGTGCTACTGCCGGAAAACTAGGACGACCGGTAGCTGCAAAAACTGGTTCTTCAAATGATAACCGTTCGGCACAATTTGTGGGGTATGTTCCGCAAATGGTCACTGCGGTCTCTATGTATCAGGTGGGTAAGGACGGTTCCGAACAATCGATTACCCCATTCGGGGGAGTCAGAGAAGTAACCGGGGGAACCTGGCCAGCAAAAATATGGTTGGCATATATGAAAGATGCTGTAAAAGATTTACCTGAGCAACCACTATTTTCTGTTGAAAACGGAAAACAAAAAGTTAAACCCAGACCTAAAAAAACTCCCTATCAGACAGCAGAAGTTCCCTCTCCTCCGCCACCGCAAACTATAGAAACGCCACTCAAAGTGCCCTCTAGTAGCGTGAGCGAAAATCCGCCTGCGCCCTCTGAAGAACCAAGCACGAGTCCTAGCCCATAGAGAGCTGGAAAGAAAATAGCTAGGACATATAAAAGCTACCTACCTAATAGAGCGCGGTAGTGGCGAAAAAGAGCATTTACTAACAAAGTTAAGAAATAGCTAGAAAAACTGCCTTAACTTCGTTATTCTGTAACGTGACTTTCGGGTCAAATGCATATGCCCTCCTGCCGCGGAAGGACCGTGGCCGTTAGACCAAAGGAGGTGGGTTAAGATGCGCAAATACGAGATGATGGTGATCCTGAATCCCGAAATCGACGAACGCACAGTAGCCCCGGCGTTAGAAAAGCTACTAAACGTAGTTTCTACAAACGGGGGAAGTGTGGATTCGACCGATATTTGGGGCAAACGTCGCCTTGCATATCAGATTGAAAAGCATTCCGAAGGGATTTATGCGGTTATTGATATGACCACTACCCCGCAGATTGCTGAAGAGCTAACCAGGCAGCTATCGCTAAACGAATCAGTTTTACGTACCAAGCTGCTGCGGCGAGATTAATTTTCGCGGAGAGGAACGAAAATGGCTGGAGAAACCCAGATAACGGTTGTTGGTAATCTGACTGCCGATCCGGAACTGCGCTACACTGCGCAGTCGGTTCCAGTGGCCTCATTTACCGTGGCCTCCACTCCCAGAACCTATAATCGCGCGTCCGGACAGTGGGAAGATGGTACCGCCATGTTTCTGCGTTGTTCCGCTTGGCGGGAAATGGCTGAAAATATCGCTGAATCTTTAACTAAAGGTATGCGGGTGATGGTTCACGGTCGCCTGCAACAACGCAATTGGGAACGTGATGGACAAAATCGTTCCTCAATAGAGATTCAAGTTGATGAAATCGGTCCGTCTTTACGCTACGCGCAAGCTCAAGTTACCCGGATTCCTCGTTCAGGTGGTGGATTTAATCAGGGTGGACAGAGCGGATATGGGCAAGTTTCTCCAGCTGGCAGTTTCAATCAAGGTGGCAGTTTTAATCAGGACATGAATCAGAATCTGGGAACGGGTTCTATGGATATGGCACAGCCTGAGGCAGCCGGGGTTGATAACCCGTGGGCTACCCCTGTTACCGATGATAACGGCGACAATCAAGCGCCACCGTTTTAAATATTTCAGGATTAGACCTACAAAGTAGGTCGCACCATTAAGGAGTAAATATGGCGAAGAAAGTTCTTCGCGTTAAGCCGATAAAGAAAAAGGCTAACCCGTTACGGAATATGCCGGTTGATAAAATCGACTATAAAGATACCCCTTTCCTCAGGAAATTTATTTCTGATCGGGGAAAGATTCGCTCCCGGCGAGTAACCGGAGTTAGTGTTCAGCAACAGCGCGCCATCGCTAAAGCAGTAAAGAATGCCCGCGAAATGGCGTTGCTTCCCTATACAAGTTCTGGTCGCTGATAGGAGGGATTATAGTCATGGCAACAGCCAAAGTAATTTTAAATATGGATGTACCGGGGCTGGGTTCCTCCGGTGACGTAGTAACTGTAGCGCGTGGTTATGCCCGTAACTATCTGGTACCTCGGAAAATGGCTCACCCTTGGACTAAGGGTGCTCAAAAGCAGATAGACGAAATGCTTCGGGCACGTAGGCGTCGGGAAATCTCGAATGTAGAGGACGCCCGCGCAGTTCGGGACGCAATCGAAGCTCACGATACCGTGGTAGTTTCCAAGCGAGCCGGTCATTCCGGTCGCCTGTTTGGAGCCGTATCCACCCAGGATGTGGTGGCTGCGGTTAAAGAACAGATTGGGCAAACTATTGATCGGCGCAAAGTCATTATTGAAAAGCCGATTAAAGCAGTCGGTAAATATCAAATACAAATCAATTTGCATGAAGATATTAGCGCCAAACTGTTTTTGAACGTTGAGGGATCAAAGTAAGTGGAAATCACTTAATAACTGATATCACTTAGCATTAGGCGGGTGAGCCAGGTGAAAATCTGGTTCACCCGCCTTTTTGTAAAATAGTACCTGTTCTATACTCACATCCAAGCATCAGTACGGATACGTAGCCAAAGGGAAAGTGCCCTTCCTCCGATAAAGACCAGTCCATAAATAGCCCAAATCCCTACCAGAGAAATGACTCCTGCCGGAAGTAAACGAACCAACAAAATACTCGGTAAATACAGAATAAAAACAACACCCATGGATAGCGCTAAATATTTACTATCATCGGCTCCAATCAGATAACCGTCATAAATATAGGTAAGTGCCGCTAAAGGTTGAAATAAACCGACAGTAACCAGACCAGCAGTGGTGATAGCTAAAACCCTACTATCAGAAGTAAAAAGTTGCGGTAACAAGGGAGAAGTCAAAATAAATAACCCTCCAATTACGCCTCCCAAGCCTAGCGCCCACCCATTCAACTTTTTAATCAAAGTCCGAATCTGACGCTGGTCGCCCTCACCAAGCGCCCTCGCTAAAAGAGATTGCGCTGCAATCGCTAAAGCATCCAGCCCAAAAGCCCCCAAAGTCCAGATAGTTTTTAGAATCTGGTAGCCCGCTAAAGTGACAGCTCCAAAAGCGGCTGCCTGCCAAGTGGTGACTACGATAGCGGCTTGCAGAAATAGCGAACGAAATACCAGTGGCATCCCGTGCAGACCAGAATGCAAAATCAGCTTAAAACTAGGGCGCGCCGACACTCCCTCTAAATGCAGCTTTTTTACTATCACCATCCCCAGCCAACCTGTCATGATGAACTGACTAATCGCGGTGCCCGCCCCGGCACCGGCTATTCCTAGACCGCAAGGAAATATCAAGATAGTGGAAATAGGTACGTTAATCAGCGCGCCAGTGGTGGTGACAACTAGGGGAGTTCGAGTATCGAGAAGGGCGCGGAAAACGCCATTAGCAGCTAAAACTGAAAGCATAGCAACTAGACCGGGCGCGGAAACTAAAAGATAGGTGCGAGCGAAACCTAAAACTTCTTCTTGCCCCTTAAAAACGCTAACAATTGGGGATGCGAAAACTATCAAGATGAGTGCCAGTATCGTTCCTAATGCAGCTCCTAGCCATATTCCCTGAATGCCTTTTCTAAGCCCCTCCTGGCTTTTACCAGCACCAATGGCGTGACCGGTGACCGCAGTGGTGGTGTAAGCCAAGAAAACACTCATCCCAACTATCAGGTTTAACACGGTTGAGCCGATAGCCAGTCCAGCCAATTCAAAAGTTCCTAGATGACCAATCAAAATAGAATCAGCCATAGTTAGTAGAGGTTCTGCAATCAGTGATCCTAGGGCGGGTAGCGCCAGCTGGAGAATACGGCGATTTATACTGTTTCCCACTTTATCCACTAATCTAGCCTCCAGTTTCTATCCACAATTTGTGAATAACCCTGTTAGTAGTTTCCCAGTTTGTAAGCTGTTTATAAACTCTGCATCATTTACTGCCCACAATAACTTAGCTAGTTTCCACAGGTTTTTAACAGTTTATCCACCCTAATTTGCAAGTTTTTAACAAGTTAATTTCTAAAGCTAGTAGCGGTATATGAAAGAATTAAAGAGTTTCAAATTCCTAATAGGAGGAATCAGGAGGTATCGGTGACAGAATTTGATCGCACCCCTCCCCAAGACATTGTCGCTGAACAATCAGTTTTGGGAGCTATGATGCTCTCTAAAGATGCTATCGCTGACGTGACGATGATTATTAGAGGGGAGGACTACTATAGACCGGTTCACCAAACCATCCATGAAGTTATCCTGAGCCTTTTTGGACGCGGCGAACCTGTAGATGCTGTCACTGTAGCTGGCGAACTTAAACGTCACGGCGACCTAGAGAGAATCGGAGGCGCCCCCTATCTACATCAACTTATCTCCGGGGTTCCCACCGCGGCGAACGCTGGATTTTATGCTCGGATTGTCCGCGAGAGGGCGCAGCTGCGATCCTTGGTACAAGCGGGAACTCGGGTCGTTCAGCTTGGATACGCTGATGATGGCGGAGATGTTGATGAGCTTATCAATCAGGCGCAAAGCGAAATCTATGCGGTCAGTGAGCGTGGAAATGCCGAAGACTATCGCCAAATTGGTGATTTTTTAGATGAGACCGTTAAAGAACTGCAAGAACTGGAGAAAAACGGGGGAATGGCTTCCGGTATTCCCACCGGTTTTTACCAGCTAGATAATCTCACTCACGGTCTACATCCGGGGCAATTGGTGATTGTAGCTGCGCGTCCGGCTATGGGTAAATCAACTTTAGCTCTCGACTTTTGCAGAAATGCTGCTATCCATAACCAAATGACCGCGGTGATTTTCAGTCTAGAAATGGATGGGGTAGAAATTTCGCGACGCATGATTTCGGCAGAATCTGGGGTGTCCATGTCCCGGATGAGCTCTGGTGATTTAGAGGACGCTGACTGGACTAAAATAGCGCAGGTACTATCAAGGTGTTCCCAAGCACCCCTATATATTGACGATTCCCCTAATATGACCATGCCGGAAATTCGTTCAAAATGTAGGCGACTTAAACAACAAAACGATCTAAAGCTGGTAGTAGTCGATTACCTTCAGCTAATGAGTTCCGGCAAAAGGGTCGAATCCCGCCAACAAGAAGTTGCCGAGTTTTCCCGCTCTCTAAAACTACTGGCTAAAGAACTCGATATTCCGGTGGTGGCAGTTGCCCAGCTAAACCGTGGCCCTGAACAGCGAATTGAACATAAACCAATGCTTGCTGACCTGCGTGAATCTGGTTCACTGGAGCAGGATGCGGATGTGGTTATGCTGCTAAATCGCCCCGAGGTCTATAACCAAGAAGATCGCCCCGGCGAGGCAGATGTAATCGTTGCCAAGCATCGTAACGGCCCTACCGCCACTATCCCCTTAACCTTCCTAGGACGCCTGTCTAAGTTTGGTAATCCTGCCCGCGAATAACTTGATCTGGTAGGGGTAGCATCAGATTCAGTAACTGTCACCGTAAACGGTGAAGTAAAAGCTAGTGAGCCTTCCCCGCGTCCTCTTTAAGATGCAGTGATTCTTGGTGGTGATTGCTGTTTCCCGGCAGAGGTAGGCGTGAATGTAAAGATTTAAGCCATTTTGGAGCCCACCAATTTGCTTGTCCGCAAATCATCATGACTGCGGGAACTAGCCCCATACGTACCAGGGTAGCATCTAGGGCGACTGCGACCGCCAAAGTGAAACCAATCTGTTTAATAGCTTGAATACCTCCGGTAGTAAAACCTAGGAATACGACCAGCAGAATTAAAGCTGCGGAAGTAATCGTAGAAGCCGAATGGGTAAGTCCCTCTCGAACCGCGCGTTTATTATCACCAGTTTCATCCCAGATTTCTTTAACCCGAGAAACAAGGAACATTTCATAATCCATTGACAAGCCAAAACCGAAACAGAACACGATTGCTACTACATAAGATTCCACTGCTCCCAGGGAAGTGAACCCGAGAAACTTTTCCCCATGTCCATATTGGAAAACCCAAACCGCTATCCCTAAGGACGACATTAACGAAACCGTGTTTAACACCAAGGCTTGCAGGGGAAGCAATAGCGCTCCGGTCATTAGGAACAACATTAAATAGGTAGTGAGGGCGACGGTAATAAAAACATAGGGAGCATATTCAAATAAGGCTTGCTGGAAATCTGTTTGCAGCGCAGCCTCACCGGTAACCCAGGTTTCAAACGGAGCCGGTAAATCCCTTATCGCTCGCATAACCCGTTTAACTTCCACGGCAAAAGCATCTTTTTCTTTAGTATAAATATCGACAGAAGCATAACGCTGACCAGCAATATTCAACTCTTCCGCGGGACGGATTCGCTCAACATGAGAAAGTGGTTTCACTTTCTTATCCGCCCAATCTTGCAGACGAACAGAATCAGTTTTCGCTACCACCCGAATTTGCGGGTTAGCAGAATCCGGGAAACGTTCCCACATATCCCATAACGCCCCAATTTGAGGTATCGAACGAGGCATAGATTCTACTGCGGATGAACGCATCTGCATATGGTAAAGCGGAATCGACATCACCACTAAAACTATGGTTACCGCTACCAAAACCGGCCAGGGGCGACGGGTAACGAAAATCGATACCGAGCGGAAAAGTGGGGAAGGGTCGTCCTCTGAACGTTTATTTTGGCGACGTAAAATATGCTGACGAAACCAGTTCACCCAGTTAGCGATATTCGAGGGCGAAGCAAGAGCCGGTCCGCAAAGCATCATTAGTGCTGGTAGTAGCGTCATGTTCGCGAGCATTGCCAAAAGAGTGACTGCCACCCCGCCAATGCCCATTAACCGCAATAGGGGGAGCGGAAATATGCAAAGCCCCAAAATTGCCATAGAGACAATGAGGGCGGAAAAGAAAACTGTTGCCCCCGCAGTATCCATGGTTTTATCTAAAGCTTGCATATAGGGTTCACGAGCTTTTAAAAGCTCTACCCGGTAGCGCCTACGTGAAAGGATTGGGCTGATGCCATTGCCACCTGGATGCGAACCAATCAATAGTTGAACTGGGCGCGGATAAAAAATAAAAGTGTCTCCCTGTCCATAAATACCGCGTTTATGCAGTTCCAGGCGGTAGCGAGACACTATTAGTAGACCGTAGTCAATCGAAAGCCCCAGCCCCAAGAAAGAAACAATGTTTACCACGAAAGATTCCACAGTTACCAGATAGGTAAGCAGCAAAATCAACATTAAGGTAATCCCGATGGCTGCTCCTGCACCGATTAGTGGCATTAAAGCCGCGAACATTCCCCCAAAAACTATCGCCATGATAATCAGTGAAATCGGAATCGAGATTCCTTCCCCGCGAATCATATCTGCTTTAACCTGCCCATTGGCGGCTTCTTGCAGACCGATATTATCTACGATATTCACGCTGACATCGAGTGAAGAAGTCGCGAAATAGTCAGGTAAGCTATCTAAAATCTCGGCAACTTGCTTGCGAGCGCTGGAATCAACCTGACCGTATCCCTGCGCTTCTAGCTGCACGTTTATTAGAAAAGTCGTTTCGTCCTTAGCAATCATCTGCCTCAGTTCACTGCGGTTAATAGTGTCCCAAACTGGCGGCAGGTGTGCCTGGAATTCTTTTTTTACCTGAGCTTGCGCAATTTGTTTGGCTCTTTCGATTTGTGAGCTGCTAGCTTGCCGAGCTTTCGCGGTTTCTTCAGCTTTTTCAAGCGCAATAGTCAATGCCTGGTTTAGGGCGCTGGTTTTGGCTTCCTCTGCTTTTTTGCCAGCAGGTAGCTGGGGGTCAAATGCGATAAATGGATCAAGAATTCCCTTAACTTTTTTGACTTTTATCAAGTCCGAATGGATTGGGCGCAGGGTTTTCGCTACTTGCTCAGCATTTTTTTGCAGGTCTTTAACTTTTACTACCGCGGTTAGGGGATAGGTATCTGCGTGTGCCTGCTCGTATAGCTTTTTTCCTATAGCTGATGGTGAGGACGGGTTTGAGGGCTGGGGAGTGACTAAACGTTCAAATAGGGGTTGGTCACCAAGACCGGAAAATACCGCAAGTAAAGAGATTGCTACTGAAAGCAGCCAGATAGTTACGACAAAGCCAGGGTGTTTTCCCCACCAAAATTGCTTCATCGTCTTCATAGTTCAATTGTGAGCCTTTGTAGGCTTTGATGCAGCAGAATCGGGAGTAGATTTAAAACAATTGAGAACCAGATTTTGTCCAATTTTCCCCTGTCTGTTTGGCAAGGAGATTATCGCAGCAGACGGGCGTTTCTAGCGCACTCGCGTGACTTGATGAGACCCAATTAGCTTTGCGCGTCCTCATCAGCTAAAAAATCCTCAAACCAGAGGGGGTGAGGTATTAGGAAATCATCTCCTGCCTGTTTTTGAATTTGCGTGAGCAGTTCATCGCTATCGGTGCCTAGCTGGTGTAATTGGGAAGCAACTTTAGCGCTGCCGGGAGCTATTTCCGCTGCTTTCCAGTATTTTTGCCGTTCTTTCAAGGCTGCCTGATTGCAGTAAATAAGCAGTTCAGCAGCCTTTTCTAGGGAAGAGCTTGGTTTGGATTCCGGCAGGGATTTAAAGCGGGTTAAAGCCAGATTGTAGTTTACCTGGCAGCCCGCCAATACTGCCTGGGGTTCAGTCATTTTTGCTTCTAGAATGAACGGCATTTTCTTGCTAGCGTGAGATAAATATATAGTGGCATTTTGCAGGTCGCCGGCGTTTAGATAGGTGGTTCCCAGGTTGTAGTTCACCAGCCACCTATCGGCTAGTAGACGGGAGTCGGCTTGGCGTAGACGCAAATCTTGCGCCAAGGAATGATTTCCCTGCCGGTCTGCGCGTACCGCCTGTTGCTCTCGTGCCCAACTGTGGGTTTGTAGCCCCGAAACAACCAGCAGGCAGAGCACGGTTAAAGTCACGGGCACTATCCAAAACCGAGATCTGCGAGGAGGCTTGATTACCAAATCCTGACGAGTATTTAAAGCGTGGGCGTGGAGTTGGCTGCGATAGCTAATCTGGGCGAGCACGGCCGTTAGCGTGGCAGTGTCGCTGGGAGAAACCTGGGCGCGTCCTCCCCTGGGAGTTTGTCCGGGGTCAGGCAGCGCCGAAACCAGGGTAGCCAGCTCTGGCCAGTCAGTAGCCAGTAGTTGTTGCGGGTGATAGTTACCCCAACCGGCGGTGCGGTAATACTGCTGAGAGAGATTTATTAGGATTTTTGCGAGGACGCGGCGTCGCTCCCTGAAATCAAGAACGCTATAGCAGGGGTCGGTGACTAGAATCAAAATACGCTGGCGGTAGGTTTCTAGGAGCTGGCGGAGGTTCTCTTGCCGGCGGGCATTAAAGGTTAAAATTGGTAGGCGCGAGGCGCTTTGGTAGAAAACAACTGTCCACACTATTAGCAGTACTGCCACTATAAGTAGCGCTAAAGAACCTATTAGTGCAATGACCGAGTGCTCCATCAAAGGCTGGATAGGTAAGCTCGGTAATGAAGCTCGGAGCATCAGCTCCCCATTCATTTAATTGCCAGCAGGGGGCTGCGGTGGGAACGGGGGCGTAAAGGACTGCCCGGAGCTTTGCGGCTGGTTAGGCGATTGGAATTGCTGGGGTGGTTGAAATGAACCAGGCTGCTGACCATAAGGGGATTGGGGAGGTAGCTGCTGACCATAATAAGGCTGCTGACCATAGGGGGCAGGGTATTGTCCTTGCTGGTAATAGGACGGGTACTGGTAAGGATTGATTTGGGTTTTGAACACTTCAGTGAGGTCAGTAAGTGGTTTTCTAGCTATTGTCTGGTAGATGGCAAGGGCAGCGCCAGCTAACACTACCAGGGAGAATGCCCAGCTAAGTCCCCCTATAATCCAATAAATCCATCCAACATTTCTAAACTGTAAGTCGAATAGTATGCCGTAGAGGGTATTTGCCTGATTTTCGTAGTTTCTACCTAAGAAAGTGGAGGTTGCCGGTGAGGATAGCCCGAAAATAAAGTTAGTGAGCGATAAAATCGCGCTAAGTCCTAAAGATACAAAGTAGGCGGGACGTGGCTTAATTACTGCGCAAGCAACGGCGCCAAGTAACAGCAACATCCCTACTGCATGGATAGTAGGCGTGGTGGTTGCCACTAAAAGCAGAAACAGGCAAACCAAGAGTATCGCAGCTGGGGATACGGGTTCAGCGGTTTTGTGGCTCAATACGGTACCGGTAATTATTCCGCTAATCATCACTATGACGATTAGAACAGTAAAAACAAGCAAAGTAACCCCATATACATAGCCTCCGTATATGTTGTTAAAAACTTCGTTGAGCATTACAAAAAGCCAGCCGCCACTAATAACTACGCTAGCAATCCAACTGGCAGCTTTGGTGAACTTACCTACCTGTTTGCTAGCAGACAAGATAAAAGCCACGAGTACGGCGTGACCCAGGGCAAGGAATAACCAAGAGGTGCCGGTAGCGCCATATGAGGAAAAACTAGAAACGTAAATGATGATGTAGCCGACCAGGATTGGCAGCATAGCAATCGGAATAAACCAGATACGATTCCTTTTTACGCTGTTGAGAAGCCAAGATAAATCTGTGCCTTGTTGAGGCATACCACCGGGGAATGTTCCTTGAGCATAGGGAGGATACTGACCAGTAAAACCATTACCATCCTGACCTGGGTAAATAATCGGAGAAAATCCGGGCTGTGGAGGTGTAGGCTGGGGGTTGCTCCCCTGGTAGGGATTGTAAGGGGTGGTCATTTTATCTCCCGGTTTGTAAGGTAAATGTTTCTCTTTGCTATGTTTTTGACGCCAGCTCAATCAAGTCTAGAATTGCCAAAGATTCCAGGCAATAATTGTCCAGCATAGATGCCGGCGACAGCCTTACTTATGGTTATTTATTTCCGGAGTAAAACTGCTAATACGCAGGGAATAAGAATCCTAGCTAGCTAACCTGATTTTAAAATACTGACTTTTCAGATAGTTAGTTTTATCGCCAGATAGCAAAAACTAATCCTTGATATTCCAGTAGTTCCTCTGCCTATCTATCGCGGTTAATCTACAATTGCAACGGAGAAGTAATACAGGGAGGTATCACCATGACACAGCTTGAGCGCCCAATACCCAGTGACCATGAGCTGGAAGCGCTGCTTGCTGATACTCGCGCCCTGCTAGCTGAAAAAGCTCGCTGGGAAGATGGGCAGGTAAATCGAGATTTAGATGTGTTGATGCACAGAGTACGGGGAGTAAAACGAGGCAGCTATTCCCAGGTGTTAAGGGAGCGTGCTCAGTTGTGGAAACAGCGGAAATCTAAGGAAGCTATCGAAGGGAATAATCGGAGTGAGTCCCCTCAATCTGTTTCGGTTTTGCCTCCTTGGATAGGAGAAGAAGATTGCCCTGACCAGTTCGCCGACCAGTTAGCGCGTGTAGAAGCGCAAATCAGTCAGTCAGAATCCGCAAACCAGATTGGCAGTTATGAGGACGAGCCCAACGCAGATTAAATGATATAGGCGCAGTTAATCAGGTAATTCGCTTCGGATAGCAGTTTGTAATAGTCATTTAGGAGGAAAGCAAGGATGCTAGTGCTAACCCGCAGGCGCGGAGAAGAAATCGTCATCGGCGACGAGGTGGTAATAAAGGTAGTTGAATCCCATAAAGACTCAGTACGAGTCGGTATTAGCGCCCCTAGGAATTTATCTATTCGGCGTGGGGAGCTACTGGATGAGGAAGCGAGGACGCGACTCGGTTTGCAAGGTCCTGGGCCAGAGACTAAAAAGCAAGAAACGGGTAAATAGGCTTTCTTAGGGAGTCGATACCGGGATACCATCCTAGTAGCCGGACTTAAAATGCGTCCTAGGTGGGACGCCGAGTACGCTAATAACAAGTTATCCGCTTCAAAATATGGATAAAAATGTGTTGGTATTTGAAAAGCCAAAACTATAAGGAGTAACTGTGCGAATTGGAGTTCCCAAAGAGCCCACGCCAGACCAAACCTTGGTCGCCGCCACTCCGGATACGGTAAAAAAACTCATCAAACTAGGATATGAAGTCCTGGTCGAGCAGGGAGCGGGCGAAAAGGCCGCCTACCTGGATGAGCAGTATTCGCAAGCCGGAGCGCAAATCGTGGACACTCAGGCCGCCTGGCAGGCCGATATTGTCACCGTCTTAGATACGCCCCCCACCGACTACCTGAATCTGGTTAAACCCGGAGCGCTCCTAATCGCCCGGATGGCGCCAGGTCGCCATCCCGAGACCGTAGATGCCCTGGTAGAGCGAGGTATCACCGGATTTGCGATGGATACGGTTCCTAGAATCTCTCGGGCGCAGTCCATGGATGTGCTCTCCTCAATGTCGAATGTGTCTGGCTATCGCGCCGTTATCGAGGCCGCAGAAAGTTTCGGTCGCCTCTTTACCGGTCAGGTGACTGCCGCCGGAAAAATCCCGCCCGCCAAGGTCTATGTGATCGGTGTCGGGGTAGCCGGTCTCGCTGCTATTGGCACCGCCAGCTCGATGGGGGCCCAGGTTAGCGCCACGGACGTGCGTGGTGAAACTGCCGAGCAAGCAGAATCGGTAGGGGCAAAGTTTGTTCCCATCCCGATTGCGCAAGAAAAATCCGATGATGGTTACGCCAAAGAAATGAGTTCTGATCAAGCTGCCGCTGCCACCAAGCTCTACACCGAGCAGGCAGCTGCAAATGACATCGTGATTACCACCGCGAATATTCCCGGTCGCCGCTCGCCGCTGTTAATCACCAAAGAGGCAGTAGCGGCTATGGCTCCCGGTTCAGTCATCGTGGATATGGCCGCAGCTGGCGGCGGTAACTGCGAACTGACCCGACCGGGCGAAAAAGTGGTTACCGAAAACGGGGTGACCATTATCGGCTATACCGACCTCGCAGGACGCTTGCCTGGACAATCATCACAGCTGTACGGACAAAATATTGTTAATCTCTTCAAGCTGATTACTCCAGAAAAAGATGGCAACTACGTCCTCAATATGGAAGACGAAGTAGTCCGCGGAATCACGGTTGCTAAAGATGGGGAAAATATGTTCCCCCCGCCTCCCATTCAAGTACATGCGAGCCCGGCTCCAAAGAAAACCGAATCGGTAGAGGACGCGGCAGCCGCCGCCCGCAAGCAAGCCGAAGAAAAAGCCTCTAAAAAGCGTAAACGCTTATTGTGGGCAGCGCTAGGAATCGTTTTAGGATTGACTCTGATTTCGGTCACCCCCAAACCTTTAATCCCTTACTATTTCATTTTGATGCTGGCGATTGTGGTTGGCTTCTATGTGATTACCTCGGTTACCCACTCGCTACACACCCCCTTAATGAGTGAAACCAACGCCATTTCCGGAATTATTTTGGTGGGCGCAATACTGCAGGTAGGCAGCGCTAATCCGCTAGTTTCCGTGCTTAGTTTTATCGCGATTCTAGTGGCTTCAATCAACATTTTTGGTGGTTTCTCAGTGACACACCGGATGCTTGCTATGTTCCGGGGGGAGGAGAAATAAGAAATGAGTAATACGTTATTTTCGCTAACCCCCACGCTGATTGCCAGTGCCTCAAAAAGCGAATTTTGGATTAGCCGGGGACAAAATATTGCCTATCTGATTGCGGCGCTGTTGTTCATTTTGGCGCTCGCGGGTCTCTCAAAAAATGAGACCGCCCTGCGGGGTAACCGCTTCGGAGCTATCGGAATGTTTGTTGCGGTGGCAGCAACTATCGCGGTGGCACTATATAACGCGGGGGCTCCCGGTTATCAATCGACACTGGTAACTGCGCTGCTGATTGCAGTAGCGATGATTGCGGGTGCGATTATCGGACTGTGGCGCGCCAAAACTATCCCCATGACCGGGATGCCGGAACTGGTAGCCATGCTGCACTCCTTTGTAGGCTTAGCGGCAGTGCTGGTTGGATACAACACTTTCATTCATATGCCCGGGGAATTCAAGAAGGCAGGTGTTGATGCAGCCACCGCGATTACGCCCGCCACCGTAGGTTTCCACCTAGGTGAAGTGGGAGTAGGAATCTTCATCGGTGCAGTCACCCTCACCGGCTCTATCATTGCCTACCTGAAACTGTCAGGAAAGATTAAGGGCGCTCCCCTGACTTTGCCGGGACGTAACTGGCTGAACGCTATCGCCATTATCGTATCCATAGTGCTCATCGGGGTGATGGTACGAGGCTCGCACTTTAGCACTACCGCTATGACCTTGACTTGGATGCAGTGGGTAGCCATCATCGTGATGACCGTGATTGCCCTGGTATTGGGGCTACACCTAGTAGCAGCAATCGGCGGCGGAGATATGCCAGTCGTGGTATCTATGCTTAACTCATATTCTGGTTGGGCTGCGGCCGCCGCGGGCTTCATGTTGGGTAACAATATGTTGATTATCGCGGGGGCTTTGGTGGGCTCTTCTGGTGCCTACCTGTCCTACATCATGTGCAAAGCCATGAACCGCTCGTTTGTTTCCGTGATTTTGGGAGGCTTCGGCTCTGACGGCGGACCGGCTAAGGGGGCAGATACCGATTACGGTGACTACACCGAAACCAGTGCGGCCGAGGTCGCGCAAGCGCTTAAAGATGCCTCTAACGTGATTATTACCCCTGGCTACGGGATGGCGCAGGCGCAAGCCCAATTCCCGGTAGCCGACCTGACCGCTAAGCTGCGCCAGGCAGGAGCAAATGTTCGTTTCG
>ENA-OQLI01001016-OQLI01001016.1-human-gut-metagenome-genome-assembly--contig:-NODE-1016-length-24844-cov-8.903710_pt1 | contig 24844 bp, 19 predicted proteins | sample MGYA00242805_ERZ504812 | MGnify/ENA primary metagenome ERZ504812 (study PRJEB26092, sample SAMD00036430) | human gut metagenome | host: Homo sapiens | study: EMG produced TPA metagenomics assembly of... | reverse complement strand
TGCCAACTCAAACTTGGGACACATCTGAACCTCGTCTACAAACAGGTAGTTCGTTTTTCCTTCCTGATAATGTTCTTCCACATAGGCGTGTAAGGCATGGTATTCCTTGATTTCTTCATACGCCAAAGAAGAGTGCTTACATGGTATAGTTCATACTCAAAGCCAGACGACTCCGACGGAGGGGCTACGCTTTTTTTAACTGGTGCAGATCATGGATACTGCGAAACAAAAAGAAGGACACGGCAAAATAACCTCCAATCGGCTACCGTGTCCCTGCAAGTCGTCATTGGTTTGTGTAGACGCAAAGAAACGGCGGCTCTGAAAATCAAAGCCGCCGTTTCAAATGGGCGTGTCAAATTGTCTGCTCTACGACGGCTTTTTTCTTTTGCCGTCGTGCGGCAGATCATTTCAATATTCGGTTGAAGTATCGTTATTCGGTGTTAAGTTCTACTAATACAACCTCTGGACGATTATTAAATCGGAATGGAATAATACTATTTCCAAGGCCGCGGCTAACAACCATATTTGTCTTTCCGTCTGTATAAAGGCCGGAATCATATTTAGGAAACAGCCCTTGGTTGGGGGCAACGAGCCCCCCAATAAAAGGTAATCGAAACTGCCCTCCGTGTGCATGACCACATAAAACCAAATCAACACCACAGCATTTCTTGATATTGCGGACATAGGTGGTGTTGTCCTTCATGCAGTCCATGACATACTGAACATGAGAACTGTCCAGCTTCATAAAACGGGACTTTACTACCTCCGCCGGATAATCGTCTCCGGCAATGCGGATGACTTTGCGGGCAGAACACACGGTATCCACGATCAGGTCAACGATTTCGTCAAGCTGCTCACGGTCGATATGGCTGTCCTGCACCAGATAGCTGTACTCGATGTTATCCAAAATCACTTCACGATAACATTCTCTGGCTCCCATCCGATCCGTTCCCATCCTTGCCCCTACGGGGGTAGGGGGATTTGATGGGATAGGATTTGATAGTTCCGTACTTGATAAATCAGTCTTTGTTTGATTAGTATTTAATTGTGCGGGGTTTTCCGTACACGGTTCCGCCGTATCCGGGATACCCATATCCGGGTTTTCCGTATATGGCTTTGCCGTACCCGGTAAAGGCGTACCTGGGCTTGACGGCGGTTCGCACTGAGGCATTTCGTAAATGACATACTCGGTATCCGTGATCTTGCCTTTTTCATCCCGAAGCTGGGTGCGCCGGATATATCCGTGGTTTTCCAGCTCCTTCAATGCCGCACCGATGCTGTCCACACCTTCCCGGCAGATCGCCGCAAGACCTCTGGTGGTGTAATTCCACTCGTCAGGGAGCGACAACATCATGGACAGCAGCCCTTTGGATTTCAGGGTCAGCGTTCGATCTTTCAAGTGATGGTTCGACATGACCGTATAATCACGGGTCTTTTCAATACGAAAAACAGCCATCTTCGCACCTCCTTCCTGTGAAAATAAAAAGTGTTGATTTTGAGTGGTTTATCCGTCTGTATGCCTCCGTAGTCTCCCGCATGGGAAAACATCCACGCCCTGTTCAGAACGCAAGCCACAGAGGAAGAATCAGAAGATATCCCACTGATTTTGATACAGTTTTCAGTCGGCTACCTCTCACGGTCTTTATGGTCATAGTGGAGGTCGCCGGAAAGCACCTTCGCATGGTTACGGATTTTGATGTGCCCCTTTTCCTGATTTTCCAAAGCCTTGTTGTATCCGGTGTCGGTCAGGAACAGGCGCATTTTCTCACCCTTCCAGCCAACAGGCGAGTCATGGGTAAGAACATCAAAGACAATCATGTGTCTGGTCGCCGGATCGAAACGCTCCAAAGCCATAATGTCATGGCCGGATAACTTCTGCGCCCCGGATCGCTGCCTGGCTTCTGCCAGCATTTCCCCGATGGTGCGGGCTTTCTCCGGCAGACGGTATTCGGCCTGCACCTTGCGGATCAAATCCATGCACTCCTGATCCGATAGGATGCGGAGCTTGTCCAGAAGGCTTTCCGCCGTTTCTTTCGTTGCCGGGTTCGGCGCATAGCGCCATGTCATGTAAATCTCATTCAGGGCAGCGTTCTGATTGGTACTTTCAATCTGAAACACCATCCTCATTTCTGCTTCTGTCAGTTTCATTGCCAGCCTCCTTCAAAAATGGGTATAAAAAAACGCCATAGGTTTTTTGAGCCTACGGCGTTTCTTGCGATATTCACAATTCCAAACTTTCCAGCCACTCGTCAAAAGATTTCTTGGAAACGCGGATCGCATTTCCTATGCGGACGATCCTGAACTCCTCCTGCTTGACGAGCTGATATGCGGTTGTGCGGCCAATGTTGAGCATGGCTGCAATCTGTTCCACGGTGTATGTGCGCGGTTCCGGCAGTGACTTTTTCTCTTTCTTGTTCATAGTAACCTCCATGTATTTGCCTTGTCATTTTAACTAAGGGAATGAAGAATGGCAGTAGCAATCAACTTTGGCGGGATGGCCTCTTGCTAAGAATTTGCTAATAGGACCACCCAACGGACACATAAAACTGCGTCAGAATAGGTGTTTTGCACCATAAAGTTCGTTTACTACAAGTCATTCTGCGTAAGGGATGATATTGGAAGTTACATCCGAACCGTGTATCACATGGTAAGCCATACTCCTAAGCGTGGGGCCGGAGGTTCAAATCCTCTCTGGGACGCCAGAAAGCACCGCTGCAAGCCTTTTTTCGGGGCTTGCAGCGTTTTTGTTTTCTCCTTCTCCCGGTAATTTCACTTCTGTTACCGGGAGATTTTTATACGCCGCAAGCTTTTTTGTGATGGCGTTGGATTCGGCAAGGACGCATTGTTTACAATTTGGCGGTGGATTATCCCGCGCAGGGTGTGGTACAATATAAACCACACTGAAAATGCAGGGGCCGATGCTCACCATCGACCCGTGAACCTCGCGGCGGCCGCTATGTGCCGCGGGCAAACCATGTCCGCCCTTACATTCTCGACGCAGGAAGGCCGCGCTGCATCTATTATAATTAAAGGAGTGTTTACCATGTGTACAGCTGCAACCTATACAACCGACAGTTTCTACTTTGGCCGCAATCTCGATTATGAATTTTCCTACGGCGACGAGGTCACCGTCACGCCGCGGGCCTACCCGTTTAGCCTGCGCTGCATGGGGGATTTCCGCACAAAATATGCGATGATCGGCATGGCCTACGTGGCGGGGGAGTGCCCGCTCTACTATGACGCCGTCAATGAGAAGGGCCTGGGCATCGCAGGGCTGAACTTTGTCGGCAATGCAGTCTACCACCCGGCGCAGGATGGCAAAAGCAACGTCGCTCAGTTTGAGCTGATCCCCTGGCTGCTGGGCAGCTGTGCGACGCTGGCCGAGGTGCGCACGCTGCTTGCAAAAACCAACATCGTCAATATCCCGTTCAGTGAGCAGCTGCCCCTCGCGCAGCTGCACTGGCTCATTGCCGACAAAACGGGGAGCATCGTGGTGGAGTCCACCACCGACGGCCTGCACATCTACGATAACCCCGTCGGTGTACTGACGAACAATCCGCCGTTCCCGCAGCAGCTTTTCGCACTGAACAACTACCGCGCACTCTCGCCGCGCACGCCTGCGGTTGCGTTTGCGGACGGCCTTGACCTGCCCGTCTACAGCCGCGGCCTCGGCGCACTGGGCCTGCCGGGCGATCTGTCCAGCCAGTCCCGCTTTGTGCGTGCGGCCTTTGTGCGGATGAACGCGAAATCCGGCAGCAGCGAGGCCGAGAGCGTCGGGCAGTTCTTCCACATCCTGCACGCTGTCGAGCAGCAGCGCGGCTGCTGTGAGCTGGACGGCGGCAAGTACGAGATCACGCTCTACACCAGCTGCTGCAACGCTGACAAGGGCATTTACTACTACACGACCTACGGCAACCACCAGATCACTGCCGTCGATATGCACCGGGAAAACCTTGATGGGGACAGGCTGGTCCGCTATCCGCTGGTGCAGGGCGAACAAATTGCGCTGCAAAACTGATTTTACACCCAAAACGTGAAAAAAGCGCTTGCAACGTGCGGCAAACTATGCTATACTGTACGGTGCATGAGACTTTTCACGTCACGACGGCGTGGATAGAAATAGAAGGAGTGCTAATCTAATGAACTGGTATGAGATCGTTCTCGGCGTCGTCCTCATCGCCGTGTCCGTGTTGATCGTTGTTTTCACCCTCGCGCAGGAGCAGAAGGGCCAGGGCCTGTCCGGCGCGATCATGGGCGAAAGCTCCGCCACGATGGCAGCAGGCCGTGAGCGCGGCGTGGACGCTAAGCTGGCCAAGCTGACCAAAATCTGCGGCGTCGTTTTCTTTGTCGTCACGCTGGTCGTCTGCGTTTTGAGCGCGCGCCTGTGATTTTGGCAGGGTAACAAAGATGAAAAGGGTCCGCCAAGCGCTTTGGCTTTGTAAGCAGCGCCCCGGCGGGCCGTTTTTTGTGGATGTATATAAAGGTAGGGCACCGTCGGATGGCGGTGCGACGTAAATTAAAGGAGCAACTATGACACCGTTACAGAAATCTATTTTAAACGCGGTCAAGCGCCGTCCCATGACGCTGCGCGAACTGCAGAACAACCTGCAGGTGGACAACTCCCGCCTGCGCACCACTGTTTCCGCTATGGTCGCCACCGGCGAGCTGTCGATGCGCAACGGCACCTATGTGCCCGGCTTTGCGACCTATGAGAACGCTGCAGCCCCCAACACGATTCCCTGCACGCTCGTCAAGCTGGCCGCGCGCTTCGGCTTTGCCAGCCGCGACGACGGCGAGGGCGACATCTTCATCCCGGGCCGCGCGCTGCACGGCGCAATGCCCAACGATAAGATCAACGTCAAGCTGTTCGACCACCCGCGCGTGGAGGGTTCCTCCGAGGGCGAGGTTGTCGAGGTCACGGTCCCGAACAACCGCTTTGCGGGCACGGTCTGCCTGTCCGAGGATGGCCGCATGGCCGTGGAGCCGGACGGCTGCCGCGACGTGAAGTTCCTGCTGGCCAAGCAGGGGAGCGAGGGCGTGCACCTGGGTGACAAGGTCGGCTTCCTCATCACCCACCGCGGCAACCGCCATAGCGACCACCGCGCCGCCGTAGTCGAGAAATTCGGTTCCTCAGACTATGCGTCCGAGTGCGCCAAGGCCATCCTGTATGGCCGCAGCGTCCGCCAGGAGTTCCCGCCGGAGGTGCTGGAGGAGGCCCACGCCTACGACAACGCCACGATTGACCCCGCCGAGGCCGCGAAGCGCCTGGACCTGCGCGGCATTCCCATCTTCACGATTGACTCCGCCGAGACGAAGGACATCGACGACGCCATCAGCCTGCAGAAGCTGGACGACGGCTACGAACTGGGCGTTCACATTGCCGACGTCAGCCATTATGTCCGCCCCGGCTCCGCGCTGAATGAGGAAGCGTTCGAGCGCGCGACGAGCATTTACTACGCCGACAAGGTCATCCCGATGCTGCCGACCCAGCTGTCCAACGGCATCTGCTCGCTGAACGAGGGCGAGGACCGCCTGGCGTTCTCCTGTCTGATGCGACTGGACGAGAACGGCGAGATCCGCAGCTACAAGTTTGTCAAGAGCGTCATCTGCAGCCGCGTCAAGGGCGTGTACAAGGAGATCAACGCCCTGCTGGAGCCCCCGGAATCTGAAACAGACGCCGACCTGACCGAACTCAAGACGAAGTATGAGGCCGTGCTTGACCAGCTGCCCACGATGGACGAGCTGTACCGCAAGCGCCTGGTCCTGCGCAAGGCCCGCGGCGGCATGGATATCGAGTCCAACGAGGCTAAGCTCGTCATGGACGAGAACGGACGCTGCATCGACATTGTCAAGCGTGACCGCGGCACGTCCGAGTGCATGATCGAGGAGTTCATGCTGCTGGCGAACCAGTGCGCCGCCAACGCGGGCCGCACGAACAAGGCCCCGTTCGTCTACCGCGTGCACGAGGCCCCCGACGCCGAGAAGATGGAGAAACTGTCCGCCACGCTGTTGGCCTGCGGCCTGAACGCCAAGTTCAAGAACCCCATCCCGACGCAGCTCGAGCTGGCGGCCCTGCTGGACGAGACCCGCGGCCAGCCCATCCAGATCCCCGTCCACACCGGCATTCTGCGCAGCATGCAGAAGGCCCGCTACGCCCCGCAGCCCCTGGGCCACTACGGTCTGGTGCTGGCGGATTACGCCCACTTCACCAGCCCCATCCGCCGCTACCCCGATTTGGCGATTCATCGTATTTTGACCGAGATGCTGAACGGCGTCTCCGCCAGCCAGCTGCAACGCGACTTCAACGAGTTTGCCCAGCAGGCCAGCGAGAAGTCCAGCAAGCAGGAGGTCGCCGCCGTGCGCATTGAGCGCGATGTCGAGGACCTGTACAAGGCCGAGTATATGCACAACCATCTCGGTGAGGTCTACACCGGCACGGTGGCCGGCATCACGCCCCGCGGCGTCTTTGTCGAGCTGGACAACACGGTGGAGGGCTTTGTCCCCGCCGCGCAGCTCTGCAAGGGTGAACCGCAGGTCATCGACGGCGTCAGCATGCTGGACCCGCTGACCGGCAAGAGCTGGATGCTGGGTTCTTCCATGAAGATCCGGGTCTCGGCCGCCGATGTGGCGCTGGGCCGTATTGATTTTGAGTATATGGCGGAGTAATTTCCCACGCCATACAATAGAAAACTCCCTGTCCGCACCGGGCAGGGAGTTTTTTGCGTCTTATATCACCTTATGCTCCATCCATTTCCCGCGGGCAAACCGCACAAGGAAACACAGGCTGCGGCAGATCCAGTCGATGAACATACCGAACCAGACGCCGGTCAGTCCTAAGTGGAACTGCAGAACGAAGATATAGCTCAGAATCACGCGGAACAGCCACATGCTGACGATGCTGACCGACATCGTAAACTTGGCGTCGCCGCCCGCGCGCAGGGCGTTGGGCAGGGTAAAGCTCGTCGCCCAGAAGAAGATGCTGAACAGGTTGAACCAGTGGACCACGTGGGTACACATGGCGGATGCCTCCGCCGAGAGGTTGAACCAGGTCACGACCTCGGGCATCAGGAAGAACAGTGCCGCGTTCGTGATGGCCAGCCCCGTGATGGCGATGCCCAGCAGCGTGACGGAATAGCGCTGCGCCTGCTTTTTCTCGCCTGCGCCAAGGCACTGCCCGATGACCGGGATCATGGCAAGGCTCATCGTGTTGCCGGGGATGTTCGCCAGCGTCGAGACCGAGTTTGCCACGGCATTGGCCGCGATGGCCGAGGTGCCTAAGGTAGACGTCAGGCTGCTGACACACAGCTTGCCGATCTGGAACATGCCGTTTTCCAGACCCGACGGGATGCCAATGGACAAAATCTGCATGATGGGCCTGCGCCGGGGCCGCAGGTCAGCGAAGCGCTGCACGCGCAGGGGATTGTGCAGGTCCTGGTTCTGCCACAGGATGAACACCGCAGCGAACACACGCCCGATCAGCGTGGCCAGCGCCGCGCCGATAACGCCCATGCCGAAACCGTAGATCAGCAGCGCGTTGCCCGCAATGTTGATGACGTTCATGACAAGGCTGGCCAGCATACTGATGCGGCTGTTGCCCTGCGCACGGAATAGCGCCGCGCCGCCGTTGTACAGGCCGATGAAGGGGTAGGACACTGCACTGATAAGGAAGTACTGCTGCGCAAACCGCATGACATCCTCATCAATGCTGCCGAACACCATCCGAAGGATCGGGCGGGAGAGCAGCATACAGACAACACCCACCGCAACCGTAGAGATGCCCAGCACGCTGTATAGCTGGGCGGCGCTGCGGCTGGCGTTTTCCTCATCACGGCGGCCCAGATACTGGCTGGCAATGACTGCACCGCCGGTAGCCAGCGCGGACAAAATCTGAATAATCAAAATATTCAGGCTGTCCACCAGCGATACGCTGGAGACAGCGGCCTCACCCACACCGGCGACCATCAGCGTGTCGGCCATGCCCATCGTGACGCTTAATGTCTGCTCCAGCAGCAGGGGCCAGATCAGGGTGAACAGCGCTCGCCTGGTAAACAGAGGGCCTTGTGATTTTGCAGTGGCTGTCATGGTAAACTCCCATCCTCTTTTACTTGGATTTTACCATTAGTATACAGCAAAATCTATGCGAAATCAAGGATTTGACACTTGTACAAAAAATGCCAGCGAACGCTGTAGCTGAGCCCTGTACAGCGAAAATCCGCAAAAATCAAATCGCAAGGATTTTGCCCACTTTTGCGGCGGCAAAAAGCCCCGGCCACAAAAGCTGGTGGCCGGGGCAGATCATACAGCGGCTTGCAGGAGCCGCAGAGGGGCGGTGGTTAGAAGTCGACCTCGGTGTCGTAGTAGCAGCACTTCAGCAGCTTTTCCATCTCCTCCTGGGTCGGCTGGCGCGGGTTGGAGCCGGTGCAGGCATCGGCAATCGCGTTCTTTGCGATCTCGGGCAGTCTCTCGAGGAATACGTTCTCGGGGACAAAGCCCTGCTCGGCGGGGTAGGAGTCGGGGCCGTAGTGGCCGATGCAGTGCGGGATGTTCAGATCGTCGTTCATGCCGCGCAGATACTGGATGAGCAGCGCGACCTTCTCGTCGTCGTTCTCGCCGCCCAGGTGCATCTTGTCGGCAATGACGCCGTAGCGTGCCTTGGCGGTGGGATCCTTCGCGTTGTAGGCGATGACCTTGGGCAGGTACATGGCGTTGGCTGCGCCGTGGATGATGTGTGCGCCGTAATCGGCAAACGCCGCGCCGGTCTTGTGAGCCATGCTGTGTACGATGCCGAGCAGCGCGTTCGAGAACGCCATACCGGCCAGGCACTGGGCATTGTGCATCGCGTCGCGCTTATCCATATCGCCGTTGTAGCTGCCGACCAGATCCGCCTGGATCATCTCGATGGCGTGCAGGGCCAGCGGGTCGGTAAAGTCGCAGTTCGCGGTGGAGACGTAGGCCTCGATGGCGTGGGTCATGGCGTCCATGCCGGTGTGGGCGACGAGCTTCTTGGGCATCGTGTGGGCCAGCTCGGGGTCAACGATGGCGACATCGGGCGTGATCTCAAAGTCGGCGATGGGGTACTTGATGCCCTTCTGGTAATCGGTGATGATCGAGAAGGCCGTGACCTCGGTGGCCGTACCGGAGGTGGAGGAGATGGCGCAGAAGTGGGCCTTGCGGCGCAGCGGCGGGATGCCGAACACCTTGCACATATCCTCAAACGTGATGTCGGGGTACTCGTACTTGATCCACATGGCCTTGGCTGCGTCGATGGGGGAGCCGCCGCCGATTGCGACAATCCAGTCGGGCTGGAACTTTTCCATGGCGGCAGCACCCTTCATGACCGTCTCCACGGACGGGTCGGGCTCGATGCCTTCAAACAGCTCTACCTCCATGCCGGCCTCTTTTAAGTAGGCCTCGGCGCGGTCCAAGAAGCCGAAGCGCTTCATCGAACCGCCGCCGACGCAGATCATGGCGCGCTTGCCGGGCAGCGTTTTCAACGCTTCCAGCGCGTGGGGGCCGTGGTAAAGGTCACGGGGTAAAGTAAATCTAGCCATAGGGTTTGCCTCCTTTAAAAATAGCTCTCTCGGACTTTGATAATTAAATGTCAAAATCTGTTATTAACAGTATACACCTTATGTATCTAAACGGTCAATCGACAATACAGAGAATTTTCCGGCGATAATTCAGCATTTTGCCAGTGGAACACTCATAGGCTGTTCTATGGGGAAGGGGGCAGGAGCTATGCGTCCGATCACGCCGCAGCAGAATACAAAAATGCGCCTGCGCATGCGGCTTTTGGCGGCGGTGCTGGCGGTGGGGTGCCTGGGCGGGCTGACGGTGCGGCTGTTTGTGCTGATGCTGCGCGACCCCGGCGGCTACGCGGCACGCGCCGCCGACCAGCAGCTGCGCGGGGCCACGCTGCCCGCCGCCCGCGGGGAGATCTATTCCGCCGACGGTACGCTGCTGGCCGCCAGCGAGACCTGCTGGACCATCCGCGCCGCCCCGCGGGAGATGGCCGACGACGCCGTAGAACCGGCTGCGCGGGCGTTGAGCGAAATTTTAGAGCTGGACTACGCCGATACGCTGGCCAAATTCAGCCAGCGAACCTCCAACGACTGCCTGCTGCGCCGCCGCGTGGATAAGACGATGGCCGACGCTGTGCGGGACTGGTGCCGGGTGAACGGTGTGGACGGCATACAAATTCGGCAGGATACCCGCCGCGTCTACCCGCAGGGGGATTTTATGGGCGGCATTTTAGGCTTTACCGACGTGGACAACGCGGGCCTGTGGGGGCTGGAGCTGCGTTACAACGACGAATTGACCGGGCAGAACGGGCGCATCCTGACCGCCAAGAACGCCTGGGGCTACGATATGCCGACGCACTACCAGACGCTGGTGGACGCCGTGCCCGGCAGCACGCTGACGCTGACCATCGACGCGAACATTCAGCACTGGCTCGAAAGCGCACTGTCCGCCGCTGTGACGGAGCATCATGTGGCCGAGCGCGGCGTCGGCATCGTGATGGACGTCCACACCGGGGCCGTGCTGGCGATGTCCTGCCAGCCCGACTACGACCCGAACGCGCCGCGGACCCTTATAAATAAGGAAGTCCGCGACGCTGTGAATGCCCTGACCGGCGAGGAGCGCAGCGCCGCGCTGCAAAAGGCCCAGCAGGCACAGTGGCGCAACAAGGCCATCAGTGACTTGTATGAGCCGGGCAGTGTGTTCAAGCTCATCACGGCGTCGGCGGCGCTGGACTCCGGGGCGTGTAAGGCCACGGACTATTTCACCTGCGCGGGTAAAATAACCGTCGCAGGCACGCGGTTCCGCTGTGCAAACGGGCATATCCACGGCACCGAGACCTTCGCCCGGGGGCTGGCTGTCAGCTGTAACCCCTGCTTTATCCAGATCGGTGCGCGGCTTGGAAAAGAACGCTTCTGCGATTACTTTGCGGCCTTCGGCCTGCGGGAGGCCACGGGCATCGACCTGCCGGGCGAGGTCAGGCGCAGCGAATACTACACCGCGGACCGGATGGGCCCGGTGGAGCTGGCGAGCTGCTCGTTCGGGCAGAGCAGCAAGGTCAGCTACCTGCAGATGCTCACGGCGGTCTGTGCGGTGGTAAACGGCGGCGAGCTGATGCAGCCCTATGTTGTGGCGAAAATCACGGCGCCTGACGGCACTGTTGTGAAGGAAGTGCAGCCGACGGTGAAGCGCCGCGTCATCAGCGCGGAGACCTCCGCCACGATGTGCCGCCTGATGGAGGGTGTCGTTACAGGCGGCACGGGTAAGCAGGCCGCGCTGGCGGGCTATCGCATCGGCGGCAAGAGCGGCACGAGCCAAAAGCTGGACAGCGCCAACGAGGGCGCGCGCATTGCGAGCTTTGTCTCCGTTGCGCCCATCGACGACCCCAAGGTCGCTGTGCTGGTCTGCCTGGATGAGCCCCACAGCTGGACAACGAGCGGCGGCGCGCTCTCCGGGCCGGTGTGCGCCGAGGTACTGGGAAAGGTGCTGCCGTATCTGGGGGTGGAGAGGGAAAGCGGCGAATAAAGACAGCCGGGCACGGGCGGATATGGAATCCGCCCCTACGTTGAATCGGGAAAGCGCAGGGTGACGGGGCTCTGCCTGTTTGCCGTTGCACTATACAAAAAACTCTGCGCCGTCCCTCTTGACATTCCCCGATCCGGTGTTATACTGGTAAAGTACGCAAACGAACAGTTAGACAACGAACAATTCGGAATCTAACTTCTTGGACCCAAAAATCGTAAAGGAGGGAAGAAATGCACGAATCATCGCATGATGACTGCGGCTGCTGTGCGGATGTCCACTTCGGCGCACTGCTGAACCAGACCTCGCGGCTCATCCGCCGTGCGCTGGATGCCCGCATCAACGCCGAGGTCAGCTCGGAGCTGTCGGGCGTGCGCGGCATGGTGCTGGGCGACATCGTCCGTGCCGAGCGCCAGGGCCGCGACGTCTACCAGCGCGACATTGAGCAGTGGTTCAACATTCGCCGCTCCAGTGTCACCGCCATGCTGCAAGGCATGGAGCAGGATGGCTTCATCACCCGCAGCGCCGTGGCGAAAGACGCCCGCTTAAAGCGCCTTATCGCCACAGAGAAGGGCCGCGCCTGTCACAAGCAGATCGAGGCAAGCATTGCGCGGTTTGAGGATGACCTGCAAAGCGGCATTGACCCGCAGCAGGCCGCCGCGGCCCGCGCTGTGCTGGAGCAGACCCTGCGCAACGCACAGCACTTCCTGCAAGAGGAAAATACCAAACAAGAGAGGGGAAATACCAATTGTTAAAAACACTCGGACGTGAAACCAAGGGCTTCCGCCTGGTCTCCGTGCTGACGCCGATCTTTATGATCGCGGAGGTCATCATGGAAATGATCATCCCGAAGATGATGGCCTCCATCATTGACAACGGCGTCACGCCGGGCAATATGCAGGTCATCTACACCGTCGGCGCACAGATGGTCGTCGCGGCGCTGTTCGGCCTGCTGTTCGGCATTCTGGGCGCGGTGGCCGGCTCCCACGCAGCCACGGGCTTTGCCCGCAACCTGCGCCGCGGCATGTTCCGCAACATCCAGACCTTCAGCTTTGCCAACATTGACAAGTACTCCACCGCGGGCCTGGTCACCCGCATGACCACCGACGTCACCAACATCCAGAACGCCTACCAGATGATGCTGCGCATGTCGGTGCGTGCGCCCGCCAGCATGATCGTGGCGCTGATCATGTCCTACACGATCAACCGTCGGCTGGCAAACATCTATTTGATCGCCGTCATCCTGCTGGGCTGTGCGCTCGCCTTTATTATGAGCCGCGCCACCAAGTACTTCGGCGAGGCATTCCGCAAGTACGACGACCTGAACGAGAGCGTGCAGGAGAATGTCTCCGCCATCCGCGTTGTCAAGGCCTATGTGCGCGAGAAGTTTGAGGGCGAGAAGTTCCGCAAGGCCAGCGAGAATGTGCGCAATCTGCTGATGCGTGCCGAGCTGATCCTGGCCTGGAACGCTCCGCTCATGCAGCTGACCGTCTACAGCTGCATCCTGCTCATCTCCTGGATCGGTGCCCAGCTTATCGTCAGCTCCGGCGCAACGACCTTCACCACCGGCGACCTGATGAGCATGCTGAGCTACTGCATGAACATCCTTATGAGCCTGATGATGCTGTCCATGGTGTTCGTCATGATCACGATGTCTGCAGCCTCCGCCAAGCGCGTGGCCGAGGTACTGGACGAGCAGTCCGACCTGACGAACGGTGAGGATCCCGTTATGGAGGTCAGGGACGGCTCCGTCAAGTTCGACCACGTCAGCTTTGCCTATAAAAAAGATGGCGAGAAGGCCCTCGAGGACATTGACCTCGACATCAAGTCCGGCGAGACCATCGGCATCATTGGCGGCACCGGTTCGGCTAAGTCCAGCCTTGTGCAGCTGCTGCCGCGTCTGTACGACGTGACCGAAGGCAGCGTGACCATCGGCGGCGTTGATGTGCGCAGATATGACCTCGACACCCTGCGCAACAACGTCGCCATGGTGCTGCAGAAGAACGAGCTGTTCAGCGGCACGATCGCCGAGAACCTGCGCTGGGGCAACCCCGACGCCACCGACGCCGAGATCGAGGACGCCTGCAAGCAGGCCTGCGCCGATGAATTTATCGAGCGCTTCCCCGACAAGTACCAGACCCACATCGAGCAGGGCGGCAACAACGTCTCCGGCGGCCAGAAGCAGCGCCTCTGCATTGCCCGCGCACTGCTGAAAAAGCCCCGCATCCTGATCCTGGACGACTCCACCTCCGCCGTCGATACCGCGACGGACGCAAAGATCCGCCATTCGTTTGCGGAAAAAATCCCCGGCACGACGGTGTTCATCATCGCCCAGCGCATTTCCTCCGTGGAAAATGCGGACAAGGTCCTCGTGCTCGACAACGGCAGGGTCAGCGGCTTTGACACCCCGGCCAACCTGCTGAAAACAAATGCCATCTACCAGGATGTCTACAACAGCCAGACCAAAGGTTCCGGCGACTTTGATGAGAAGGGAGGGGAGGCATAATGGCACATCAGCCTAAAGTCGTAAAGGTCGGCCCTGGCGGGCGCAGCAATGGCCCCCGTCCCAAGGTCGAAAACCCCGGCAAGGTGTTCAAGCGCATCCTCGCCTATGTCATGAGCCGCTATAAGGCACAGGTCATTGTGGTGCTCTGCTGCATTCTGCTGGCCGTGTTCGCCCAGCTGCAGGGCGTCATGTTCTCCCAGACGCTGATCGACAGCTACATTCTGCCGCTGCTCAAGGCGGGCAGCACGGACTTCAGCGGCCTGGCCGCGGCTATCCTGCGCGTGGCAGTCATCTACTGCGCCGGCATCGCTGCTGTCTTTGCGCAGAACCGCCTGATGGCAAGGATCACCCAGGGCACGCTGAAGGACCTGCGTGACGAGATGTTCACCCACATGCAGACGCTGCCCATCAAATACTTTGACACCCACGCCCACGGCGACATTATGTCGGTCTACACGAACGACATTGACACGCTGCGCCAGATGATCAGCCAGAGCCTGCCGCAGCTCGTCAACACGGTTGTGACCCTCGTCGGCGTGCTGGCCTCGATGCTCTATCTGAGCGTCCCCCTGACGGTGCTGGCCCTCGCGATGGTCGGCGTCATGCTGCTGGCGACGAAGTACCTGACCGGCAACTCCGGCAAATACTTCATCAAGCAGCAGCAGGAGCTGGGCAAGGTCAATGGCTACATTGAGGAAATGATGAACGGCCAGAAGGTCATCAAGGTCTTTTGCCATGAGGAAATTGCCATTGAGGAGTTCGACAGGCTCAACGATGAGCTGTTCCACAGCGCCGACAAGGCAAACTCCTATTCGCTGGTAGCAATGCCCGTCAACGGCCAGCTGGGCAACCTGTCCTATGTGTTCTGCGCCATTCTCGGCGGTGCGCTGGCTATCAACGGCTTCGGCGGCTTTACGCTGGGCGGTCTCGCCAGCTTCCTTGTGCTGACCCGCCAGTTCAACCAGCCCATCAGCCAGATCTCCATGCAGCTGAACTCCGTCGTTATGGCGCTGGCCGGCGGTGCGCGTATCTTTGCGCTGCTGGATGAAAAGCCCGAGGTCAACGAGGGCGACATCACCCTGGTCCACGCCAAGTACGAAGCGGACGATACTGTCACCGAGACGAACGAGTCCACCGGCATGTGGGCGTGGAAACGCATGGATGCCGACGGCAAGCCCCGGTACACCAAGCTGGAGGGCGACATCGTCTTTAAGGATGTGGACTTCGGCTACGACGAGAAGAAGATCGTCCTGCATGACATCAACCTGTATGGCCGTCCGGGGCAGAAGATCGCCTTTGTCGGCTCCACCGGCGCGGGCAAGACGACGATCACGAACCTTATCAACCGCTTCTACGACATCCAGAAGGGCCGGATCCTGTACGACGGCCACGACATCAAGTCCATTGAGAAGGACGCGCTGCGCTCCTCTCTGGGCATCGTCCTGCAGGATACCCACCTGTTCACCGGCACGGTCATGGAGAACATCCGTTATGGCCGCCTGACCGCCACCGATGAGGAGTGCATGGCCGCCGCGAAGCTCGCAAATGCGGATACCTTCATCAAGCATCTGCCCGACGGCTACAACACGATGCTGACCGGCGACGGCACGAACCTGAGCCAGGGCCAGCGCCAGCTGCTGGCGATTGCCCGCGCGGCTGTCGCAGACCCGCCGGTGCTGATCCTGGACGAGGCAACGTCCTCCATCGACACCCGCACCGAGAAGCTTGTGCAGGACGGTATGGACGGCCTGATGTATGGCCGCACGACCTTCGTCATTGCCCACCGTCTGTCCACCGTGCGCAACTCGGACTGCATCATGGTGCTGGAGCAGGGCCGTATCATTGAGCGCGGCACCCACGACGAGCTGATCGCCCAGAAAGGCCGCTATTACCGCCTGTACACCGGCAACTTTGCCGAGAACTCTTAAGCGCAGAGATGTCGAAAAAAGCCGCAAAACGGCATAAAATCAATCAAAACTGCCGGGATAGCATCTGCCGTCCCGGCGGTTTTTGTGCAAAATGCCGCAACAGCGCCAAAAAGTTGACGAGAAGGTAAAAAGTGGTTATAATAGGATACGTAGACACGCAAAAAGCGGTGTTTGACCACGCGGCATGAGGGAAACTACAAACAAGATTTGCCGCATAATATACATGATATACCTATAGGAGGAACAAATATGGCACCGAAGAAGATTGCACAGACCGTACTTACCGAGGGTAAGTTCTATACCATCAGCGCCGCCAACGGCAAGGTCATTGAGGTTGCTGACTATAACATTGACAATGGCGCGAAGATCCAGCTGATGGACAACGCCAACTTTGAGTGGCAGCAGTGGAACTTCGTCGCAGCAGGCGACGGCGTTTACCGCATCCAGAACCGCTTCACCGGCAAGATGATGGATCTGGACATGGGCGGCGTCAGCGACGGCACCCGCGTCCACCAGTGGGAGGGCGCCCAGGCATCCAGCCAGCTGTGGGTCGTGGAGCCTACCAACGATGGCCGCGTCAAGATCAAGTCCAACCTGGCCGGCAAGCTGCTGGACCCCGGCATGGCTACCGAGAACGGCACCGTGCTGCAGATCTGGGCTGACGTCAACGGTGACAACCAGTTCTGGACCATCAACGAGGTCACCCGCAAGCCCAAGACCAGCGTGAAGGCCACCACTGTTAAGGCCAAGGCCGCTGCCGAGAAGGCCGCCACCGAGGTCGTCAAGGCTGCTGAGCCTGTCGTCGAGAAGGCCGTCAAGGCTGCCAAGCCTGCCGCTGAGAAGGCTGTCAAGGCTGCCAAGCCTGCCGCTGAGAAGGCTGTCAAGGCTGCGAAGCCCGTCGTCGAGAAGGCCGTCAAGGCTGCCGAGCCCGTCGTTGAGAAAACCGTCGAGGCTGCGAAGCCCGTCGTCGAGAAGGCCGTCAAGGCTGCCGAGCCTGTCGTTGAGAAGGCTGTTGAGGCTGCCAAGCCCGCAGCCGAGAAGGCCGTCGAGGCCGTCAAGACCGCCGCTGCCAAGACCAACACCCGCAAGGGCGGCAAGGGCAAGCGCCGCAAGTGATTTGTCCTTGTAACTATTCCTCTGCAATTTTTGTGCTGTAACGAGAAAACCCCGCCCCGTCAGGATGCAGTTCCTGACGGGGCGGGGTTATTTTTTGTTTGTGGCTGAAAAGCCTTCCCCTACGGGGGAAGGTGGCCCGAAGGGCCGGATGAGGGGCGAGTGTGCCAGTATTGCCCGTGAACGAGCTGCGGCGGAAACGCTGCCCTCATCAGTCACCTGCGGTGACAGCTTCCCCCACGGGGGAAGCCTTCAGACTTACCCCAGCGCCGCAATGCTCTCCTTGATCTTGGCGGCCTTGTCCTGGGCGGCAGCCAGCTTGGCGCGGGTCTCCTCGACGAGCTTCGCCGGGGCCTTCTCGACGAACTTCGGGTTGTTCAGCTGGTTCGTGAACATGCCCAGCTCCTTCTCGGCCTTGGTCAGCTCCTTGTTCAGGCGGGCCAGCTCCTTGTCGCGGTCAATCAGCTCCATCATCGGGATAAAGCCCTTCGCGTCGGGGGTCGCCACGTTGACCATGCCGTCGGTGCTGCCCTCGTACTTTGCCGTGACCGTCACGTCGGTGGCAAAGGCAAAGCGGGCCAGATACGCGCCGCCCTTCTCAAACGCGGCGGGGGAGGCAGTCTCAATGACCATGCTCGTCTTTTTGGCGGGGTGGACATTCATCTCGGCACGCATGGCGCGGACAGCCTTGATGTAGTCCATCAGCTTCTCAAAGTCGGCGCAGTCCTCGGCCCAGACCTTCATGTTCTCGTCGCCGGGCCACTTCTCGTTCATGATGGTCTCGGCGCTGCCGGGCAGAGCCTGATAGATCTCCTCGGTGATGAACGGCATGAAGGGGTGCAGCAGCTTGAGCGCCTTGTCCAGCACGTAGACCAGCACCTTGCGGGCCGCGTCGGCGGCTGCCGCGTCCTCGCCGTTCAGGCGGGTCTTGCAGATCTCGATATACCAGTCGCAGTAGACCTCCCAGATGAAGTTCTCGACCTTCTCGGCGGCCAGACCCAGCTCGTACTTGTCGAGGTTGGCGGTAGCCTCGGCGGCGACCTTGGCAAGCTCGGACAAAATCCACTTGTCGCTCATGTCGAGCAGGCTTTCCTCGGGCAGACCCGGCTCAAAGTCCTCGGGCAGGTTCATCTGCACAAAGCGGGAGGCGTTCCACAGCTTGTTGGCAAAGTTGCGGCAGGCAAGGACTTTTTCATCGCTGTAGCGCATATCGTTGCCTGCGGTGGAGCCGATGATCAGCATCATGCGCAGCGCGTCCGCGCCGTACTGCTCAATGACCTCCAGCGGGTCAATGCCGTTGCCCAGGGATTTGGACATTTTGCGGCCCTGGCTGTCGCGGACAATGCCGTGGATCAGTACCGTGTCAAACGGTGCCTTGCCGGTGTAGGCCAGACCCGAGAAGATCATGCGGGACACCCAGAAGCCGATGATGTCATAGCCGGTGACCAGCGTGTTCGTGGGGTAGAAGTAGTTGTAATCCTCGGCGTTCTCGTTGGGCCAGCCCAGCGTGGAGAACGGCCACAGGGCAGAGCTGAACCAGGTGTCCAGCGTGTCGGGGTCCTGGGTCATGTTGGAGCTGCCGCACTTGGGGCAGGTGCAGGGGGCTTGCTTGGCCACGACGGTCTCGCCGCAGTCGTCGCAGTACCAGGCGGGGATCTGGTGGCCCCACCACAGTTGGCGGCTGATGCACCAGTCACGGCCACCCTTCATCCAGTTGATATAGTTCTTGGTGAAGCGCTCGGGCACGAACTTGATCTCGCCCTTCTCGACGCTCTCGATGGCGGGCTTGGCCAGCGGCTCCATCTTGACGAACCACTGCTTGGAGACCATCGGCTCAATGACCGAGTGGCAGCGGTAGCAGGTGCCCACGTCGTGGGTCAGCGGCTCGGTCTCCTTCAGCGCACCGCAGGCCTCCAAATCGGCCAAAATGGCCTTGCGGGCCTCCAGCGCGGTCATGCCGGCATACTTGCCGCAGTCCAGCACGTCCGGCTCGTCGGCGGCAGCGCGGCCCGCCGCCTTCTCGGCATCCACGGCAGCCTTGTCGGCGGCGCCGGTCATGTGGCCGTCGTAGGTCAGCACACGGATCATCGGCAGGTCGTGGCGCTTGCCGACCTCAAAGTCGTTGGGGTCGTGGGCGGGGGTGATCTTCACAACGCCGGTGCCCTTCTCCATGTCGGCGTGCTCGTCGCAGACGATGGGGATTTCGCGGCCCAGCAGCGGCAGCACGACATGGCAGCCGTGCAGGTGCTTGTAGCGCGGGTCCTCGGCGTTGATGGCAACAGCGGTATCACCCAGCATCGTCTCGGGGCGGGTCGTGGCCAGCTCCAGCATTTCGCCGGTCTCCTTGACGGGGTAGAGCAGATGCCAGAAGCTGCCCTCCTTGGCCTCATACTCGACCTCGGCGTCGGAAATCGAGGTGTTGCAGTGGGGGCACCAGTTGACCATGCGGTTGCCGCGGTAGATCAGCCCCTCATTGTACAGACGGACAAAGACCTCCTTGACGGCGTCGGAGCAGCCCTCGTCCATCGTGAAGCGCTCGCGCTGCCAGTCGCAGGAGCAGCCCAGCTTCTTCAGCTGGCTGACGATGCGGTTGCCATAGGTGTTCTTCCAGTCCCAGGCACGCTCCAGAAAGCCGTCGCGGCCCACCATCTCCTTGGTCAGGCCCTCCTCGCGCATTTTGGCGACGACCTTGGCCTCGGTGGCAATGGACGCATGGTCGGTGCCGGGCACCCACAGGGCGGCATAGCCCTGCATCCGCTTGTAGCGGGTCAGGATGTCCTGCCAGGTCTCATCCATGGCGTGGCCCATGTGCAGCTGGCCGGTGACGTTCGGCGGCGGCATGACGATGGTAAACGGCTTTTTGCTGCGGTCGATCTGGGGATGGAAATACCCCTTGTCGCACCAGTTCTGATAGATGCGATCCTCGGTGCCCTGCGGGGCATACTGTTTGGCGAGTTCCTTCGGCATAGTGTAAACCTCCTCGTGAATGTGCGGGGCGTGATTTTTACATTTGGACAGAATAAAAAAGGCCGCCCCATGAGTTTATCATGGGACGGCCTGAAAAGCTCAAGTCGCGGTACCACCCAAGTTGCCCGATCGGGCCGCTTTGCGGCAGGCCGACAAGCCCGCCTGCCCTGATAACGGCGGCAACCCCGTGCGCGGCTGGCAGGGGAGAAGCCCCTCTCACCGCGCCTGCTTGAAAGTGACAGCACCCGCCGCACCGTACCGGGCTTGCATCCTCCCCGGCTTGCTGCAAAGGTACGACGCGGGCACACTCTTTCGCACTGCATTTGTACCTTATAATGTACCGCAATGCGGCGGATTTGTCAAGGGCGGGTGCGCAAATCTGTCGGACCTCTAGGCTCCTGCAGAGAGAGGTGAGATGTCTGTCTTACTCCCACTTCTCCCACACTTCGGGGCAGTAGCCTACGGTGGCCTGTCTGCCGTTGCGCACAATGGGCTGGCGGAAGAGCTGCTGGTTCTCGAACAGCTTGTCGGCCTGCTGGCTCTCGTCGAGCCATTTCAAAAGCGCCAGTGTGTCCTTGTCCTTTGCGTTTTCGTCGACGAGCTTTGCCCAGCCGCCCACGGCGCGGCAGACGTTGTCAAACTCGCCGCGGCTCATGCCTTTTTCCTTCATGTCAATCATCTGGAATCTGATGCCGCGCTCCTTGAACCACCGCTGTGCCTTTTTGGTGTCAAAGCTCTTGTTCGTGCCGAATATCTGGATGTTCATGGCCATTCCCCCCACAAAATATATTCTTTTCATTAGAATACCACAAAAACCATACCTTGACAACTTACAAGGCCGGGCCTATAGTATGAGGAAAACTGCGGCAGGGCGCTTGCTCTTATGCGGGCTGCGTGCTATAATACAGGTTTATAGAGGAGTATCTATAAAGGAGTATTATGGAAAAAGAAAGAACCAGTCCGTGGCTGATCTTGTTCCGCGTGGTATTTACGGCGGCGCTGATCGCCTGCATTATGTTTATCTTTCGCAACTCACTGGAAAACGGTGCCCAGTCGTCCGCACGCAGCCAGGCCGTCATGCAGTTGGTCAACAGTGCGCTGGCCAAGGTGCATCTCGGCCCATTGTCGGAGCATCTGATCCGTAAGCTCGCGCACTTTTCGGAGTTTGCGCTGGAGGGCTTTCTGCTGATGCTCTGCATCCGCGTGTACACAAAGCATTTTGTGCGCCACATGAGCTGGCCGCTGCTGGGCGGCATGACAACGGCGCTGATGGATGAGACCATCCAGCTGCACAGCCCCAATCGCACCTCGTCGGTGGTGGATGTCTGGATCGATATGTCCGGCGTCGTGGCGGGACTGCTGTTTGCACTCATCATCCTGCTGATCGTGCGCGGTGTTACCGCATTCATCCGCGTCAAGCAGGAGAACCGCGCTCTGCGCGCCGAGAGCGAGGAGCTGCGCCGCCGCGAGCATGAGCGGCTGGCCCGCCGCGCCGCCCACCGTGCCCATGAGGCACAGCTGAACCGCCCCGAACCCGACGAGGATAACTATGAGGAGGACGAAGAATGACGACCCAACAGGCAATTGAAGCCCTGCACGCCCTGCCGCGCATGGGGCAGGGCGCACCCGGTCTGGCCCGGATGCAGAACCTGTGCGACCATCTGGGAAACCCCGAAAAGGAGCTGCAGTGCATCCACATTGCGGGCACGAACGGCAAGGGCAGCCTTGCGGCCATGACGTCCTCCATCCTGACGGCAGCGGGCTACAAGACCGGTCTGACCATCAGCCCGTATGTGGTGGACTTCCGTGAGCGGTTCCAGATCGACGGCGAGATGATCCCGCCCCGCACGCTGGCAAACCTGACGGAGAAGGTACTCGACGCGATTGACGCCATCGAGGCCGAGGGCGGCGAGAAGCCTGTGGAGTTTGAGGCCGTCACTGCGCTGGCGTTCCTCTGGTTTGCCCGCGAAAAGTGTGATCTGGTCGTGCTGGAGACCGGCCTTGGCGGGCGCTGCGACGCAACGAACGTCGTGCCCCACAAGCTCGTGGCAGCCATCACAAAGATCGGCTATGACCACATGGAAGTTTTGGGAGATACCCTTGATAAAATTGCCGCCGAGAAGGCCGGTATTATAAAAGAAGGAACCGTCGTCGTCAACTATCCCGACCAGCCTGCGGAGGCTATGGGGCCGATCCTGACCGCCGCTGCCGAGGCGCACACGAGCATCATCACGCCCGATAAGGATGATTTGACGCTGCTGCGCGGCAAGCGGCTGGAAAACCGCATCGACTACGGGGGCTATCGCGCCGCACTGGGCCTGCCCGGCACGCACCAGGCTAACCACGCCGCCATGGCTGTCGAGATCGCGCTGGCTCTCTGGCGCGAGTTCGGCTATGATATTTCGGACGATGCCATTCTGCAGGGCCTTGCCGATGCCCGGATGCCCGCCCGCATCGAGGTGCTGCGCCGCCATCCGCTGCTGCTGCTCGACGGCTGCCACAACCCGGACGGCGCTAAAATGCTGGCCGCGACCTTGACCCGCGCCGACTTTGAGGAAAACCTCGTCGGTGTGCTGGGCGTGCTGGCCGACAAGGACTATAAGGATATGCTGTCCGATCTGGCCCCCTGCTTTGCCAAGGTCTACACCGTCACGCCCAACTGCCCCCGCGCATTGAGCGCCGAGGAATTGCAGAAGGAGGCCCGCTTCCACACCGACGCCGAGGCCGCCGACAGTGTCGCCGATGCCATCCGCAAGGCCGTGGACTACGCCGACGAGAACAACCTCGCGGGCGTTGTTGTCTGCGGTTCGCTCTACCTTGCCGCCGAGGCCCGCCCGCTGCTTCTCAAAGAAGCAGAAAAATAACCGACCATCGCCATTTCAACAAAATACGCACCCGTAAGCCTGTATCATAACGATACGGGCTTTTTATTTTGTCTCAACACCCCCTCCGCAACCTCCCGAAAATTACCCGTTGATTTTTAACTCTCCCCGTAGGGGCCGGGCATGCCCGGCCCGCAACCTTCCCAACACTACCCTGTATACCCTTATAAATGAAAAAAGAGGACAACTCTATGGCCAAAGTAACCTTCGTGCCCGGCAGCGGCACACTGGCCGCCTATTTGAGCGGCGAGATCGACCACCACGCCGCCCAGACACTGCGGCGGGAGATCGATGCCCAGGTCGATGACCGCCTGCCTGAGCTGCTGACGCTCGACTTCTCGGGCGTCACCTTCATGGATTCCTCGGGCGTCGGCCTGATTTTGGGCCGCGGACGCCACGTAAGCGCACTGGGCGGGCGGCTGACCGTCCAGAACCCGCCGCGCGCCGTGCGGCGGATGCTCGACCTGGCCCACATAACCTACGCCTGAACGGAGGTGAACACCGATGAAGATGCTCAATCAGGTAAAAATTACGTTTGCGGGCCGCTCCGTCAACGAGGGCTTCGCCCGCGCGGCGCTGGCCGCGTTTCTTGTGCAGCTTGATCCCACAGTGCCCCAGCTCGCCGATATGAAAACCGCTGTCTCCGAGGCCGTGACCAACTGCATCGTCCACGCCTACCCGGACAAGATAGGCCCCATCACAATGACGGCGGCCATCTATGAGGGCGGCATTGTGCGTATTACCATCACGGACCGCGGCGTCGGCATCCCGGATATTGCGAAGGCGATGGAGCCGATGTTCACCACCGGCGACGCCGAGGAGCGCGCGGGTCTGGGTTTTGCCGTCATGCAGAGCTTCATGGACAAGGTCAAGGTCTCCTCCACGCCGGGCCGCGGCACCCGCGTGACCCTGACCAAGCGGCTGGATGCCCGCGCGTGACCCCCTACATATATAGAAGGAGGGGACAGTCATGCCCACGGATATAAACCAGCTGCCGCGCAAAGAATTTATTGAGAGAAACCTCGGCCTTGTCCACGCCTGCGCCGGGCGGTTCAAGGGGCGGGGCATCGAGTATGAGGAACTCTACGCCGCGGGCTGTCTGGGTCTTGTGAAGGCCTGCGATGGGTTTGATACCGGGCGCGGCGTCTGCTTTTCCACCTATGCCGTGCCGGTCATCCTGGGCGAGATCAAAAAGCTGTTCCGAGATGGCGGCACAGTCAAGGTCAGCCGCTCGTTAAAGGAGCTGAGCCTTAAAATCAATGCCGAGCGTGAGCGCTGCCTAAAGCGCACCGGCCAGGAGCCCGGCGTGACCGAGCTGGCCGAGACGCTGGGCACGACCCCGGAGCAGATCGCGCTGGCCATCCGCGCGGCCCTGCCGACCCTGAGTCTGACGCCTGTGGACGACGAGGATGGCCTGCGGGAGTTTGACGTGCCGGTGGAGTCCCCGGAGGAAGCGCTCTCGGACCGCATCGGTCTGGCCGAGGTGATGGACAGGCTGGACAGCGGTGACCGCCAGCTCATCCGCCTGCGCTTTTTCGCGGGCCGCACCCAGAGCGAGACCGCCCGCGTCCTCGGCACGACCCAGGTCCAAATCTCCCGCCGCGAGCGCCGCATCCTGAAATGGATGCGCGAACAGCTGTTAGAGGCCCAATGATACCCCTCCGCCAGCACCCGCTCACCCTTCCACCACCCCCGTAGGGGTCGGGCATGCCCGACCCGCGCGCTTTCCGCCGCCGCCCGTTACTGCTTTACACAACCCGTCTCACCCCTACACCGTAAGGAGGGGTCTTGACCCCTACGCAGCACGTCCAGGACGCTCCACCCTACAGAGATGACCCGTCATCATACTACACCTACAACCCCCAACGCACGCCATAAGGCACGCCACCCTCACACACCCCGCTCCC
>ENA-OQLI01000999-OQLI01000999.1-human-gut-metagenome-genome-assembly--contig:-NODE-999-length-25212-cov-6.996014_pt1 | contig 25212 bp, 18 predicted proteins | sample MGYA00242805_ERZ504812 | MGnify/ENA primary metagenome ERZ504812 (study PRJEB26092, sample SAMD00036430) | human gut metagenome | host: Homo sapiens | study: EMG produced TPA metagenomics assembly of... | reverse complement strand
TTCAACCCACGTTTCAGGTTCATATAGCGGTCAACCAGATCAGCCACCGTCATCTCTCCGGCGGCGTAGTCGATGCCGTCTGCCAGATCGCGCCACAGTTCTTCCTCTTTTTTCCGCAGCTCTGTCAAGGATTTAGCGTAAATACAACGCCGTTTCTTGTGGATATCGGTATAACGATAGTCGTAGGTGCCGTTTGCTCTCTGGCTTTCGCCATCCTTCAAAACACGGCCCTTGCTATCCTTGCGCTTTTCAGACATTTAGAAACTCCTTTCCGTGAAAAGCGCATCTATAAGGTCAGTGTCAGTATAACACATCAACCATGCGATTTCCACCCGCAGCGAATGAGAAAAGGACGGTTTCACATTTGCAGCCTTTGGCAGCCTCTCAAATAGAATATGCTTGCTCGACAAAGCAATCGAACAGGCGTCGTTTGATCAGACGCTTGTTTCCCACCCAGAGGACGAATTTGCATTTATCTTCATTCGTGATTTCACGCAGCTTGTTGATGCCAATGCCGGAATAAGCCGCAGCTTCTTCCAGCGTCAGATTGCTCTTTTCCCAAATCGGGATTTCTTTCATAGGCATTTTCCTTTCCTTGTAGCTGTGCTGTGTGCCAGCAAGTTTTTCAAGCTTTCTTTCCGATTCATCCAATCAATGCTTTCAGCCGTTCCAGCTTCTCCTGTGCGGTTTCCCTGCGCAAGCTGACCCCAATGCAGGAAATCGGAACGCACATTTCCAACAGGCGGTCATAGATTCGGGCGTGAGCAGTATCCTGTGGGTGCCGTATCTCGTCCAGTGTCAGATTGGTCGTGACGATCAGGGGCTTCCGGCTCCGGTAGCGACTGTCTACAATGTTGTAGATCTGTTCCAGTGCGTACTCGGTGCCACGCTCCATACCGAAATCGTCAATGATGAGCAGCGGATAGCGGCACAGTCGGTCTACGATTTCATTCCGACCGGAAAAGCTGTTGTTCAACTCGTTCAGGATTCGGGCGAAGTTTGTCATACGCACAGGCACTTCCTGCTCCACCAGAGCGTTTGCGATGCACCCAGCAAGGAAACTCTTACCGGTGCCGACACCGCCCCAGAGAAGCAATCCAATGTTCTCTGCGCACATGGTCTGCCACTGCTCCACATAGCGGTGTGCATGGTGCATCTGTGGGCTGCGCCCATTGTCGTTTGCAAATGTCCAATCCAGCATCGCAGAATCCGAAAAGCCATCTGCTTTCAGTCGCCGCACAAGGTCGAGATGCTTCCGTTCCTTAATAGCTGTTTCCTGTTGTTCCCATTCCGCTTTGCGACAGGAACATTCTACGGGGTGTCTGTTCTTTCCCATCAGGACAAGACCCTTGGCAAAGAAGGCTTCTTTTGGCGTATGACACTTGCCGCAGTAGAGCAAACCATCTGCCCCATAATAATCCATTGCGTTTTCGGGTATACTGGAAACGGATTGTTCCAAAATCTTTTCAATCGTCTTTATAGGCTTTCTCCTTCCGCAAAGGTGTAATCTGGAATACCCGGTGCTGTCTTTTTCTCTGATTGCCTCCGCTTTGCCCAGATACGCAGCGTTGCGGCATGGTCTGCATACTTTTTGCCAGTGGACTGGATATAAGCGGACAACTGCTCAATCAGACTGTCCAGCCCTGCAAAGTCAGCCTTGAGCCGTTTGTACTCCTTTTCTGTCAGAAAGACATTCTGGTATTCTCCCAATGAAAGACGAGCATTGTTTGCTCCTATCAGGTGGTTATCTTTCAGGTTGTTCTTATTACGTTGGTTAGGTGTGCATTTTTGCGCGACCATACTATGCGTTTCTGCACAATCAGACTGCGCACCGGTGCATACTGTGACTGCGCAATTCTGCACAGTATGCGGAACCTTGAGCAGAATGTGGCTGGGTTTGGAAAATCCGCTGCGCACTCGCTCGGCAAGTTCCGCTTTTTCCAGTTCAGCAAAAGAGCGTGTCACACTGGAAACGCAGCACCCCAAATCTTTCGCCAGGTTGGAAAGCGGATAGATCACATAGATGCGTCCCCGATCGTCCACCCAGTTGTTTTTCTGGGAGAGTGTAGCACGGTCTAGCAGGAGCGTGTAGAGCAGCTTTGACGTGTGGCTCAGGTCAGCGTCGAGAAGAAACCGGGCATAGGGCAGATACTGCGGCAGTGGCATATTGGGTTTCAAATAATCCGAAATTACATTCACCTCCGTTTTTACATCTGAATTAGTGCTAGACCATTTGAGAGTTCTGGTTTCCATCATTGTTCAGACGATCTTTTACCATCTGAAGATATCGGCTGGCGCGGTCGATAAAAATCAGCAGCTTCTCATTGTTCTTCGGTTTGGTAAGAATATCGGGGTATTCACGAAAACACATTTCCCACCGCCGGACAAAATCCTCCTGCGCTCCCTGAATCTCGCACATCATGGCTTCGCCATCTGCCAAACGGCGAGGTGAATAGATGCTCTTGACGGCATCCTTGAGATTCTGTTTTTCTTCCTTGTTGAGTCCTTTCTTATGCCCCTGAATGTCTTGCTTGAAGGTCGTTATAAACTCATTGTCCTTTGAAAGCGAACCATAAGAATTCGTGACACAGGTGTTCCGTTCGGCTTTAGGCTTACGCAGCTCTGCTACAACTTCGGGACGCTTTTCCTTTGGAACCTTTGCAATCGAGGAAATTTCACGGTCGGTTGCCCGGAGTTTTCCACTCAGGATTTCTTCCTGCGCTCCGGGCACTGCTTCCTCCGCTGCTTCCACACCTTTTGCAAATTGCTCTGCACGGTAAACATAACTTTCGGATGTTCCATGTTCCGCAGCGACTTTCGATCGTGAACCGTGCTTTGTGCGGTCTGGTTCATTTTGAACCAGACCACTTTCAGATGCCAAAGTATACTGATTGCCGTGAAACGCTTTGATTTGCTTTTCCGCTTCTGCCTGCTTTCCGATTAGGAACTTTTTCTGTTCTGGGGTCAGGTTTCGCCGTCCGAGCTGATTTTTACAGATCCATACGAGTGCTTCATAGCGGTTAGCAAATTCTTTTTCGATGACTTCAAATGGAATGAACGGATATTTCCGAAGGACTTGATAGCGTGTATGTCCATCCACAATATAGCCGTTCCACGTGATGATCGGATTCAGTACACGTTCCTCCTTGAGGATGTTCATTTCCAGTTGGTGGGTTTCCTCAAACGACGGAGGGTTGATTTGTTTCTGGAACTCCGGGTCAATTTTAAGTTGGCTCAGTTTTGTCATAGGCAAATCATCCTTTCTGAAATGAAATAGAATATCATTATTCTTACGCCGTTCTCTCTGCATGGATTTCCTGCCCCCCTTCCGGCGGCGTTTTCCGGCTCTCCCTTGCGGGGTCTTCGCCGGGTATCCCATGCAGACGGTCATTCGGTTTTCAAGCTTCGATGAAGGCTCTGAAATTAGACTAACACATTCATAGAAGATTTTTTAGGAGGTCGTACCTCCGGTTTTTGGTTGTAAAAAAGCGGAAGTGATGCTTCCGGTTCTTTGCTGCAAACCATTGAAAAAATTATATCACATCGTAAATTTTATTTTTAGGAACTGGTAGTTCCGGTTTTTAAAAAATATGAAGTGAATTTCAAGGCAAAATCGGAACTATTGGTTCTGGTTTTGCGTATCAACGTAATTTCAAATTTTGAGTGCCGTTCTCTCTGCATGGTGTTCCTGCCCCCTTTCGGCGGCGTTTTCCGGCTCTCCCACTTGGGGGTCATGGCCGGGTATCCCATGCAGACGGTCATTCGGTTTTCAAGGTTCAATTGGTGTCTTGCTGGTAGCTTATCACACTTTCAAAAGAATTTTTAGGACCTGACAGGTCCGGTTTTGCGTGGATTTTATCCTGAATTCTCTTGAAAATCGGACATCGTGCCCGGTGCGTAAGATAAGTATACCGTATCCTTTTGCTGCTGAACAGGAAGTATTCGTTCCGGTTTTGAGGTCTTTTTTCGGCTTTTATGGGCAAAAACCGGAAGCTTTAGTTCCGGCTAACCACTGGATCGCTTTTATCATAGCAGAAATTTCGTTGAATTTTTAGGAGGTCGCACCTCCGCTTTTGCATACAACTTGCTTTAGCTGCGTGCATTTCGTTGTGCGCAAAAACAACCGTCCGCTTCAAGTTAAACTTGAAAACGGACGGTCTGGCATACAGGATGATTTTCAAACTAGGAAGCACATCGAGAAGCTTCATAGTACCCGCAAGCAGGGCAGACGTATATACAACGTCTGCATCTGCAAGCAATGTTTTCGTCTATACAAAAACACTTTTTGCGTTGCAAAATGCTTGTTGGGAAATCCCAAACCCTTGAACTGCATCCTGTGGATGCAGGCTGTGCGATTGCATCGCTGATTCGTTCAAACTCATCGCAGCCCTATATTATCGCTCACACTCCCGATCAGGATGTCAAATGCAGAAGCGGCCATCTGCATCTACGCAAACAGCCGCTTCATGATTCATTTTGTACTGGTCACTGCAGCACCTTATTCATCAACTCCTGATAGCTGTCCACATGGTCGTATGTCACAAGTCCATCTGACAATTTTGCAAAGAGCTTCTTGGCGCAGTCGATCTTGGATTTCTCGATCGGACGCAGGTTCAGGCTCTCCATTGTACCTTTGGTTTCTGCTACAAAATAGATGTGCTTCACCTTGCCTTCATGGAACACGATTGCCCAGTCCGGGGAGTAGTGTCCAACCGGGGTCGGAATATAGAAGCCTTTCGGCAGTTTTGCATAGATAAAGACTTCCTCTGCTCCGTCCAGATTTTCCGCAAATTTCCGTTCTACGCTCTTTTCTGCTGTTCCATCGGTGAAAACGTAATCCTGAATCGCCTTCTGCGCCTTGTAAGCCTTATCCATCGTCAGAGCGTGTTTCTCTGCCGTAAAGATGCTGCTGTCGTAGCTGCCCTCGATGGTATCATAGGTGATATGCTCCACGATCATGGTAGCTTTCTGCTCCTTGACCAGCCGGATCACCTTTGTGATAAATTCTTCCGGGTTGTTCTGGTACATCGCAAAGGTCGTCGGCTTGATGCCCTGCAAAATCCGTGCGACGGTGCGCCGGGTCAGCGTTGTGCTCTCTGCAATTTTGCCGATCAGGTCATACGCAACCTGATCTGCGTAGTCATGTTCTAATTTTTTTGTTCTGCTCTTGGCATCGCTGAAGCTGCTGCCTTCCCGCACCATATCGGCACTCAGAACATCTTTCTGACCAGCATAGGTGACGGTATATTGCAACCGACTGACGTACAACTCGCTGTCGATGTGTACGATTGCTTTCTGAATCAGTTCCTCAGAATCAAAATCCACCGTATAGGCGTATTTGTGGTTGATCGTCTGCCAGAGCTTCTGGAACTCGGCTTTTTCAAACCGGTCGTTCAGCGGATTTTCCAGCACTTTCGGCTTGTTGCCATCCTCAAACATGGATTTAAGCATACTGTCATCATAAATCGCCTGCACAAGCGTGTGCACGCCCTCTTCGATAGGCTTCAGCGTTTCCGGCACCGGTGCCAGTGTTCCGGCCTGCACATCGTCCCGGTAGTCCTGCGTGATGTTATCCTGCTCATCCACATAGTTATTGCGGACAAGATACTGATAAATTGCCCGTGCCTGACGGTCATCCACCTTGACGGTTTTGCCATCCAGTCTGATGGTCTTGCCGGTGAAATATGCAATGTCTGCTTTGCGGGGACGATCATACAGCACTGCTTCGGTCTGCTTTTGCAGTCCGTCTACAAATCCTGCATAGCTCTCGCTGGCAATAACGGTCAGGACGTTAATATCCTGCACCTTATCTCCCAGCACTTCCGCATCCATGCGGTTTCCGTCCTTATTCACGCACAGACGCAGACCACGGCCTACTTCCTGCCGCTTCTGCGTAGTGCTGTCGCTGTGCTTCAGGGTGCAGATCTGGAACACATTCGGGTTATCCCAGCCTTCCCGCAGGGCAGAGTGGGAGAAGATGAATCGGGTCGGCTCTTCAAAGGACAGCAGACGTTCCTTGTTTTTCAGGATCAGATCATAGGCTGAAATATCATCCGACATATCTGAGCCACGCTTGACCGAACTGTTGACGCTGTGACCTTTCTTGTCGATGCTGAAATAGCCCTTGTGGACATCATGCACATCGGTTGAATCCAGATAGGCTGTATAAGCAGGGTCGAACAGGGTACGATGCTCATTCAGAACCGAAAGATACTCCTGCTCAAAAATCTTGCCGTACTCGCCCAGCAGCTCGTTTCCGTCTTCATCGTACTGGCGGTATTTTGCCACTTCGTCGATGAAGAACAGCGAAAGCGTCTTGATGCCCAGTTTGAAAAGTTCCTGCTCTTTTTCAAAGTGCGAAAGGATCGTTTCATGGATCTGCACCCGGCGCATATCATTTTCGGAAACATCGCCGGTGACATCGCCTTTGCGGATGGTATCGCCGTTCGTAAAAGTCACAACACCCGTGATCGGGTCGATTTCCGACACTACGAAGCCCTTATACTGCTCCATTTCCCCGGAGATGTAATAGAGATTATCGCCCACATCCAGCGTATGGAACTCTCGCTTCGTGCCGTTCTGGTGGCTGACCTCCAGCTCTACTTTTGCCCGTGGCGGATTCTTCGGGGAGATGATGATGCTTTCCAGATACAGATACTTGTCCGTACCACGCAGATTTTTGACCTCAAATCCTTTGACTTCGATTTTCTTGACCAGTCGCTTATTGTAAGCGTCCAGCGCATCCAGAACGTAGATCAGATTGTGCTGCTTGGCGTGGGTAGCAGAGTAGTTCAGCGTGAAAAGCGGATTGAACTTTTTCAGGGCTTTCTGCGTGGCAGAGTCCTCTTTGCCCATCTTCTGCGGTTCGTCCAGAATCAGGACCGGACGGTTGGCGGCAATCACATCAATCGGGCGGCGAGAACCGAACTCGTCCCGCTTGGTGTAGATAATACGCGCAGCGGCATCACCCTTGCGGCCTTCCACGTTCTTGTCCTCGTTCATAGATGCCGCAAACGCCTGCGTGTTGATGATCATGACGTTGATGCCGGAATTGCTGGAAAAGGAATCCAACTGATTCAGGTTGCTGCTGTTGTAGATAAAGAACCGTGCCTTTTTGCCGTAGCACTCCATAAAGTGATCGGCAGTGATCTCAAAGGACTTCTTTACGCCCTCACGGATGGCGATACTCGGCACAACAACGATAAATTTGCTCCAACCATACCGCTTGTTCAGCTCGAACATGGTCTTGATGTAAACATAGGTCTTGCCTGTGCCGGTCTCCATCTCAATATCCAGAGAACACCTGCCCAGCGGGGCAACCAGCTTTTCCGACTGATGGATGTTTGCTTCTGCCTGCAATGTGCGGATGTTCTGAAGCAGCTCCTGCTCGGTCAGTTGGAGTGCTTCGTTCTTAAAACCGGAATCGTTGATCAAATCCTGTAACTCCACCTGTGCTGCATCGTCCCCATTGGAAACAAGACTCAACTGCTGCGGCTGCGCAGACAGGCTTCCCATATCCCGCAGATACGACACGCCTGCATTATAGGGCTGCCCCTGAAAGACCCGTGCCACCGCATCCACAGCATCCGTCTGGTACTGCTGAATCTTAAAACTAAACTTCATCTTTGTGGTTTACCTCCTGCTCCAGCATCAGGAACCGGTCAAAATCGCTTTCATACAGGCGATCCTGAATGACACGATACTTTTCGTATTCGGTTTCTGCATGAAGTTTTGCCTGCTCTGCGCTGATTTTGCCGGGGCCTGTCAGCAGCTCGTTGCCGTTGAACTCCAGAAAACCGTCCAGACGTTTTGCCCAGTCCTCCATGCTCATGGGAATCTTGCGTTCCGCCTGTAACTCAGCATAATCCAGATAGAGCGACACGATGCGCTCCAGATAGTTCATTTCCTCTTTGCTCAGGTAGTTTTTGGCTATTGTCACATCCGCTTTCAGGATTTTCCCATCCGGCGCATTTTCCCATGTGGTAAGCCCCATGTGTTCCTTGTTGGCATCGGCACGCTCCACGATCAGTTCTGCCGCCGTGTGGCGATGCACAGCATAGTGCATCTTGTTCTGAACCGTCTGGAAGAACAGCCGGGTCGTCTTGGCATCCTTGTCGTAATCAAACGCTGTTGCGTACAAATCCGTCACTTTCTGGTAGAACTTGCGCTCCGACAGGCGAATTTCACGAATCTGCTGCAACTGACGCTCAAAATATTCATCCGTGAACATATGGCCTTTTTTCAGCCGTTCCACATCCATCGTCCAGCCCTGAATGGTGTGGTCCTTGACGATCTGCCCCGCCCACTTGCGGAACTGCACCGCTCGCTGGTTGTTCACCTTGAAGCCGACTGCAATAATCATTTGCAGATTATAGTGATCCTGTTTACGGTTAATCTGACGGTTGCCCTCCATTTGAACTGTCAAGTATTTCTTGACAGTTGCCTCCGGCGTAAGTTCCCCATCCGAATAAATGCGTTTGATGTGCTGGGAAATCGTCTGCTTTGACACATCATATAAGGTTGCCATCATCTTTTGCGTCAGCCAGATGTTTTCATCCTCATAGCGCATTTCATAGCTTGCATCGCTCTCACCCGTAGAAGCCACAAAGGTCAAATATTCTGCCGCTGAACTGCGAATAGCAAGTTCTTTTTTCTTTTTATCATCCATATCACATTTTCACCATTAAAGAACAGCGATAAGAATAGTAGCAACAAGCGAAGCTAACGCAATACCCGCAGAAACAAGGGCAATAATCAGCATCTTTGTATTATACTTTTTTGCTTTTTCAGCTTCCTGTTTGCTTTCTTCCAGCTCCTTCTCTTTCAGCAGATACAAATCGTTAAGTTTTGAATAGTTATCATTAAGTCCCTCTACCACTTTCTGATTTCCTTCAAGTATTGGTTTTATTTCCTCTGCAAGAATCTCGTTCAGTGGCGTAATGCTATCAATCATTTCCTGATTTCGCCTATTCATTTCATCAATAAACGAGGTATCTATTCTTGGGGTTAAATCAGGTAAGTTAATACCATTAAAATCCATCACAGCACCTTCCTTACCGTTTCCGGGCTATACGTTTCAAAAATCTGGTCAAAGTTTGTTGCAACGCTGTCGTTTGCCATGGAGCTGTCACGGAACACGGCATAGTAGGGCTTCATCTGCGCAATGGCCTTGACGGTTTCCTCGGTCACATCATGGTCAAAGCAGGCCAGCAAGAAGCCGTCTGCCACGTTGAACACCTTTTTGCCCGCAATCTCTTTCACCTCAATGGGGCTGGACAGCAACACACCCAGATCAAGCATCACCTGGAACAGCAAATCTTCCGGGGTACGGTCAGGTTTTACGTTATCTACCAGCGAGAACAGATCCTGCTGGCTGATTTCTTCCGGCGTGTAGTACACAGGCTTCATGTTGCTTTCGTCCAGACGCAGGCAGCGGAAGCCGATGTCCAAATCAGCCGGAGTAGTTAGCCCAGCATCTTCCTTAATTTTTCGCCCAGCACGGCGGATGCGCTCCTTACCGATTTCGCAAATGTTCTTGTAGCCTGCCTTGTAGGCTTCGCTCTTTTCGTCCGTCTTTTCCGGCAGCTGCACCATGATGAATTTGCGGTGTCCGCCATCTCCAGCATTCAGTTTCATCACGGCATGTGCTGTGGTAGCGGAACCGGAGAAAAAATCAAGAACAATATCTTCTTTCTTTGTTGCTAAAGATAAAATTCTTTCTACCAGTCTGACCGGTTTAGGATTTGTAAAGATATCTCCTGTTCCTAATAATTCCTTGATATCTTTTGCACCCTCTTGATTATGACCAACTTCGGAATTGGACCACCATGTCCAAGCATTTCCACCTTCAGTTTCAGAAAGAAACCGTTTTTGCCGAGGTCTTGAGTTTCCTTCTTCACCGAACCAAATCCTGTTATCATCAACTAATGATAAAAATGTACTTTTTGACAGTGCCCAGCAACGGCCTGCCGGTGGAAGCATTTTAATACCGCTTGGGGTAGTAATTTCATAAAATTGACTACCTGTTGCATGCCCCGTTTGACCCGTAATATCAACAGATGCCCAAACACCACGAGGGTCATTATCTGGATTCTTATACTGACTAGAGCGTTCAGCAGACAATGGTTCCTTGTTAAGAGCGTAGCGCAGAACATCCCAATTTTTTGCGTATACAAGGATATAGTCGTGTGCTGCCCCTAAATTGAATCGAGCATCTGGTGAAGTCCTTTTTTGCCAGACAATTTCGGCGTAAAAATTTCCGGCTCCAAAAATTTCATCTGCTGCTTTTCGGAGATTATCAACTTCATTGTCATCAATGCTAATAAAAATGGCTCCATCCTCTGCCAACAAATCCTTTGCCAATTTCAACCGAGGGTAAATCATATTGAGCCAATCCGTATGGAAGCGACCGTTGCTTTCGGTGTTTGTCACCATACGGTTGCCTTCTTCGTCATACTGGCCGCTGTTTTCCATGTAATCCTCGGTGCTCTGTGCAAAATCATCCTCGTAGACAAAGTCATTGCCTGTATTATAGGGAGGGTCAATGTAGATCATCTTGACCTTGCCCAGATATGTTTCCTGCAAGAGCTTCAGCACTTCCAGATTGTCGCCTTCAATATACAGATTTTCACTGTCAAAGCCGCCGGGCGTGCCATCCTTGCCCACACTGTCTGCCACAACCGGGCGCAGCGTTGCCGTGATGGGCGCATTTGCCGCCAGCATCGCCTTTTTCTTGTCCGGCCATGTAAACTGGTAGCGTTCTTCCCGGCCCTCCACGATGGAACCAGAAAGCTCCTGCCGCAGAACGTCAAAGTCAATGGCATGTTCTACCTTGCCGTTGCGTTTCACCTCGGTAATTGCATTGGGGAACAGCTTGCCGATCAGCTCAATGTTGCGCTGTACACCGTCAAGGCTGTGCATTTTAAGGTTGTCCATGTATGAGTTCCTCCTAATTTATAACAGTCAATCCGATAAGATAGTTTCTAATAGTTTTGGGTAGTTGAAGTCTTAGCGATTGGATTTCATCTAGCAGCATTGAATCTTCATTTAGATAATAGCTACGAATAAGATTATATAATTTCGCATATTCACTATAAATTTCGCCGTCAATAAAGGATTCACTCTCGTCCAAAACCTTCTTAAACTCTAAAAACTGTTCGGCTATATTGCTTTTCAGTGTATCCATTTGGACTTCAGTCACCTTTTTTCCTCCTTTTATATCTTTTGCAAGTTCTTCCAGTTTTGGGTTATAAATATTGATTTCATCGATAGGAATCACGTCTAATTTTGAGTACTTGATTCCATAATATAAATTAAAACTGTTGAATGCAATAGTGTATTTCCTGGATAGAAGTTGATAGTATTCAAACTCTTTGTCGAACATTGCACGTGAAATATAGTTTCCTTTTTCCAAATGCGTTTTATAATTTTCTATCGTCTTATTTAATTTTAATTCATATCGTTTTGAAAGTCTTTCAGCTATTATATTTGACGAAAACCTTATAGCCGCAATAATAATTCCGCCAATTCCGCCTGCACTTATAATAGTTGCTGCAACAATCTGCCCAATATCTGTCCCGTTCACACAAGCTCCTCCAGTTGCCGCTTTAACGTCTTTTCTTGCATCACAAGTTCAAATTTCTTCTTCGGCTGCTTTTCCTTACGGATTTTGGCTTCCAGTGCCGCAATCTGCTTTTCCAACAGTTCTCGCTGCTTCTGCTGCTCGACGCAGTCTTTCAGGGATGTGCTTTCTCCTGCACCAAGCGCATCACCTGCGATTTGACGGACAAAGTTCTCGTATACGGCATCCAGCGTAAGCCCTTCCAGATGCACCGGCAGGTCATCTTCGTCCAGCCAGTCCGTAGAATAATAGCGGTCAACCTTAAAGGCCGTCTTGCCCGCCGCAGCCTCCTTGTAGCCGATGACAGCACGATACTTGCCATCGCATTCCAGCAAAAAGAGGATGTGATACGGAATTTTCCGGTCGATCTGGCGCAGCACACTCTCGTCCAGCTCCGGAGCAGACATCCGCACCTCGAACACCTCGATCTCCATCACCTGCTCCCCAGCCGCCAGATTCAGGGTGGTGGTCGCAATCTTATTGCGCCAGTAGATGATTTTGATCTGCTCGACAAAGGCTTTCTTCATAGCCGGAGTAACGGCGATGTTCTCATAGAACTTCTGCTTCGGGATACGTTTATTGAACTCGGTAGATTTTGGAAAATTCAGCAAAATATTTTCCTCCATGACCTAAAGTTAAATCTTTCCGTATTCTTCTCTCCGTTGATACATTTCCTGCAATTCTTTCAACGAGTGATCCTCAAATAACAGTGCATTACGTTCTTTTTCTAGTGCAGTTATGTATATATAAAATTCTTTATTTAACGCTTCTTCGATTTGCAACTGCTTATTCGTCAATCGTTTAATTTCACCATTTTCATCATTTTTCAGATGACTTTCTTCTTGCTCTATCGTAAATGAAAGTATCAATCCAATTGCCGACGTACTAAGTTTCCCAGCATATTCCACCAAACTATCTACCTGTGTATTTTTACGTTTATCCATAAACAGCTGTTGTATCAATATTTGATACGATATTCTAATTTGACTGGCTCTTCGCGTTGAAGAACTTAGATTATCTGCTTTATTTTTTGAGGCGTCCCTGTATTCTGCGACTATATTGCTACATGAACATACCTCAAAAAATTCTTGAAACAATTTTCTTAAAAGATTTATCCGTTCGTTCTCATGTTCAATTAACTGCGATATGATTTGTAATTCATTTGTGCGATTGCTTATTTTTTCCAACCGCTCTTGCGATTTATCGTTTTCCTCCTTAAATCTTTGATTTTGCCATAGCGCAAGCAGTCCAAGAATAATTGTAGATGCATACGTCAAAATGTCTCCTGCGCTCCATTTTGCTCGAAAGAACTCTACTGTGGGTTCAATACTAAACAACCAATGTATGACAAATGCAAATACTATACTTCCTATCGCCCAAATCACAATCCATCCATATTTTCCATTTCGATTTTTCATAGTTATCCCTATTTCACAACAAGAAAGCAAATCAACTCAAAATCATCCAGCCCAGACACCTGACTAAGCAATGCTGTTGTTCCACCGCGCTTAAAAAGACTGTCGATATCGCTTTCTTCTTTAACATCAATGATTGAATCAATGGCTTCACTCAGCAATTCGGACATTTCTGCCATGTCCTTTCCATCGTCTGTTTCCCGATTGAAGCGTTCGTATACCTCTTTGATCGGCTCAGTCTTTCCACGGCACAGCAGCCGGATATCGTCCAACATCTTTTTGGGGTTCAGGTAGTCGCAGATGATCTGCCCATCCATGCCGATGTAAACCATGTAGAACGGATGGATGCGGTTCCGATTGTCCACATTGACGCTGTTATTGATGTTTTTCAGCACGAAGATCACACCCTCCGGCAGTTCATCCGTAGCCGGAACCACCGCATGAAGTCCACGGGGCTTCTTGTCCAGATCACCATTGTGTTTGATGTAATCCAGCAGGTCGAGCCGGAACTCGTTCAGTCCCAGATCCATGATGGAGATGCCGTCCGACATATCCTCGATGTCAACGACCTCTTCCTGCAAGCGTTTCAGCTGTGTCTTGCGATACTCCAAATCACCCTTTTCTTCGGGGTTGATAAGGTCATCATCGCCGGTAGCGGTCATAACGGTGATTTTCATGCGGGTCTCCACACGGGATTTCAGGTTGATGTAATCGTCCAGCGTCAGATCAGGCCAGAAATTCACAAGCTGGATGTACTGGTTTCTGCTGCCGATACGGTCGATTCGTCCAAAACGCTGGATGATGCGTACCGGGTTCCAGTGAATGTCATAGTTGATCAGATAATCGCAGTCCTGCAAGTTCTGACCTTCAGAAATGCAGTCTGTCGCAATCAGCACATCAATTTCCGTGGCACTACCGGGCATCAGAACATCCCGGTCTTTGGAAATGGGAGAGAAGCAGGTCAGCACGTTGTTGAGTGTTGCCTTGAAGCCTTTGATCGTGGTACGTCCGTCAATCGAGCCGGTAATTACAGCGGTATTCAGCCCATATTTCTGCTTTACAAACGCACTCACATTGTCAAAGAGGTACTCTACCGTATCCGAAAATGCAGAGAAAATCAGCACTTTTCTGTTGCCGACATTGATCGGGTGCTCAATTTTTTCAGACAGCAGCTTGAACAGTTCTTGCAGCTTTGTGTCATGCTGCGGCGTGATATCTGCCACCATAAAGGTCAACAGCTCCAGAATTTCTGCATCTTTCCGAAGCTCCGTACGCCAGCTCTTCCAGTCCATATCCGCAAGGTCGATTTTGACTTTTTTGCCGACGGTGAAAAAGTCAGTGTTTTCATCGTCCATGTCAAAATCGTCTCCGGCCATGTCGTATATATCCAGATCAGCGTGGCCGGAGCGTTCAAACTGGTCAATGGACTGAATCGTACCATCAATCAGTTTCTTGATGCGCATCAGGGTCAGCTGGAACGAATGTACAGAGCTTTCCAGCCGTTTCAGCAGGTTGATACTCATCAACCGACAAATACCCTGCTCACGGCCTCTCTGGGTCAGATTCTCTCCCTTATTGTGCGTCAGCTCCTGATATTTCTGGATCTTACTTGCGAAGATGTAGTTGGAGGGCATATAGACGCACAAGCTCAGCTGAATCAGCTGCTCATAAATTTCGTTGTAGTTGATGGCATTATTCAGGTCTGTCAGACATGGACGAACGGAGATCGGCTTCAACCGCTCTGGAAACTTTCCGATAGCGTTGGTGTTGTAGTACTTCTCGATATGCTTCCGAGAACGTGCGATGGTAACACTGTCCAGCAGCTCGAAGAAGTCGAAATCCAATGTCCTCAACAGCGCATCCGTGGTTCTCTCTTCTGGTTTCAGTTTGCTCCATGCGTTAAAGGCTTTCTGCGCCTGCTTAAAGATGTCTTCAATGCTCTTTGAGGTGTTCAGCCTTTCATCCAGATATTCGGAGTTTCCCTCATAGGCAAGGGCCAACTGATTTTTCAAGTCAACAAAGCGGTTGTTGACAGGCGTTGCCGAAAGCATCAGCACCTTGGTCTTGACTCCGGCACGGATCACCTTATCCATCAGCCGCTGGTAACGATTGTCCTGCGTCTTGCTATGAGTTCCGATTCCATTACGGAAATTGTGCGATTCATCAATGACGACCAGATCATAGTTGCCCCAGTTCAGGCGATCCAGGTCGAGGCCATTCGACTTTCCGCCGCTTCTGGACAGGTCTGTATGGAACAGGACATCATAATTCAGCCGATCCGATGCAATCGGGTTGTTCACATAGTTGTCCTTATAGGTATTCCAGTTTTCCGCCAGTTTTTTGGGGCACAGCACAAGAACCGACTTGTTTCGATTCTCATAATACTTTACGACAGCCAGTGCGGTAAAGGTCTTGCCAAGGCCAACACTGTCCGCAAGGATGCAGCCGTTGTACTTTTCCAGCTTATTGATGATGGCAAGCACCGCATCCTTCTGGAAGTCGTACAACAGGCTCCAGATTTTGCTCTGCTTGAAGCCGGTTGCCTCATTCGGCAGTTCGTCTTCTGAGATGTCGTCCAAAAACTCGCTGAATACATGATACAGCGTCATAAAATAGATGAACTCCGGGGAATTTTCCGCATAAGCCGTGCTGATATTTTCCAGAACCACATCGGTGACATCCTGCATTTTGTCCCGATTGTTCCAAAGAGAATCGAACAGCTTCATGTACTGCTGTGCGAACGGTGCCTCCATGCAGTTGACCATGTTGTAGCTGTTATTTCCACGCTCACAGCCAATATCGACTGTCGTAAAGCCGCCAATCGGCATATAAGCGGTCTGTGCTGCACCGGAATCCACCGTCATGAAGCCAGCCATATTTTCGCCGGTGGTGTTCGATTTGAACGTTGCCTTTTTCCTGATCCAGTCTGCGCATTCCTTTGCGATGGCTCTCTGGGTCATCTCATTGCGCAGTTTGATTTCAAACTCTGTACCGTAAAGGCTTGTTTCACGGGAAATGCGGGGAATATAGAACTCCCGCTTCTGCTTTTCAGCCTTTTCTTTCACAAAAGTGGGCGATGTAAAGATAAATTCAAACTCATCTATGGTTTCCAGCTGCTTCTTCAGCTCTTTATAGGCATACATCGAAAAGCAGGCTGCCGCAATAGACACCCTGCTGCCTTTTTTGATTTCCACCCGCAGATCATCTCGAACGGTATTGGTGATGTTATCCAGAATTTTCATATCATCCACCGGTTTTATGCTTATCCGTATTTTTTATAGTCTTGACTATGAAGGCGCTCTTACAAAACTCTATTTCTATTATACCACCCACTTTTTCCCCTGTAAACGAAAAAGCTGACGGTGTGTAGTGTGCAGCATCCATCAGCTTTTCGTGATACAAAAATCGGCACCTGCTTTTATGGCAGATGCCGATTCTGTTCCCTTATAGTGCGCTTTGATTTTTGGCGTAAGTGGCGTAAGTTTGGCGTAAATCCGCTTTTGCGCGCTCCAAAAATCAAGTGTTCATGCGGGTTTTTGGCAGTTATTAGTACATGCCGCCCATGCCGCCCATGTCACCACCGGCTGCGGGAGCAGCGGGGGGTTCGGGCAGGTCAGCGACCAGGCTCTCGGTGGTCAGCACCATCTCAGCAACGGATGCTGCGTTCTCCAGAGCGGAACGGGTGACCTTGGTGGGGTCAACGATGCCGGCGGCGATCATATCCTCAACAAAGACCTCGTTCTGAGCGTCGAAGCCGTAGTTAGGCTTGTTGGCAGAGACGATCTTGTCGATGATGACGCTGCCTTCCAGACCGGCGTTCTTGGCGATCTGGCGCAGAGGAGCCTCCAGAGCCTTCAGGACGATCTTGGCACCGGTGCGCTCGTCGCCTTCCAGCGTGTCGCACAGGGCGCGCACAGCGGGGATGGCATTGATGGGAGCGGTGCCGCCGCCAGCGACAACGCCTTCCTGAACAGCAGCCTTGGTTGCGTTCAGAGCATCCTCGATGCGCAGCTTCTTGTCCTTCATCTCGACCTCGGTAGCAGCACCGACCTTGATGACTGCAACGCCGCCGGCCAGCTTTGCCAGGCGCTCCTGCAGCTTCTCGCGGTCGAAATCGCTGGTGGAAGCCTCGATCTGGTTGCGGATCTGTGCAATGCGGGCTGCAATGGCATCCTTATCGCCTGCGCCGCCCACGATGGTGGTGTTCTCCTTGGTGACCTTGACCTGACGGGCATGGCCCAGCATCTGGACGGTAGCGTCCTTCAGCTCATAGCCCAGATCAGCGGACACAACGGTGCCGCCGGTCAGGATAGCGATATCCTGCAGCATCTCCTTGCGGCGGTCGCCAAAGCCGGGAGCCTTGACAGCGCAGACGTTCAGGGTGCCGCGCAGGCGGTTGACGATCAGGGTGGACAGAGCCTCACCCTCGATGTCCTCAGCCACGATCAGCAGCTTCATGCCGTTCTGCATGACCTGCTCCAGCAGGGGGACCAGATCCTGGATGACGCTGATCTTCTTATCGGTGATCAGGACGGCGGCGTTGTCCAGAACAGCCTCCATCTTGTCGGTATCGGTGACCATATAGGGGGTCAGGTAGCCGCGGTCAAACTGCATACCTTCCACGATCTCATTGTAGGTCTCGGCGGTGGTCTTGTTCTCCTCGATGGTGATGACACCGTCGGAGGTGACCTTCTCCATAGCCTCGGCGATCAGGCGGCCGATCTCGGGGTCACCGGCAGAAATGGTGCCGACGCGGGCGATATCGTTGCTGTCCTTGACCTTCTGGCTGTGGGCCTTGATGGTCTCAACAGCCTTGGCAACAGCCTTGCTCATGCCGCGGCGGATATCCATGGGGTTGGCACCGGCGGTAACGTTCTTCATGCCCTCAGTGACCATGGCCTGTGCCAGAACGGTTGCGGTGGTGGTGCCGTCGCCTGCGGCATCGTTGGTCTTGGTTGCGACCTCACGCACCAGCTGTGCGCCCATGTTCTCGAACTCGTCCTTCAGCTCGATCTCCTTGGCAATGGTCACGCCGTCGTTGGTGATGACAGGTGCGCCGAACTTCTTGCCCAGCACCACATTGCGGCCCTTGGGGCCCAGGGTGATCTTCACGGTATTTGCCAGGGTATCAATACCGGCACACAGTGCCTTGCGGGCATCCTCGCCCTGCTTGATCTGTTTTGCCATAATCAAATCGCTCCTTCAAAGCTCAAATTTCAATTTCAGAGGGAAAACTTACTCCACGATGGCCAGGATATCGCCCTGACGCACGATGGTGCACTCCTCGCCGTCCACCTTGACCTCAGTACCGGAGTACTTGCTGGTCAGGACCTTATCGCCGACCTTCACGGTCATCTTGACTTCATTGCCGTCCACGATGCCGCCGGGGCCAACAGCCACGACCTCAGCCACCTGGGGCTTCTCCTTGGCACTGCCGGTCAGGATGAGGCCGCCCTTGGTGGTCTCCTCGACTTCAACGGCCTTGATAACAACACGGTCTGCAAGAGGAATGATCTTCATAGTTCTTGCCCTCCTATAATAAAATATAATGAAAACTTTTTTGGCACCTTCGGCCCGTTTCTGCTGGGCTTCCGGTTGTTTAGCACTCCTTTTCTCTGAGTGCTAAGTGTATTGTACTCATCTTGAACTGAAAAATCAAGACCTTTTTGATTTTTCTTTTTGAACAATTTGTGACCACCCGAAAAAGTATCCTTACATCGAAAAAAGAGCAGTTCTCTTTTCCGGAGAGACTGCTCTTTTTCATCCAAACATCTTCCTATTTTACGTCCACACTGCTCCTTTTCGCCACAAACCGCTCATACGCCGGGGCGGGCAGGAGGATGCGGCCGCTCAGGGGGCGCAGAACAGCCTCCACCGCATCACAGGGGGCGCACTCGCCGTCTGCGGTGGCAACGATGGGGCCGCGGCCATCGGCGGGGCGCAGCGCCACCCGCCGGGCACGGCGGTAGAGGAAGTAGGGCTTTGCCTCCTCGGTGAGCTGGCCGTTCACAAAATGCCGGCCGCTCTTGTACATTCCCAGCAGCTTGGCAATGGTCAGCCGCCCCACCCTGCGGACGATCATCACGTCCAGCCAGCCGTCGGCGGGGTCGGCCTCGGGGGCGGCAAGGAAGCCGCCGCCATAGGCCCGGCCATTGCAGATGGCGCACATCAGGCAGTCCACGGTCAGTTCCTCGTCATCGATGGTAAAGGTGACCCTGCGGCCGATGTGCCCGCAGAGCTGCTCCACGATGGAGAGCAGGTAGGACACCTCGCCGCCGCACAGGGGGATGCGCCGGAACTTGGGGATGCCGTAGGCCACCTGCGCGTCCAGACCCGCCGCGCAGATGGTGGCGGACAGGCCCAGACTGGTCTCCAGCAGGTCGATGGTCACTTCCCCGCCCGCCAGCTGGGCATCGAGGTCGGTGAACTCCGCCCGGGTGCCGTAGGTGCGCAGGAAGTCGTTGCCGCTGCCATAGGGCAGGCAGCCCACGGCGGCGTTGGAAAAGCCCTGCACGCCGGTCATGGCTTCCATGAAGGTGCCGTCGCCGCCCGCTGTCCAGATGCGCAGACTGTCCCCTGCCTGCGCTGCCTCCTGGGCTGCTGCACGGGCCAGCTCCCGGGCGTGGCCCGCATATTCGGTGGTGTGGATGGTATAATCCACCGCGCTCCACCCGGCCCGGGCGGCAGCGGCTCTGATCTGCGGGATGAGCTGGACGGTGCAGTCCTGCTTGCCCGCAGCGGGATTCAGTAAAAACAAATAGCGCATGGTTTCCTCCTTGGGGCATTTCGCTTCCTCTATGATAAACGAAAATGCCGGAGGATGCAAGGGGGAAGCGTGCTCACCCTCTCAGTCTCGCTTCGCTCGCCAGCTCCCCCGAAGGGGGAGCCAACGCATCTGCAAGGGGAAAGGGTGCTGATGGCTAAACCTCTCAGCCGTCGCTGACGGTTAAACCTCTCCGTCATCATCGCTTCGCTCGATGCCACCTCCCCTAGTAGGGGAGGCCTTGGCATAGGGTTCATTTTTCGCAATGATCGCCTATCGGCTCCAAAACGCACTCCTGCCGCAAGGGTAAGACTTTGCGCCAGCAGGGCAAACAGGAGCGAAGCGTCAGACCACGAAAACGCAACGGCCTGCCAAGGGCTCCCCTACTAGGGGAGCTGCCGAGCGTCAGCGACGGCTGAGAGGTTTAATACCGTCAGCACCCCCTAAAGGCCGGGCCGCAATTGCCTCTCCCTTTGGGAGAGGTGGCATCCCGCAGGGATGACGGAGAGGGCGCAGCTCCGGTGAAAACCAACCCTCTCAGTCTCTCTTCGCCCCCGTCATGCTTTAACAGAGAGGGTCGATTCCTCCATCAAGGTCACCTCCCCATCCACCGTACAGTCGGCGGTCCAGTGCTGGCCGGTGTGGGCCGTGCCGGAGGCGATCTGGTTGGCGAGGGCCTGTTCCACAGCGCGGTCCACCTGCCGCCGCAGCTCCCGGGCCCCATAGGGCGAGCGCGCCCTTGCAGCCAGCACTGCCCCCACCCGGGGCGTATGGGTCAGCTGATACCCATTGCGGGCGGCACGGGCTTCCAGCTGGCCCAGCAGCTTCTCGGCAATGGCACACAGGCTGTCCTCGGCAAGGGGACGGAACACGATGAGCTCATCCAGCCGCCCCACCAGCTCGGGCCGGAACCACTTCTTGGCTTCCTCAATGGCCTGGGCCGACTGCTTTTCGAACACGGCCTCGCTGCCCGCCGCAAAGCCCAGCGGGGCGCTCTGCCCCGCCAGAAAGCGTGCCCCCAGGTTGGAGGTGAGCAGGACGATGGTATTGCGGAAATCGGCCTTGCGGCCCATGGCATCGGTGAGCTGGCCGTCCTCCAGGATCTGCAGCAGGATATTCTGGATGTCCGGGTGGGCCTTTTCGATCTCGTCAAAGAGCACCACGCTGTACGGGCGGCGGCGGACGGCTTCGGTGAGCTGGCCGCCCTCATCGTGGCCAAGGTAGCCCGGAGGCGCGCCCAGCAGGCGGGCCGTGGTGTGCTGCTCCTGATACTCCGACATATCGAACTTGAGCAGAGCTTTTTCGCTGCCGAACCAGCTGGCGGCAAGGGCCTTGGCAAGGGCGGTCTTGCCCACGCCGGTGGGCCCCAGAAAGAGCATGGCCCCCATGGGGCGGCCCGGCTCTCCCAGCCCGGTGCGGCTGCGCCGGATGGCCCCGGCCACCGCCGCCACAGCCTTCTGCTGGCCCACGATCTCGGCGTTGAGGCGGGATTCCAGCCTGTCCAGCCGTTCCCGCCCCTTCTCCCCCACCCGCTCCACGGGCACGCCGCTGGCCTGCGCCACCACCCGGGCAATGTCCTCCCGGGTGAGGGTGGGGTCTGCTTTCCCCTCCCGCTCGGCGCGGATGCGGGCAGCGGCACAGGCCTCGTCCACAAGGTCGATGGCCTTATCGGGCAGGAAGCGCCCCGGCAGGTACCGCACTGAGAGCTCCACGGCCTCCCGCAGCGTCTCGGGCGGCAGATGCACGCTGTGGTACCGCTCGTAGCGGGGGGCAAGCCCCTCCAGGATCGCCGCAGCCTGCGCCGGGGTAGGCTCCTCGATCTGCACCCGGCCAAAGCGGCGCTCCAGTGCGGCATCCTTCTGGATATGGGTGCGGAACTCCTGATCGGTGGTGGCCCCGATGAGCTGCAGCTCCCCCCGGGCCAGCACGGGCTTCAGGATGCTGGCGGCATCAATGGCTCCCTCTGCCGCGCCGGCTCCCACGATGGTGTGGAACTCGTCCACAAACAGGATGGCGCTGCCGTCCCGCACAAGCTCCTCCAGAAGGGTCTTGAACCGCTCCTCAAAGTCGCCCCGGTACTTGGTGCCCGCCACAAGGCTGGCCATATCCAGCGCCAGCAGCCGCCGCCCCTGCAGCATCCGGGGCACGTTCCGGCTGGCGATGCGCTGGGCAAGGCCCTCGGCAAGGGCCGTTTTGCCCACGCCCGGCTCCCCCACCAGACAGGGGTTGTTCTTCTGGCGGCGGCACAGGATCTCCACCATCCGGTCCAGCTCCGCATCCCGGCAGAACACCGGGTCCAGCTCGCCGTCCACCGCCCGGCGGGTCAGGTCGCGGCAATACTTATCGCTGGCGCGGCTGCCCCGGGGCATGGCGCTGGCCCGGGGCGTGCCGGGCAGGATGAACTGCCCAGAGATCTGGCGGCACTCCCGCACGGCCTCGGCCAGCTGCACCCCCATGGAGGCCAGCAGCACCCCCGCCGCGCAGTCGGTATCCTCCAGCATGGCGCAGAGCAGGTGCTCCGGCTCCGCCTTGGGCAGGTGGGCGTTCTGTGCCCCGATGAGGGCATAATCCATGGCCCGGCGCAGGTCTGGGGCCAGCGCCTTTCTGTCCAGCTGGCGGGCCGGGCTGGTGCGGCCCTCGGCCAGCTGGCGGCGCACGGCGGGCTCGGTGATGTTCTTGCCCGCCAGAAACCGCCCCGCCGGACCGCGGTCGGTCTGCAGCATGGCAAGCAGCAGGTGCCCGGTATCCGCCCGGGCACAGCCCATGCTGCCCGCAAGCTCCACGGCTTCGTCCAGCAGCAGCCCTGCCTCCCGCGAAAACCCCTTGTGTCTGCCCATGCCGAATGCTTCCCAAATGCTCATGCTCTGCTCCTTGCTGTATTGTTTCATACACAGCAAAGTATAGGCCCGGTGAATGGAAAAAAATCAGCGGTTTGTGTCAACCCTCTCAGTCAAAGCCTGTCGGCTTTGCCAGCTCCCCCGAGGGGGGAGCCAATTGCGGCCTGGCCTTTAGGGGCTGCTGAATTGAAACGATGCGTTGGCTCTCCCTTTGGGAGAGCTGTCGAGCAAAGCGAGACTGAGAGGGCGCTGCACAGCAAAAAAGCGCCGTGCAATGCACGACGCTTTCTCTGCGTTGATGGTTACATCTCTGCCAGAGCCTTTTTCAGGTTCTTGGCGATCTGGTCGGGGCAGCTGGTGGGGCGGGGGCCGCAGGTGGTACCCTCCATGCGGGCGATGGCATCCTCAGCCTTCATGCCCTTGAGCAGGCGGCTGATGCCCTTGAGGTTGCCGTTGCAGCCGCCGATGACCTCAACGGACTCGATGGTGTGGTCATCGTTCAGCACGATGTTGGTCTGCCTGGAACAGGTACCCACATTGGGGAAGCTGAAAGATTTGCTCATGGAAAACATCCTCTCTTTTTGACTTGCCCACAGTATACTACAAAAACAACGTTCCTGCAAGAGGCGGAACCTGCCCTCTTTGCCAAGGGCTCCCCCTTCGGGGGAGCTGTCGAGCAAAGCGAGACTGAGAGGGTGAGGATGCTCACGGACTTTACCGAACTCACCCTCTCCGTCATTGCTGACGCAATGCCACCTCTCCCGAAGGGCGAGGCCTTGGCAGTTCTCATAAGAATGCTCAAATCGGTTTACTTTTTCCGCTTCCGGGCCAGCTCCTCGATCCGCGCGATCTGGTCATCGGGGGTGGTACAGGTGCCCACGGGGTAGACCTTTTTATGGTTGGCCCCGTGGAAGTCAGTGCCGCCGGTGTGGATGAGGTGATACTGCCCACAGAGGGCGGCACACTCGGCCTTGTCCTCGGGGCTGTTGCTGGGGTGGTCGATCTCGATGCCGTCCACCATCCCCTCCCTGACCAGCTCCCGGAGCAGGGGCATACTCTTGTACACGGTGGGGTGGGCGAACACCACTACGGCACCGGCGGCTCTGGCTGTGGCCAGAACCTCCCGCACCGGGATGTACTCGGGCGAGTGGAGCACCCTGCCCCGCGGGTTCCAGCCGAACAGCTCATGGTAGCGCTCGCCGTAGATGCTGTCGGCAAGGCCCAGCTCCCGCAGCGCCTGCATGATGCCGCTCTTATAGAGCACGCCGCTGTCCCTGGCGTATTCCAGCGCCTGCTCGGTGCGGAACTGGGGGAAGATGGCTTCCAGCTCCCGGGCGCTCTGCAAACAGCACTCGTTGCGGCGCTGGCGCATGATATCGCAGTGGCGGCGCAGGGCCTCGCTCTCGGGGTCAGGCCAGTAGGCCAGCAGGTGGACCCGGTGCTGGCGCTCGTAATCGTAGCCGGTGAGCTCGGTGGCCGGGATGAGCTTTACCCCATCCTGCACCGGGTGGTCGTAGGCATACTGCACGCTGCGCAGCGTATCGTGGTCAGAGATGGCCATGGCATCCAGCCCCACCCGGGCTGCCATCAGGGGCAGCCGGGCCACGGGCACGGAGCCGTCGGAATAGGTGGTGTGGTTGTGTAGATCGCCGGGCATGGAATGGAACCTCCTGAGAATAAAACGGATAAACCCCACCGTCATCCCTGCGGGATGCCACCTCCCCTAGTAGGGGAGGCCTTGGCAAAGAGGCAGAGCTTTACGCCATGCCAAGGGCCCCACTATTAGGGGGGCTGGCACGCGGAGCGTGACTGAGGGGTTTAGTCCCGGGGAGCTTTATTTAATGCTTATAATAATTGATCAAACACCCGTCTGCCAGGATCTCCCGCTCATCGGAGGTCAGGGGTGCCATATAGAGGGCGAAGGGCTTCACTTCCTCCCCCAGCACATAGGCAGGGATGTTCTGCAGATCGCCCTTGAGGGCTTCCCGGACATGGGGGATGAGGATGTAATCCCCCAGGCCGAAGGGGGCCGCGCCGTTGAGCTGGAAGGGCAGCATGCCCCAGTTGATGAGGTTGGAGCGGTAGCGCTTGGTGGCGTACTCGGTAACGATGTTGGCACCGGCCCCCAGCACACGCTGGCAGCTGGCGGCCTGCTCACGGGCGGAGCCGTCGCCGGGCTTGACGGCAAAAATGGTGGAGGCCAGCTGCACATCGTCCCAGGTCAGGGCTTCGCAGCCGGGCACGGCACGGATCTTTGCCAGCAGGGCGGCATCCCCCTGCCCGGCCCGGCGGGCGGCTTCCTCGGCCTGCACGGCCTTGGCGCGCCCCACATAGGCGGGATCCTTGCGGCTGAGGGTGAACTCGGCCAGACCCAGGGGGTTGGAGCGATAGGAAGAGGTCTCACCCGAGGGGATGAGCTCGTCCGTGGTGGTGACGGGGTCGGTGATGTAGGAGGCCACCTTCAGCAGCAGGTTGTCGCCCAGCGGGGCGATCTCGGGCCAGTCCTTGATGTTGGGGCCCAGCTTGAGCAGGGCCACGTAATCGCCGTGGCCAAAGCCCTGATACACCCGGGCCTCG
>ENA-OQLI01000998-OQLI01000998.1-human-gut-metagenome-genome-assembly--contig:-NODE-998-length-25255-cov-4.391595_pt1 | contig 25255 bp, 21 predicted proteins | sample MGYA00242805_ERZ504812 | MGnify/ENA primary metagenome ERZ504812 (study PRJEB26092, sample SAMD00036430) | human gut metagenome | host: Homo sapiens | study: EMG produced TPA metagenomics assembly of... | reverse complement strand
TGAAAATAGAAAAACCTGGAAAGCCCCCTATGGGAACCTTCCATGCTAATATTGAGACTTTTTGAATTTTGGCCATTAATCCTCAATTTTCCGGATACCCTGCTTTGTATATATTCCATTCGAAATATATATTCCCTTCTCCATCATATACTTCATAATGGTCAAGGGTTTCTTGTGTTGCGGGAGTATACCCATCTTTAGTCATTTTGTCCCGCACTTCATTCATTTCCTCTATGATTGTTTTCCTGGCAAAAGTTTCATCCCGGAATAAGTACACAGAATCCTCTCCGGAATAATCATGGTACCTCACTACGATCAAAACATCAGGGGTATCGTCTCCGTTTTTAAGAAATACAGGTTTTACTTCCTTTGTGCCCTCAATCATGGGATTAACGGTTTCAAAACTAGTATCCACCCCAAATTTTCCCAGCCAGAGCTCAGCCTCTTGTGCCTCTCCGGCAACCCAGGCTTCATTGTAGCTGCCTTGCGGTTCTCTCCTTCCTGCTCTTTTCTTTTCGATATAGTGCTCGAACATTTCATCGATATTAATGTATTCCATAATTTGCCTTCTCCTCTCAGTTCAATTAAGCCATTTTTCCAGAATATCATTTCCTAATTCCATCCTGGAATGACAACGGGGACAAAATTTGACCTTTGGCTCTTTTGTATCCTCCTCATTTTCCGGTACCACCTCCGTTAATGGGATCGTGTACCTGCAATTGTTACATACTGCATCGACAGGGTCATTCCTGTCTTTGATTTTCCAGTATGAGGTACTGCCAACAACGACAGAATGAACTATTTCGCCCCTGTCACGTCCATCTTCAAATACTCCTGGACGCGGCAGCCAGGCAGTTACAAGATGGTCCATGGGGAACGGACTCTGGTTGTACCAGTGCCCTTTCCAAAAAGAATAATACCTCAAATCCAAAGCGTCTCCAAAATCAACAGTTACCGGATATACATATGCATCCTGTGTAACAGGATTGACGGCATCACCATCCGGAAGCATCTCGTTGACGGGGATCCAGTCTGTTATTCCCCGTACAGATAAAAAATCTGTTTTGGCTGGCAACTCAAGCCATTCAATATCATCCGGATTAATGTAGAGGTAAAGCATCTTCAGAAGGCGTTTGGCATCACGGAGTCGGTTCTGGTCATTATTCCAAAGCCAGCTGTTCACAATATCAGACTGCAGAAACGAACAATACTTAAACACATGCCCTTCGGCAATATCCCTTTCGGCACATTCCTCCATGTGACTCCGAACACGGGATACCCTGGATAATAGTCATTAAGGAATGCGTCAAGCATAGTAACCAGGCCAGTACAACGGCGCCACTGCTTCTTCCCCAGATATTTTTCTGCAATATCAAGGACACACCATACATCCTCCCTGCTCATCGGAATCCCTTGTCCATCATAGGGACCACGAATTCTTGTAAAACAATTATCGTAGCTTTCACCCAGACAGGCATCCTTTTTCCTGTATTTTTCTTTAAGAGCATTGGATTCATCATCAATGAGTGTTTGCGCCGCCTGGTGGGAAATCACCGCACTCACATTCACATCATAGTCTACATAAAAGTAACTTCCGTCATAGGTCTTTTTGGTATGTATCAAAATAGGAATTATCTGATTCATATTATACATATGTCCTTTCTTTTCTTGATTGTCAAACTACTTTTCCAGCCCATACATCTTATACATATATGGTTCCGCTTCTCTCCCATTTCGTCCGATGGGATTCCAATGCGGCAACGGGCTTAGATCTTTTTCACTGATCCACCTGGCCGGATTAATATAAAATTTCTTATACTCCCCGTCAATGGTTTCGACCACCAAATGATACGGGAAACAGTCTGTCCGAAACAATTTCCTTATTTTCAATCTTATTCCTTTCTCTTGAGATATATTGGTTACATTCATCCCCAGCACTCAGCTGTTACAAAATCAACATCGGTATTCACTACAATACCGGATTCCATGCTGCATTCTGCCAGGATTTGGCTGAGATGGTCTGAGCTGGTGATCTCTTCTGCTTTTTTCGAGTATTCCCAGGGAGCAGCGGTCGGTAACATAACAACATTCCCGTTCTCATCATCCCACTGAACTTCCAGCCCAATCTCTTTCAGCTCATTTACGATATCCGTAAAAAAGGCTGCCAACCCGCAGCATGAAGTATCATCCCACTGATAATCAAGAAGGAAATAATCATTCATTTCACATTCTTCATAGGAAATCGTTTCTTCATTTTCCCTGTTTTTACAGATGGTTTCAAAAAAATCCGGATCTTTGTCCATGACTTTTTCCTTGATCTTTGGATGCTGTTCCAAAAAGCTGTAAAGCTTCGATGGGATAATACCAACTGCATTTTCCTGGAAACAGAATCCATAACCATGGATCATAACAACATTTGAACTCATAACTTCTCCTTTCTAAATTGCTTTCACTGCTACAAAAGAAATATGCTTGAAGAAGTAAATGCATAAAATGAGGAATACATATGCTTATTATCCAGGAAGCCTAACGATTTGATTGCAAAATTCTATAGAATTAGCTTATCTAAGATAAAATTGGGGAGGCCGATGTTCGGCCTCCCCTTATCGCTTATCATATTTTGACTATGATAAATATTCTTTGATGAATTCCTCTTCCGTCAGGACGGGAACGTTCAGCTCCTTCGCCTTTTTGTTCTTGGAGGAATTGGAGGTGCTGTCGTTGTTGATGAGACAGGTGGTCTTACCCGTAACGCTTCCCGTTACCTTCCCGCCCTTTTGCTCTATGGCTTCCTTCAGGGCGCTGCGTCCGTCGAAATGGTTCAGGCTTCCAGTCACCACGAAGACGAGGCCCTTCAGGGTCTGTGTGGATTCGTCCACCTCCGTGTGCTCAATGGTAAGCTCGGAAAGAAGCAATTTCATATCCTCCCGGTTCTTCTCCGACTGCCAGTAATCGTGGAAGGTTCCGGCGATCACGCCGCCCACGCCGTCAATCAGGCTCAGCTCCTTCACATCCGCATCCATCATCCGGTTCAGATTATTGTTGTATTCCCGGCAGATCATTTTCGCGTTGGCGAGGCCGATGTTCTGGATGCCGAGGCCGTAGATCACCCGGGGAAGGGTGGTCGTTCTCGCCCGCTTGATACTTTCAGAAAGGTTCTGCCATGACTTTTCTCCGAAGCCCTCCATGGCGATGATCTCATCCCGGTAACGGTCCAGATGGAACAGATCTGCAAAGCGGTGAAGGAAGCCTCTGCCGAGAAATTTCTCCAGCGTGGCTTCGGAAAGTCCGTCAATATTCAGCGCGTCCCGGCTGACGAACAGAGAAAATGCCTTTACCTTCTTGGCGTCGCAGTCCGGATTGGTACAGTAGAGGGACTGCACGTCGTTCACCTGCCGGATCTCCGCATTTCCCCCGCAGACCGGGCAGGTATCCGGAATGGGAAGGGTGCCGCTTCTGGTCAGGTTTTCCGCGATCTGGGGAATGATCATGTTCGCCTTAAAAACAGTGATCCTGTCTCCGATTCCCAGCTCCAGACTTTTCACTATGCTCACGTTATGGACGCTGGCCCGGCTTACGGTGGTGCCCTCCAGCTGTACAGGCTCAAAGATGGCGACCGGGTTGATCAAACCGGTCCGGCTGGCGCTCCACTCCATTTCAAGCAGGGTGGTTTCTGCCGTTTCATCCTCCCACTTGAAAGCGATGGAATCCCGAGGAAACTTTGCCGTAGTGCCCAGGGAAAGCCCATAAGCGATATCATCATAAATGAGCACCAGGCCGTCGGAAGGGATGGGGAAGGTCCGGATGCGATCCTCAAAATCAGAGACGGCCTCTTCCACGTTCTGCGTGTCCACCTCCCGGTACTCCACCACATCAAAGCCCTGTGCGGCAAGAAATTCGAACTGCTTCTTTTTTGAATTTCCAAAATCCGGAGTTTCCTGACGAAACTGAGAATCCGCTTCGGCAGTGTCCCGCGCTGAAACCAGCGCAAAGGCATAAAAGCGCACGTTCCGCTGCGCTGTGATCTCGCTGGAAAGCTGGCGCACGGAACCAGAGCAGAGGTTTCTCGGGTTTTTATAGCGTGCATCTACATCTTCAATTTTCTCATTTATCTTTTCAAAATCCGCATAGCTTATGACTGCTTCGCCTCGAAGCACCAGCTCGCCTTTAAAGGGAATGACAAGAGGAATGTTCACGAATACCTTCGCATTAGGTGTAATCACCTCTCCGATCTCCCCGTTTCCCCGAGTGACCGCCTTGAACAGCGTTCCGTCCCGATAGGTAAGCACCACGGTCAGCCCATCCAGCTTCCAGGAAAGAAGCCCTTTTTGGTTTCCCAACCAGTCCCGAAGCTCCTCCCTGCTCTTCGTCTTTCCCAGAGAAAGCATGGGCCTCTCATGACGTTCCTTGGGAAGCTCGTCCACCGCCTCATAACCCACGGTGATGGTCGGACTTCCCGCCAGCACGGTTCCGGTTTCCTTTTCCAGTGCCTCCAGTTCATCATAGAGGCGGTCGTACTCATAATTGCTCATGATCTCCCTGTCCTCGGCATAATATGCCCGGGACGCTTCTAAAAGTTTTATGATCAGTTCCTTCATTCTTAAAATATTATTTTGTTCCATATAGCCTCCTTTACTATTTATCACTCTTATCGCATAAAAATATGCTGTATAATTACATCAGTAAAACCCATATAAGAAGACCACTGAAAACATATATCTGATTTACAGTGGTCTCTTAAGTTAACTCTCTATCGTATTTTTCCGTCAAATAAAGCAATTATTTGACACCATTTTGTTTCTACTACTGACACCATTTTGACACCATTTGCCCGTCATGATACGTGAAAACATAACAATTTACATGAATTTCACATTTATGTCATCATGAAATAATCACTCGAAAACAGCCTTGCTGTTGCTGATTTCCCGAATATCATAGGGTGTCGTCTGATATACATAGTAATTCAGCCAGTTAGTATACAAATCATTACAATGGGATCTCCAAAGCATAGTCGGACGCTGTGTACAATCGTCCTCCGGATAATAATTGAGCGGAACCTGAATAGGCAGATTCTTCTCTTTATCACGCATATATTCATTATGGAGCGTATATCTGTCATATTCCGGATGCCCCATTACGAAAATCTGCCGGCCCTCTCCGGCCATGGCGAGAAGCACGCCGGCCTCCTCCGATTCCGCCATAACCAGCAATTCCCTGCAGGCATGGATTTCTTCAGCGGGCACAGTGGTATGCCTGCTGTGGGGTATGTAAAAATAATCATCAAAGCCCCTTACCAGCGGGACCCTCCGATTGGATACCTTATGGGAAAATACACCGAAAAGCTTTTCCGGAAGCAGAACCTTATTTAATCCGAAATGATAGTAAAGGCCCGCCTGGGCTCCCCAGCAAATATGGAAGGTGCTGGTGACATGGCTCTTGGACCATTCCATGATTTCGCAGAGCTCCGGCCAGTAATCCACCTCTTCAAAGGGGATCTGTTCCACGGGTGCCCCTGTGATTATAAGGCCGTCATACTTATGCGATTTCAATTCATTAAAGGTATTATAAAATTTATTCAGATGCGTGGGCGAGGTATTCAGCGAGGTATGGCTGTTCATCTTCATGAAAGTCACATCAACCTGCAGAGGCGTATTCGACAGAGAGCGCAGGAGCTGAAGCTCCGTATCCTGCTTCACAGGCATCAGATTAAGGATGCAGATTTGAAGAGGGCGCATATCCTGATGCTGCGCCCTGTATTCATCCATGACAAAAATGTTCTCATCTTCCAATATCGCCCTTGCAGGCAGATCACTTTGTACTTTAATTGGCATCCCTTATACCTCCATATCCAGATATTGTCTCATAAAATCTTCTTCCGTAACAATAGGAACCTCAAGTTCCTTTGCCTTTTTATTCTTGGAGGAATTGGATGCGATGTCGTTGTTAATCAGGCATGTGGTTTTGCCGGTAACGCTTCCTGTCACCTTTCCTCCTCTGCTTTCAATCAGTTCCTTCAATGCGCTTCTGCCGTCAAAATGCTCCAGGCTTCCGGTTACTACAAAAACCTTTCCCTGCAGGGTCAGCGCCGATTCGTCCACTTCTATCTGCTCTATCTCAAGCTCTTTCAGAAGCTTTTTCATATTTTCCCTGTTCGTTTCAGACTGCCAGTAATCATGGAAGGTTCCCGCAATCACTCCTCCGATGCCGTCAATCAGACTCAGTTCTTCCACATCGGCCTCCATCATACGTTCCAGATCATCATGATATTCCCGGCAGAGCATTTTGGCATTCGCGAGGCCGATATTAGCTATTCCGAGACCGTAAATCACTCTGGGCAGCGTGGTTTTTCTTGCTCTTTCCAGGCTTTCCATGAGATTCCGGAAGGATTTTTCCCCGAACCCTTCCATTTCAATGATCTCTTCCTCATATTTCCCCAGATGGAACAAATCCGCAAACGTATGAAGATATCCTCTTCCCAGGAATTTCTCCAAGGTAGCCTCCGACAGCCCGTCAATATTCATGGCGTCACGGCTCACAAAAAGTGTAAAAGCCTTCAGCTTTTTGGCATCACAGTCCGGATTGGTACAGTACAGAGACTGTACGTCATTCACCTGCTCTATCTTCGTTGCCCCTCCGCACACCGGGCAGGTATCCGGTATGGGCAGCGTATCGCTGCCGGTGAGGTTTTCCGCAATCTGCGGGATTATCATATTGGCCTTATAAACGGTTATACGGTCACCGATTCCCAGCTTCAGTCCTCTGACAATACTGATATTATGGACACTGGCACGGCTCACCGTTGTTCCCTCCAGCTCCACCGGGTCAAAGATGGCAACCGGATTAATGAGTCCCGTCCTGCTCGCGCTCCACTCTATCTCACGCAGCGTGGTTTCTGCCGTTTCATCCGCCCACTTAAACGCGATGGAATCCCTGGGGAATTTAGCTGTCCGTCCCAGGGAAAGGCCATAGGCGATATCATCATAAATCAATACCAGACCATCCGAAGGAACCGAATAGCCTGCCACCTTATTTTCAAACTCTTCCACAGCGGACAGAATGGTATCGCTGTCCACTTCTTTAAATTCCACAACCTCAAAGCCCAGCTTCTGCAGAAATAAGAACTGTTCCTTTCGGGAATTCTGAAAATCCACATCGTCCGCCTTTACAAGCGCAAATGCAAAAAAGCGGACATTTCTCTGTGCGGTAATCTCATTATTCAGCTGTCTCACCGAACCGGAGCAAAGGTTCCTCGGATTTTTGTATCTGGCATCGGCATCCTCAATCTGTTCATTTATTTTCCGGAAATCCTCATATGTGATAACCGCTTCTCCGCGAAGCACCAGTTCTCCCTTAAAGGGTATGGACAGAGGGAGGTTCACAAACACTCTGGCATTTCCGGTAATCACTTCCCCGATTTCCCCGTTTCCTCTGGTTACCGCCTTAAACAGCTGTCCGTCCCTGTAGGTAAGTACAATTGTCAGGCCATCCAGCTTCCAGGAAAGCAGTCCCTTCTGTTCTCCCAGCCAGTCCCTCAGGTCTTCCCTGCTTTTCGTTTTTCCAAGGGAAAGCATGGGACTTTCATGCCGCTCCTTGGGCAGTTCGTCAACCGCCTCATAGCCAACGCTGACCGTGGGGCTTCCCGCCATAACAGTACCTGTCTCTTCCTCCAGGGATACAAGTTCATCATACAGCTTATCATATTCATAATTGCTCATAATTTCCCTGTCCTGGGCATAATAAGCCCTGGACGCTTCATTTAATATTGCAATCAGTTCCTTCATTCTTGCAGTCTTATCCATCTCCTGCGAATCTCCTTTAATCTCCGTCTGTCACATTTTTTCAGGAATTCAGCTGCCCGTAGAGTTCATCCAATTCCTCTGCTGTCAGCAGACGGTAATTTCCCGGTTTCAGCTTCCCAATGGTAATATTGGCCACACGCACCCGTTTTATTCCCTGAGCGTCAAATCCCAGGGCCCGGCACATTCGCCTGATCTGTCTGTTCAATCCCTGAGTGAGTACGATCCGGAAAACAAATTTTCCTTCTTTTTCCACCTGGCAGGGACGGGTCTGTACATTGAGCTCTTTCAGAAAAACACCTTCCGCCATTTTCTGCAGAAAGGTATCTGTTATCGGCTTATTCACTCTTACCAGATATTCTTTTTCATGGTAATTGGCAGCCCTCATCAGGCCATTGATCAAATCACCGTCATTTGTAAGGAGAAGAAGTCCTTCCGAATCCTTGTCCAGCCTTCCCGCATAGGTAACCCGGATAGGATAATCAATGGCATCACGTATGGTCTTTTCCGCATATTTATCTTTTTCCGTACAAGTAACTCCCACCGGCTTGTAATAAGCAAGGACGACCTTTCTGTCCTTTTTATCCAGCGGACGGCCGTCCACCGTTATGTCATCCATCTCGGAAATACGCATTCCCATCTGCGCGGGGACGCCGTTTACAATAACCCTTCCCGCTTCTATCATCCGATCCGCCTCTCTGCGGGAACAAATCCCGCAGTCGGCCAGATATTTATTTAAACGTTCTTCCTTTTTACTATCGTTCATATTTTCCTCATTTCGTATTCATTGAAAACAGGCGCATGATACCCGCTGCCTGCGGCGGGGTATTTGACTTGTATTATACACTACCTTTTTTTTCCATGCAAATAAATCCTCATCGGATAGTTCCGCAGGCCACCTTTTCCCCGGAATCACCGGAAGGCTGGGATCGGTAATCATCGGCCATGGAATGTATAATCACCGTTTTCCCCTTCACCTGTTCGGGTGTAAAGCGTTCCGTATAAAATGCCGTCCAGGCCCTCCCCCTGTTCCCTTCCAGCACAGGCATATCACCTGCATGGGCAGGATGGGGACAGTTATCCGGATTATAATGCGTTCCGGCATCCGCAAAGGGATCCGTATCATTCCCGGTGCATGCCGCTCCTTCATGGATATGAAATCCATAAAATTTCCCGCCGCAGGGTTCACCCGTATCCGGCAGCCCGGAAATATCCACCATCACAATTGTCCCATCCATTAAATCATAAAAGGTAACAAGCCCCTGCACATCCGGATAGTGTTCCGATCCTTTCACATGGGCAAAGGCTTTCGGCTGATTTGCCAGAAATCTGAGAATTCCATCTGTCATTAATTGCAGCATAAGTTTCCTCCATAAACAAAAACTCTTTTTAAAAGGTATTCCGTCCCGGTTCCTGTTTATGAAAGATATCTTAAAAAAAATAAGCTGCCGTCAGGCTATTTCCCGATGGCAGCTTTCCCCTTACCCATATAATTAACCGATACGTCTGTCTTTTTCCCTGCGGGCTCCGCCTTCTGCCTGACGGCGGCCGGAACTGTAATTGTGTCCGCTTCTGCCGTCTTTTCCGGAAGCCGTATCACGGTATCTGCGTCTCTCACCGCCTCTGTCATCAGAAAAACGCTGACGCTTGCCATCGGAGCTTCCCGCACCTCTGCTTCTGTTCCTTCCGTCTCTGTCCTGACGTCCATTACTGAAGTCACGGCTGCCCCTGGAATAGCTTCTTCTTCTTTCGGGAACCATCTCCGGTATTTCCTGAGGCTCTTCACCCATCTGAAGCTTCAGGAATGCCGCTGCCAGCTCTGCAGCGCTGTACTCGCTGTCTTCCAACTTTCTTTCCACCATTTCGGTCAGGTTCTTAAAGGAATCCCCTTCCAGAAGATCGAAGGCTGCACGAAGCGCTCTTTCCGCCTTTATGGAAACAATATCTGCCGCAGACGGAACTTTTCTTTCCTGAATCGTGGTCTTACAGCTTTTTTCGATATCTCTGAGGCGGTACATTTCCCGGTTGGAAACGAAGGTAAAGGAACGTCCTTCTCTTCCCGCTCTTCCGGTACGTCCGATACGATGCACATAATATTCAATATCCTGAGGGAGGTCATAATTAAATACCGCTTCCACATCATCCACATCAATACCCCTTGCCGCCACATCCGTAGCGATCAGGATCTGCAGGTTGCCGCTGCGGAAACGATTCATCACCGTATCCCTCTGGTTCTGGGAAAGATCCCCATGCAGGCCCTCTGCCGCATAGCCCTTACCCTTCAGTGTTTCGGAAAGTTCATCCACCATTCTCTTGGTATTGCAGAAAATAAGGGATCTCTGTATACTGTAATAATCCAGAAGGCGGCTTGTTACCTCCACCTTAATCTGGCTGTTAACCCGGTAATAGTACTGCTTTACAAGCGGAATAGTCAGTTCCTGTCTGGTCATTTTCAAATAGGTTGCATCCTGCTGGTAGGTATCCGTAATTTCCAGAATAGGTTTAGGCATTGTCGCTGAGAATAATGCCGTCTGATGCTCAGAGGGAATCCCCTGAAGGATAGTCTCGATATCCTCACGGAAGCCCATGTTCAGCATTTCGTCCGCTTCATCCAGGACTACCATATTCACCTGATCCATCTTCAGTGTATGGCGGCGCATATGATCCATAACACGTCCCGGGGTCCCGACAATAATCTGGACACCGCTCTTTAATGCCTTAATCTGTCGGTTAATGTCCTGCCCTCCGTAAATAGGCAGAATCTTGACTCCATGCATATATTTGGCAAACCGGCGCATCTCATCCGCCGCCTGAATTGCAAGCTCCCTGGTAGGACACAGAACCACTGCCTGCAGGTTTCTGTTATCCGGATCTGTATTCTGTATAACAGGGATTCCGAAGGCCGCTGTCTTTCCGGTTCCTGTCTGTGCCTGGCCAATTACATCTTTTCTTTCCAATAATACGGGAATTGCCTGCTCCTGTATAGGTGTCATCTGTACAAAACCCATTTCCTCCACGGCACGAAGTATGCGGGAATCAATTGCTGCGTCTTGGTATCTCGTTATTTCCATTCAAAAATCCTTCCTTTATTTCAAGCTTTTCACACAAAAAGACAACACCCGTGGTACAAGGGTGTTGTCCTTTCCTTCTACGAATCCTTCTTATTATACTGTGTACTTTCCGACGCTGTCAAGTAATTTGAAAAAAAGAATATTTTCCAAATTTCCGCAGCACCGTCAAACGCAGTTTATCCGTGGGTATGAAGCAGGTGATGGGACTTTTCTCCCAACGGTTTTTCCAGGTATTCCTCATAGAGCCTTATGATCTCAGGATTATCATGGGAAAAGCGCAGCGGCATCTGGGAATCCAGCTTATAAAGCTTCGGTCCTCTGACATCCGCCATTTCCACACCGTCAAGGATAGGCTGTCCGCCGCCTCCCACACAGCCTCCCGGACATGCCATCACTTCCACAAAATCATAATGTACGGCACCGGAGCGTATATCCTCCATCAAATCCCTGGCATTTTTAAGCCCGCTGACCGTACAGGTGCGGAGCTTCTTTCCTCCCAGGGTAAAGGAAGCTTCCTTCCGTCCTTCAAATCCTCTCACATCGGAAAAGGTGTCAGGCGGAGGATTCACTCCTTCCACACAATAGTAAGCAGTCCTGAGCGCCGCTTCCATAACGCCGCCGGTCACACCGAAAATCACGCCTGCGCCGGTACTCTCTCCCAGCGGGGAGTCAAACGCTTCTTCCGTGAGCAGCGCCGGAGCGATATGCTCTGCCCGGACAAGTCTTGCGAATTCACGGGTGGTCAGAACAATATCCACATCGGCTCCCGCTCCCGCACTGTACATATCCGGAAGTACGGACTCCATCTTTTTGGAAACACAGGGCATGATGGAAATACTGCAGATCTTCTTCGGATCCACTCCCGTCTTCTCCGCAAAATAGCTCTTGGTAATTGCCCCGAACATCTGCTGGGGTGATTTGGCAGTGGAAAGATGATCCGCCATTTCCGGATACTGGGATTTCATGAACCTTACCCAGGCCGGACAGCAGGAGGTGAACATGGGCCATCTTTTTTCTTCCGGATCCACCAGCCGGACCAGCAGTTCATTGCCTTCTTCCATTATAGTGAGATCGGCGGAGAAATTGGTATCAAATACATAATCAAAACCTATTTTTTTCAGCGCGGCTACCATCCGGCCTTCCGTCGCCATATAGGCCGGCATATCCAGGGCCTCTCCCCAGGCGGCTCTCACTGCCGGCGCCACCTGCACGACCGTAATGGTTTCCGGATCAGCCAGGGCGCGGAAAATCTTTGACGTATCATCCCTTTCACGCAAAGCACCTGTGGGACAATGGGTAATGCACTGACCGCAGATACTGCAGTCGGATTCCTCTATTATCCGGTTCTGTGATACATCCACCGTTGTCCTTGAGCCTGTATTCTGCACATCCCAGATATGCAGATCCTGTACTTTGTCGCATATCTGTACACAGCGCATACATTTAATGCATTTGCCGAAATCTCGGATTAAAGGGAAATCCCGGTTCCAGGGCATTTCCATAATTTCTTTTTTGTAAGGGATATCTATAATCCCAAGGTCATTGGACAGCTTCTGCAGATTGCAGTTGCCGCTGCGCACACAGGTGGCGCAGTTGCTGTTATGCTGGGAAAGAATCAGCTCCACATTGGTCCTTCTGACTGCCCGTACCTTGGGAGAATTGGTATAAAGCACCATTCCTTCCTCCACAGGATTATTGCAGGCGGTTATCAATTTGGTCTTTCCCTGCATCTCCACTACGCATACCTTACAGGCGCTGATTTCGTTGATTCCTTCCAGATAGCACAGATGGGGAATCATAATTCCCACGGACGCCGCCGCTTTCATTATCGTAGTGCCTTCCGGCACGCTGATTTTTTTATTGTCTATTGTCAGTGTTACCATATTGCTGCGCGGCCTCCTTTCAGATTTCCATATCCGTAATGATCGCATCTGAGGCAGCGTCCCGCTTCCTGTGCGGCCTCTTCTTTTGTCATACAGCGTTCAATTTCCTCAAAATCGCACTTCCGTTCGCCGGTTTCCCGTTCTTCCATATTCACCCGGCCGCAGGGTTTCTTATCCGCATAGTTTACCTGCGGGATTTCCACATCGCAGGAAATCACATGATGGTAACCCAGATATTCATCGATATTGGCGGCAGCCACCTTGCCCGCTGCAATGGCACGGATTACCGTCGCCGGTCCCGTCACGCAGTCCCCGCCGGCAAAAATGCCAGGAATATCTTTAACGGAAGCCTCTTCCAGGGCTTCAATCGTTCCCCAGTGCACCGGAACGCCGGAATCCTCGAAATGCCGGGATTCAATACCCTGTCCTACCGCAACTATCACGATATCACACGGTATTCTTTTCAGTTCCACGTCAGCCTGTACCGGACGGGCGCGTCCCCAGGCATCAATCGGCCCGATTATCTGCGGCTGCACCCACAGGGCCGCCACATTTCCATCCTCGTCCGCTTCCACTCTCACGGGTGCTTTCAGGCTGTAAAGCTCCGCCCCTTCCGCTATTGCGCCTTCCACTTCTTCCGGAAGCGCCGTCATGTCATTCTGGCGTCTGCGGTAAGCGATCCCCACCGAGCTTGCGCCCAGCCGGAGCGCCGAACGGGTGCAGTCCATAGCGACATTGCCGCCGCCCACGACGATAACTCTTTTTCCTGTAAAATCAGGAGGATTGCCGTCACCGATATTACGCAGCATTTCCACTGCCGAAATAACGCCTTGTGCATCTTCTCCTTCCATTCCGATCTTCTTATCGGTATGGGCGCCTATGGCGATATAAACCGCATCGAAATCTTCCCGCAGACGGCTCAGAGGGATGTCATTCTCCCCATTCCCGATATTCGCATTCGTATGTACCTCCACGCCGGTGGACAAAATGGCTTCGATGTCCTCGTCCAGCCGTTCTCTCGGGAAACGGTAATTAGGAATCCCGTAACGCAGCATGCCGCCCAGCTGGCTCTTCTGTTCAAACACTACCGCATGGTGGCCCATTAATTCCAGATAGTATGCCGCAGACAAGCCTCCGGGGCCTCCTCCTGCAATCGCAATTCTCTTTCCGGTAGACGGAGCCTTCGGCGGTACAGGCACGGTATTGGCCGGGGCATTATCCACAGCCATCCGCTTCAGCCCCCGTATATTTACGGAGCTGTCAATCATATTCCTGCGGCATCTGGCTTCACAGGGATGCTCACAGATCAGGGCGCATGCCGTAGGGAAAGGATTGTCCTTACGGATGAGGGAAACTGCATCCGCATATCTTTCTTCTCCCACCAGGGCAATATATCCCGGTATGTCCACACCGGCCGGACAGAGCGCCACGCAGGGCACCGGCTGTGTGATGGAATAAGAGCATTTTCCATGCTCAATATGGTAAACATAATCATCTCTGCAGCCCTGAAGCCCTGCCAGAACCATGTGGGCAGCTTCAAAGCCAATCGCGCAGTCCGCGGAATCCGTAATATTATTCGCGGTTTCCTCAATAAGGGCCAGCGTATCCATAGTGGCTGTCCCGTCCAGAACCTGCTCCAGCAGATTCTGAAGCTGCAGGAGGCCTACACGGCAGGGCACGCATTTGCCGCAGGTCTGTGCATGACACAGCTTCAAAAAGGACAGCTGCAGATCGACCGGGCAAAGCCCCGGCGGGCTGGCAACAATATGACGTTCCAGATCCTTGTACAACCGTTCCACAGTTAACTGGACCCGGTCAGGTGTACTGATTTTTAGTCGGCTCATTAAAATGTAACTTCCCCTTTCCTTCTCGTTTTCCGTACTGTCTTCAGCCTTTTGGGAGAGCTTTTATCAATCCCATTATACCGATGCAGTCCGGACTGTTCCTCTCAGACAGTCCGGCCGCCTTGTATGCAGCCGGGGCAATAAAAAAGCCGGCTGCATGACTGTTAAAATTATAACATATTTATCTTCATTCGACCAGCATTATTGATTAAAATTATCAATTATTTTTCCGTATTTTCATATATATTTTACAACTCAGAATCTGAATGTATACATAGGCGTACCAATTGTGCCTATCGTATCTGCATGTATATTTGAAAATCATTCATTATAAACAAAACAGATCAGCAAAATACCGGCAGCATATAAATATACTCCGGTATTTCCTGATCTGCTTTTCAGTTTAATCCTAGTGTTTCTGGCCGAATGGAGCGCTAGTATAATACAAAGGGAATGGAGAGCACAATAGAATCACCGGCTTCCCCATCTTCATCTTCCAGTACGGCTGATTTGCTGATCATATAATTTCCGGGATCCAGCCCTTCGTAAATCACGCTCAAATCCATTTTCTGCTCTGTATTTCCTCCCGGCAGGATCACATTTAAAATATCATGCCAGCCTGTATTTTCCTTCATTGGAACAAGCCGGTATTCTCCCCCTTCTTCCCTGAGCAAATCATAAGGATCTCCAAAGGTCAGATTTTGATTCGATAGATTTTCTATTGTCATTATCAGTACCGGTTCCTTCACGGAATATACTTCTTTATCCAGTTCCATACGGACAGGCAGGTTATCCGTCCGTTCCGGTTCTGATTCTTCGCCTGTTTTTTCAGGCTCTGCATCTGGTTCCGCCTGCCCCGGAATTCTGTTTCCTTCCGAATCCAGCGTGTATATTTTTTCCTCTCCAGCCTCTATTGTAATCCCTCTCCCCATATACGAAGAAAGCAGTCTCTGCAATTCCATCATTTTATCTTTATCGGCAGAATATGCATACAGCGGGCCAAAAATGGCCTCCGCATCACTTCTGTCATAGGTGACACGGTATTCTTCCGCTCCCTTTTCCACTGCATAGCTGATTTTTCCGGCATTTTCTATGGAAGCAAAGAGCAGAACCGCATTGGAAAAGCTCCATTCCTTTCTTGGCATATCCGCATTTTCCCTGAGCCCGTACACCATAATCAGTTCGTATGGCTCCTGCGTCGTCTGCAATTCCATCTTCCGGTATTCCAGCGTCTCCGGAACCGGCAGCATACCAAACAACGCCGCATCCCGGATGTGATCTCCTATATACGGATTCCTTTTGTCCGACAGCCCGGCCGCCAGCGCTTCTCCTTCCAGAGGCCCTGCCGTCATGCCGCCTTCTTCCTCCTGTGCTTCCCCCTCTTTGGCAGACGGCGAAGTAAGAAGCACCGCCCCTGCCCCCACAACCAGAAGCAGCGCTGCCGCACACAGCCATACGGATGGCTTTCGGAAACTGAGGATATGGGAAATACGCTTTTTCGTATTGCTTTCCCCGAAAGCCGCAGGCAGCATATACCCCATACCATTATTACGAAGCCCCAGGCGCAGAAGGGTCTGCGCATATCCCGCGCGTTCCTGTGCATTCATATTTTTTAACACTCTGTCATCACAGGAGCGTTCCATGTCCTCCGTCATAAAACGGAAAAAAAGCCAGGACAGAGGATTGAACCAGTGAAGCAGCACCGCCAGAAAACAGACCGGCTTTATAAGATAATCCCTGCGGCGGACATGCTGATATTCATGCGCCAGGACATGCTGTCTTTCTTCCTCCTTCATTCCGGCGGGCAGATAAATCACAGGCCGCAGAAGGCCCAGCAGAAAAGGGGAATCGATTTGAGGGCTTTCGTAAACACGGGCCTGTCCCTTTCCCGCAGGATACAGGACAACAGCCTCCGCCACCTGCTTTTTCAGCCGAAGGAAAGAACGGAACGTGAACGCAAGAAAAACAAGCATTCCCGCAATCCATACCGCCGCACAAAAACCGACCAGCAGCTTCCCATAATCCACCCCCATATTTCCTGCCGCAGCCGGGATTTTACGAATCACGCTGTCCGCAGGCAGTGCGGCGCTCACTCCTGCATAAACATTTACTCCGGCAGAAACAAAGGACTTATAGGTCACCGCATCCCCTCTGACAGGAATCAGGCTCACCGCGGATTCCCATGTGAAGGGGCACAGGAAACGCAGGAATACCATGAGCCACAGCGCATAAAAATACCCTGCGGGCACCTTCCTGAGCACAGCCCGAAGCAGCAGGACCACGCAGCCTGCAAAGGATGCGGCAAGCGTCATGTTTACAATCTTCGGCAGCATTTGAAGCATATCATACATAATCAGGACTCCTTTCCGGCTCTGCAAAAAAATCCGCTCTTTCAGCCCTTTTCATTCTCACCGGCGCTGGCGGCATCAATCAGCCGTTTTAACTCTTCCGCCTCCTGCCGGGTCAGTTTTTTATCCTGGAGAAAGGAGGCGACGAAAGCAGGAAGCGAATTACCGAAGCTTCTGTGCAGCAAATACTCACTCTCCTGTCTGCATACGGCATCCTTCTTAATCCGTGCGGTAACCGTGGCATTCTCATTCTTAAGGATCCCCTTCTCGCACAGCTTTCTCAGCACGGTATAGCTGGTGGCCTTTTTCCACCCCAGGTTCTCCTGGGCAAGCCGGATCAGCATCGTGGAATTTATCGGCTCATTGTCCCAGACTAATTCTGCAAATCGATATTCTCCATCCGGTATTCTCGGTATTTCCATGGGTTCCTCACTTTCTGCGTCAGATATTCCTTCCTGAAACGCAAATAAGGTTTATTACTATAAACCTAGTTTATAGTAATAAACCTTATTTGTCAATTCTTATTCAGCAGGTTTCCGGAAAGTTAATGGAGAACCTGCTTCTGAAAGCGGAGGGGGATTCCCCTTCCGCGCTCTTGAACACTTTGGTGAAAACCCGGTAATCCCTGAAGCCTGTTTCTCCCGCTATTTCCGTAATACTCTTTCCTGTAGAGGCAAGCAGCGTCCTCGCCTTGTCCATGCGCAGCTTTGTTAAGTAATCATGATACTTCATACCCAGTTCATTTTTAAACAGCTGACTGATATAGGAAGGATTCAAATGGAATTCCTCCGCCAGTGTCTGCAGGGTAATATCCTCAGAAAGATGCTCCTGAAGGTAGGCCGCCAGCTGATATACCGGTTTTTCCGCACACAGGCCTGTCTGCGGGCATTTGTTCTGTATCAGCTTCAGCTTTATTCTTTCAATCACTTTTCCGAACTCTCCGAAATCCACAGGCTTCAGAATATAATCCATGATCTGAAGGCGCAGCGCCTCCCGGCAGTATTCAAATTCATCATAGCCGCTCACTATGACACAGGCGCATTCCCCGTTCTGATCTCTGATTACCCGAAGAGCTTCCAGCCCCGACATAACAGGAATATTGATATCCATGATAATAATATCCGGCTGGTACAATTTGGCCTGGTTCACAGCCATTACCCCGTCCAGGGCCTCACACACCACCTCACACCCATATGCCTTCCAGTCAAACAGTCTTTTAAATCCTTCCAGGATTGTCACCTCGTCATCCACCAGCATTACCTTCAGAGAATTTCCCATACCGGCCTCCCCTTTTTTTCCCTGCGCAAGGTACCATAAAGCCCATGGCCGCAAAGGGCTCATGGGCTTATTCTTTATGCCTCCCGCATCAGCGTTACTTTTACAGCTCCGGAAGAATGTCTTCCTTCCAAGGATACCTCTACAACAAACTCAAGCCTTCCGCCGTCATAAAGATCGGTGTTGAATGCAATCTCCGCTTCGGCTTTGGAGCCATACAGATTATTTAATGGAAGGGTATAGCCTTTTCCATTTAAGAGCTCCACTCCCGACGGCATATAAACGTTGATCTTCGCCCACTGCTGCTGCCTCATGGTATGGGAATTCGTCACAGTCACTTTTATTTTTCTGGTTTCCCCGGATTTAAAGAAGATGGAATCCTCATAATCCACCATGATGTTAAAGGCCGGGAAGGAATATCTCACCACATAAGGCGACAGGCTGCACAGATCCTTCACAGGAAGCGCTTCGTCCTTGCCATTTCCGTTGATTTTCGGAATGTAATCGGAGGTTCTCTTGCAGTAGAGTTCGTTTCCTTCCTTACAATCGATGGTCATTCCTCCGTCCGCAAAGATATCACAGATATCCTGGCCAAGGAAACCGGGCGCCGCGCGCATCACTCGTTCCGTAAGCTCCGTAACCGTGGAGGGCACCCAGATGCCTCCGCTTGTCTTGTCGATGCAGAGTGTGGCTATCTTGTCATCCAGAGGCGCCGTCCATTTTTCAGGAAGCCCTGACGCACCGGCGATAATTCCAAGAACAGCTCCCAGGGTGGCACAGGTACAGTCCGTGTCCTCTCCGCAGGCCACCGCCATGCAGAGGCTCTTTCCAAAATCCTCTTCTCCATAAAGCCATCCGGCAATGGTAAACGCCACATTCTCCGGAGCATCAAAACCGGGAGCACCGATTTCCATTCCTTCATTTCCTTCCGCAGGAATATCCTGAATCGTTCCGCTCTGAACCCCAAAGGTACCTGGAGCCGTATTATGAATCTCCTTGCGCGCCTCCGTAAATTCCACATGATTGTCATAGCATTCCATGGCTTTGCGGATTGCCGCCGTCGTTTTGCTTTCCTCCGGTATGTAAGACAGCGCGATATCAATCAGCTTTCTTTTATCGCTCTCAACAAATGCCGCGCTCTGCAGGGCCGCGAAGAAAATCTCCCCATACATGCCCTCCCCTTCATGATCCACGATGGCATCTTCATAGGCATAACGTGCCGCCAGCTCGGGATTTCCGGGAGCCAGGCAGGCCCATATTTCCGAACGGATATAACAGCCGCAGCTGTCTTTGTAAGTATTGTCAATCAGCCCTGACAGAGGCGGCTGCAGCCCTGCGCGCAGATTCGCCTTTCCCGTTCCGTATTCCACCCAGTTGGGAATACAGTAAGAGAGCCAGTACTCTCCCAATATGGAGGCATTCACATTCCTGCCATAGCGCTCCACCGCCGCCAGCCAGATAATCTGCAGATCCAGATCATCGTTGGGCGGAGGCCCCATGGACAGATCCTGCGTATAAAAGGAAATGTCATTCACCTGTCTCTTTCCCTCAAACGGCGCCCCCAGCACACCGCCGATGTTTTTGCCGGCCCAGCAGCCCATAACCTTGTCTTTGTAGGTTGCAAAATCCAGTTTTCTCATTTCAAACCCTCTCTTTCTACATTGCTCTTAATTATTAATGTCACCGTAACTCCGCCTTCCGGGTTATCCTGATAGGACAAACCTGCGGTGTCCGGATAAAACATCTTCAGCCTTCTCTGCACATTGACAATGCCTATGTGCATTTCCTCCGTACCTGTTTCACAGGTATCATCCCCTGCATTCTGCAGGACATTTTCCAGCAGGCTCCGGGTTCCCGGAGAGAATCCTGCCCCATTATCATAGATACGTATAACAATATTTTCACCATCCGTCTCATCCCTGCTGACCGAAAGCCGCACCGTCCCCCGATAGCCCACTCCCCGCAGCCCGTGCATGACACTGTTTTCAACCAGGGGCTGCAGAATAAAATTAGGCATTTCCACATCCAGAAGCGACTCGTCTATTTCATATTCACAGTTCAGGAACGGGTACCGGCAGCACATCAGCTTGAGATAAGCCTGTATCAAACGGATCTCATGGCTTACCGACACCATCTGGCTGTCCGCCTTCACACTCAGCCGGAAAAAATCAACCATCTGCATGATCATGGCGGATACCTCCTTATCTCCGTTCAGTTCCGCCTTAATCCGGATGGTATCCAGCGTATTATAAAGGAAATGAGGGTTGATCTGGTTTTTAAGATAGAGCAGGGACATCCTCTGCTGCTTCAATTCCGCCTCCTTGAGACGTACCTTCCCTTCATATTCCGATTCTATCAGCTGGTTAATGATATCCATCATTTTATTGAAGGACGCCACAAGCCTGCCCGTTTCATCCTCTGAGGCAACCACAAAACGCATCCCCATGTCATCCTGGTTAAAATGTGCCATTGAATCTGTCAGTATGGTAAGAGGCCGAAGCATTTTCCTGGTTCCCTGGAAAGTCATGGCTACGGTGATTCCCAAAATCACAAGGAAAACAGCAACCGTAACACCGATGAAACGCATGGCATCCTTCCAAATAAGAGCGATCGCCCTTCTCGTCACCAGTATCATACCGCTGTATTGGGATTTCTGGTAGGTAACCAGACAGTCCGTTCCTCTGATCCGTTCCCGGAACACCCCCTTCTCCTCATTCATCCGCAGATAGATTTCCGGAGAAGCATCCCTTATATTTTTCCCCAGGTACTCCGCCTCCTCATCGCAGACAATGTCCCCTTCCTCTGTCAGAAGCGTGTATTCCACTTCCTTATCCAGATATTCGTTCAGGACTTCCCTGATATTTTCCATAGTGGTGATCAGAAGGATGTGCCCAATCGGTTCATTCGGGGAAAAGCTTTTGATCTCCCTCACCAGATAGATACAGTGTCTGGTATATTCATCTTCCAAGTTTCTTGTACTGTAGCGCATGAAATCCGGCTGCACCCCGACCACCAGACGGCAGCCAGACACGCTTCTTTCCTTGCTCTCCCATTCTTCCATCCGTTTCAGAAATACGGACATATCCATATTTCTCCGCATGGACGGATCCAGGTTATCCTGCCAGAAGACCAGGGAATCCAAATCAAAAATGTAGACCGAATTGATATCCTCCCGTATGGTGATAAGCGAGGTGTAAAGCTTCCTCAGATATTCCACATTATCCAACTGCTCCGCATACGCAAAGGAATCATAATTTTTCAATATTTCCTGGGTCCTCTCATCGGAATAGGTCATGAGTGAAACCCTCCCCATATCCTTCAGCTTATTGTCAATGGAGCTCAGGGTATTGGAAATATACACATTCATTTTCTGTTTTTCATTTTCCAGGGTAAGCTGATAATTGATCGATACCGTAGTCAATATCAGACTGATAAAAATCAGCAGAATGATCCCTGCATTCATCACTGTAATTTTAGTACTCAGGCTTTTGCGTATCCGGAAAATAAAAGGAACGCCTTTCATAATGGGAAAATCCTCCTGCCTTTCCCGGCGGCATACCAAGCTGCCGGGATTTCCTGTCAATTGCTGTCTATCCCTTTATGGCTCCCTGTGTCAGCCCCGCTATCAGAAACCGGGATCCGAATACATAAAATACGGCAATCGGGCTCAGGCAAATCACCAGCGCCGCATACATCACCTCCAGCGGAAAACCCTGCACCCCCGCTGTCTGCGTAAACCGCAGAGGAACCACCGATATCGGCTGCAGGGAAGTGTCATTAATAAAAATCATGGCCATCTGCAGCTCATTCCATGCGGAAAGGAAGGTCTGAATCAGCACAAAGGCCAGTCCCGGAACCGCTATCGGCATCATAATGCTTATGAATATCCGCCCTTTTCCCGCCCCGTCAATCCTGGCCGACTCCATCAGTTCATTCGGCAGTGCGTCAAAATAATTTTTAAGCACCATCAGGTTAAAGCAGCAGTTCAGCGTGGCATAAGGAAAAATCAGGGAAAAAGGTGTATTATTTATTTTAAGCCCTTTTACGATTTGAAACAATGGGAAAATAAGCGCTGAAGTAGGAATCATCATTCCGGTAAGAAGCATATAATAAATAGCCTTTTTAAACGGAAAATCCAGCTTGGAAAACGCGAAAGCCGCCATAGCCGCTACCGCAGAAACAATGAGCAGCGTACCGAATACTACGGTAATGCTGGTCAGAAAGTTCGGCGCCAGATTCACGGTTTCAAAAACCCTTACATAATTATGCAGGCCTTCCCCCTTAAAAGAACGGATAAGCATCAGAACCAGGGGAAACAGAAAAAGCGCCGTTGCCAGGATACAGATCAGCTGTCCTGCTATTTTAAAAAACAAAGATTTTCTCATCAGCCCGCCAACTCCTTATCCTTATCATTCCGATAATAAAATTTCAGCTGTATCAGCGTAATCACCATGGCTATCGCAAACATCACCATTACAATTGCCGATGCCGGCCCCTGCTTGAACAGATTAAAGGACTGCTTGTAAATATAAGTGGAAAAAAACTCCGTGGCATAATTCGGGCCCCCTCTGGTCAGCACATAAGGAAGATCAAAACATTTCAGCGATCCCAGCATTCCCATGATGAACAGCGTATAATGGGTTCCTCTGAGAAGAGGGAAGGTGATCTTGGCAAACTGCTGTATCTGCCCTGCTCCGTCGATGGTTGCCGCTTCGTACAGGTCCTGGGGAATGTTCAGCATATTTGCGTAATACATCAGCATACTGTATCCCGTCCACTGCCAGATATTCACAAAAATGATACAGGCAAGCGCCCATTTCGGATCGGCCAGCCACTGCTGGCACAGGCCATCCAGATGCAGGAAACGCAGAAATACATTCAGGTATCCTCTGTTCGTTTCAAAGATTTTCGAAAAAATATTTCCGACAATCGCAGGCGTTGCTATTACCGGTATATAAAAAATGATCCTGTAGAAAGATGCAAATTTTAATTTTCTTATGAAAAAGTCGGCAAATACCAGACCGAAGAATGCCTGAATAATAATCGTAAACAAAGCGAAAATAACAAAGTTTCTGATGATTTTCTGCATGATGGGATCCCGGAGCACATTTTTATAATTTTCCAGTCCCACAAAAACCTTGTCGATATTGATACCGTTCCATTCATAAAAGCTGATATAAAAGTTATAGCAGATAGGATATACAATAAATATCAGAAAAAGGATGACGATAGGCAGGATAAACAAATACCCTGAACAGGATTTCTTTTTCATGGCTCTTCCCTCCTTCAGGAGGACGCCCCTTCCCGTCTTCTTCGCGGTAAAGGACGCCCTCTTTTTATGGCACAACCGCATATTGCTGCTTATTTTATCTGGCCTGTGCCTGGGAAGCCGCTTCAATTGTCGCCGCCGCTTCTTCCGGTGTTGCATCTCCCAATGCGAGGACGGTCAGCTGATCACTGATAACCTGCTTCAAATCCGCATAGGCCATTTCCCGGTATCCGCCCAGGTTATTCTCTGACTGTTCCACAATGTATGCCAGGTTATCCAATCCATCCTGATTCATTCCCTCTACATTCAGCTCCAGATCCTTTCTGGAAGGACAGTATGAAAAATAGCGGTTAATCAGAATATCCTGCCCTTCATGAAGCATGAAGTCAATGAAAGTCCAGGCAGCCTCCGGATTTTTGGTATTTTTATTCATACACAGACAGACATCCACAGATGCCGTTACCGGACATACCTTGCCGTCATTATTCCAGTCAATAAGGAAAATATCATGATCCGCCCCTTCCGAGTTGAAAACCCGGTTCTGATCCGGATCCCCGCTCACATAAAAGCCTGCGGACCAGGAGCCATTCTGAATCATGGGTATGCTTCCTTCCTTTTCAAAGAGGTCGGAGGTATCATTATAAACGCCTACCCCAAGCGCTCCGTCCTGGAAAATTCCTTCTGTAAAGCAGGACTGCCAGATGCGGAAGGATTCCACCAAATCAGGATCCGTAAAGGGTGTCTCCCCTTCTATGGCAGAGTACAGCTTTTCCGGATTGATATCATTTGCCATACTCATCCAGGTATCAATATTAATCCATGCATCCTTAGCTCCGATAGTCAGCGGATACTGTCCGTTTTCACGGAGTACCTTCGCGCATTCCTTCAAGTCATCATAAGATGTAGGCACCTCCAGACCGTATTCCTTCAGCATATTTACATCCGCCCAGGTAAAGCCTGCATATGTAAGGCCAAGCGGAAGACCATAATAATGGCCGTCTTCATTCAGAAGATCCATACAGAAGTCCATGTACTGATCCTTCCAGTCGCTTCCCCAGGACTCTTCCGCATAGCTCGTTAAATCCATTTCAAAATCGCGGAATTCCTTGATCGTCGCGCCGGTCTGCATTCCGAATACATCCGCTCCCTCTCCGCTGGCTAAATCAATTTTCAATTTTTCCACATGATCGGTATAGGGCATGTATACATGATTCACTTTGATATTCGGATACTTTTCCTCAAAAGCTGCGATTACCTCATCAATAGCCGCCCCTTCCCCTGGATTCCAGGTCTGAAAATTAATAGTGACCTGTTCGCCGGTACCGCCCCCTGTTGTTTCTGCATTTCCGGAATTATCCGCCTCCTGTACAGCTTTGGTATCCCCTGTGCTTCCGGTTTCCGCAGCGCCCTTTCCGCCGCAGCCCGCCAACAGAGACACTGCCAAAAGAGCCGCTAACCCAATACTTACAGATTTTCTCTTCATAACGAATCCCTCCACAATATAAATACGTTTTTTGTTAACAAGCTTATTATATAAATTAAAATTGTGCAAATATACTTAATATTTATTGCAGAATGTGTTATTTTTTTAGTTTTGTATATCCTATCATATGGCTTTTTGGGTTTATTCATTATTATGTTTCTGTTATGAAGTGACTTTTGTCAAGAGGTAAATTCCGTTTCCAGGAAACTTTTTCTTGACAGTCACACTTGTGCGATCTGTCAGCATCTGGAAGGAGCTCTGATTTAACAGTTCCCGGCATGTG
>ENA-OQLI01000996-OQLI01000996.1-human-gut-metagenome-genome-assembly--contig:-NODE-996-length-25299-cov-5.786866_pt1 | contig 25299 bp, 29 predicted proteins | sample MGYA00242805_ERZ504812 | MGnify/ENA primary metagenome ERZ504812 (study PRJEB26092, sample SAMD00036430) | human gut metagenome | host: Homo sapiens | study: EMG produced TPA metagenomics assembly of... | reverse complement strand
CCAATCCACCAGCTCCAATCGCAATCATACCCATTGCCCCACAAGTTGGTGTATGTGAATCACTACCGACTAATGTTTTTCCAGGTTTTGAAAAATTCTCTAACTGCAACTGATGACAAACACCATTCCCTGGTTTAGAAAAAGTAATCCCATGCTTTTTCGCTACACTACGAATAAACTCATGATCATCCATATTTTCAAATCCCGTCTGCAACATATTATGATCAATATAAGCCACAGCTTTTTCGACTGCAACTTTTCCTGTATCCATGGCTTCTAACTGTAAATAAGCCATTGTTCCAGTAGAATCCTGTGTTAATGTCTGGTCTATCCCTATACAAATAGGTGTTCCCGGAATTAACTTTCCTTCTTTTAAATGTGCCTGTAAAACTTTATATGCTAAATTCATTTTGATCACCCCTTATATTTATTGTATACAATTATACAAGGTTATGTTTAAACAATCAACAATAACTTTTAGAGTTTATATTTTCAGTGATGTATGTTACAATGGACAAGGTGATAAATATGATACTAGCTTGTTCATCTTTAAAAAAATCATTTTTGTTCTTTCCTATATTGCCCCAATCGCGCGCGCCGAACCAGCTGACGGCATTCCCATTAAATATACCATGCGTTTCCTGCCGTAGATCCACAATATAAATTGGCCCGTTCGCCTGCTTCTTGAGTACGGAAACCAGCTTCTCAAACTCTCCGACAGAGAACTCCGCACTGCCGGATATGTTCAGACGATCCAACCCCTTGCGCGAGGGGGTCATCGTAAATCCTTTGCCTGTTTTCTTGACATCCACATGAGAGCGGAACGCAGAATTCGCAGTACGAAATCTGCGCGGCAATTGATCCCTGTCTTTTGCATCGAGACGCCAGATATAGCCATCGTACTTTGTACGACCGGCTGCAGAAACATCCGTCTGATCCGGTGCTTGCTGCAGAGAAACGCCACTTATTGCAGGTTCTGCTTCCCGGGCATTCCCTGATAATGGCATGCTGCCAAGTATTATTGCAGCCGTTATTGAGAATAGTATTTTCTTTTTAAGATGCAGCATGAGTGATACACTTTCCCATGTAAAAAATAATTGTAAATGGACAAATGAAAAAGCTACGGGGTCTACAGACGTATAAATCCATAGCTTTTTCTTATAAGCAAATTCCTCTGACGCATTTTATCATCCGCCGTTTTCCTTTCTCCTTTTTGAACACACTGCCATCTGTGAAATTTTTTGGAAAAATTTATGATTTCCTCTGTATTCCCTGCCGATGAAATCCGGTCACAGAAAAAACAGGATAATATCTACTTCACCGATGCCGCCGCGATGCGGTCAGCCGCTTTTTTCACCATTTCATTGACGGAGTCCGTTGTCAGAACGGAAAAAAGACGGTACTTATCGCCGTACTTCATCACATAGCCTTTTCCGTAAACGGGAACGGCAAATCCGTCGACGAAGAAAACGGCACGCACACCGCTTGTATAAATACGGGGTCTGTCCTGTGCGCGGTGAATCTGCTCCACATTCAGGAAACTGACGCCAAGCATGTTGAACGGAATCTTGGGATCCGTCTCAGGCTTTTCATTGATCCGCTTCGCCATTTCCAGAAACATACCATTCAATACGCTTTCCATGCCCAAAAGAGCCACGTTGCAGCCATACAGTTCGGAAACCGATTTCCCCGACAGACGGGGTGCGTCAAAAGCATCTTTCATGGCTTCTTTACCGACCACAGGAGCAAATTCGCAGTTCATGACGAAAGCGGGCACGCTGTTTCCTTCTTCCGTCACAGTAAGCAGTCCGAATTTTCCATCCTTTCCAAGAGGAGTAAAATCGGTATTCTTTGGAAACTTCACTTTTTGAAAGAAAGATTTCGTGTCTTCCTGCACAATGCCGTTCCATACAGCGGAAACGATATTATCATCTTTAGGAATATTTATGCTTGAAATCGGCGGAAAGCCTGCCATGTTTCCCATATTGTCTGTCATATCGGCAGCTCCCGCACACGTTATCGTCATGGCACAAAGAATCGAAGCCGCCAGCATTATTTTCATCTTCATCATTTCATCTCCCGTGCCGCTTTTTCTACATAAGGCGCAAAGTATGCCCCTGATTTCTGATCACTTGCAAAGAGTGTGTATGTCGTACTGTCACCATCTTCCAAGATGAGCCCTTCCGCAAAAAAGGGGATCAGGCAGCCGCCAGTGTATAATCCGGCTTTCACCTTTGCCAGCCGGTACACTTTCCCCCCGCGTGATTTCTTTTCTTTCCAGCGGGCCTCACCGCTCACATACAGACGGATCCCCTTTTTCCCCAGAAATTGTTTATACGGCTCTCCGATTTCAGCTTCTTTCCACATTTTGCCTGCAAACGGTATGGCAGCGTTCTTTTTATCAGATGCTGCCTGTTTCGCTGCAGTGCTGCCCGCCGTGCCTGTCATTTCTTTCCCCATCAGTTTCACGAAGGGTGATAAACCGTTCTTCTCTTTCTCCGGATTCTTATGATCCACGGAAAAAGAGAGCACGAGGGATTCGTAAAAAGCTTCCGGCGTGTTTGCCCGAAGCTGGTACACCCGCAGCTCTCCCAAAGCTTCCGCCGCCAGGCGGGATACATCCGGTGTCAACTTGGACTCCAGGTAAACAGCTGCCGGACCGTCAGCACCGCCGATAATGCCGATAGCAGCTGCCTGCGGTTTTGACTCCTTTTCAACTGCTTCGTGTTCCGCCCAGTTTTTCATCTGCTTTCCAAAGTACGTCTGTCTCCCGTCAAGAATATCGACAGTATCTCCAAAATCCAGCACGTGTCCTTTCGGAAGAGTGAGTGTATCTGCTGAAGCAGAAAAAGTGAGTAAAGCGGCCATGCCGAGCGCTGCGCATATTGTTTTCATAATGACCTCGTTCCTTTTATATTTCTTTAATTATAGCAGAAACGAGCGTCTGTTATTCTATTATTTTACTTTTCTTTGTTGTGTCTTCTGCAATGAAATGTCCGGATAGGCGAAGCAAAAGATCTCGTATAGAAACCCTATCACCGAAGATCTGCAGATGATCCCTGACTGACGGGCTTTTTAAATTCATTTTTGATCCGGCTTCCGGCATATGCTATTGTGTCGGATTTTTTGTATCCGCAATCAATTCCCTTATGATTCTATGCTTGTCTTTCACAGTGCAAACATAGCATAAGAAGAAATCCTTTACAATTTCCATACCGACCGCTTTGTCCTGAATCGTTTCACCGATTTATAACATACAAAAAGATCAGAACGCTGCACCTAAAGTTGAACACGTCTGACCCTTTTATCACTGCATAGTTTATGATCCTATGGAATAGGAATGAACAGATTCCCTATCCCACAGTCCGTGTTCTCTCCGTCCTAAAATTACAACCCCTGCTTGAAAAATTTCCTGAAAGCAGATACCTCCGCATGGGACTGCGTGACAGATACGGCATACTTGCTACCGCGTTTGATTCCCGGTTCATAAGTAATCGGTTCAAACTGGAACGTAACATCCGGCTTGGATGCGGTGCAGTACCCCACCAGGGTGGACTTAATCTGTCCGCCATTCTCTTTATTGAACACAACCGGCTCTTCATGCCCTTTCAGCTCCGCGTCCACAGGCACTACGACCACTTCTCCCGGTTTATATCCTACGATGAAATTACTGTGCGTCGTGACCTTAACTACGACTGCATCCGTAAAATCCTCCATATGGCAGTATATCAGCGTATACTGATCCCCTTCCGGCACACACTCGTTGAAACGCTCTCTCATCCTCGCCTTATTTCTTGCATTTTCCTCATCTGTCGCACCGGTCAGAAGCTTCTTAACGATATCCATCAATCCCATAATAATCTCCTCGTCTAAAACAATATAAATTTAATTACACTTCACAAGTATTATTTTACCATATATGACAATACCGGAAGAACAGTACGTAAATTTACTGATCTTATGTTCCAAAATAACACAAGATTATTAATACGAATCTTTGCAATAGTTTTTATCCAAATTCACTTGTTTTGTATAGAAGTCATTCGCTATCAGAGTACATCATGGCATAGCGGAGCGCATACTCCAATAAAAATCTTTTCCTCAAAACACTTTTCGTCCGATGCCATGTATTTTCCCTGTCTTAAGATATTCATTCGTCCATCATAATTTTTTCGACCAATTATAATTGATTTTGGACGAAGCATCAAATAACCGGATGAAAACCACTGTCCTCATAAGTTAATGGGTAAATGCTTGAAACCTTTCTATTTCCGACATGTTTTCACGTTTCAGTCATTTCCTCGTATCAGCAATGCCACTGTCTCCACATGCATGGTCTGGGGAAACATGTCCACCGGCTGGATTTTTTTGATTTCGTAGCCTTCCGATTTTAAAATCTTCGCATCTCTGGCAAAGGTGGCGGGATTGCAGGAAACATAGACGATACGCTTGGGTTTCATGCCTGCCGCTGCCTTTAATACTTCTCCGCTGCAGCCTGCTCTGACGGGATCCATGACGATCACATCAGGAACCAGTCCTTGCCGGTAAAGCTGCGGCATGAGTTTTCCCGCGTCGGCTGCGTAAAATTCCGTATTTTCCATATGGTTCTTTTTCGCATTCTTTTTGGCGTCTTCTATGGCGGGCTTTACGATTTCTATACCGATGACCCGCTTTGCCTTTTTCGCCAGGCAGAGGGAAATGGTGCCTGTGCCGCAGTAGGCGTCTATGACGGTTTCTCCGCCTTTCAGATCGGCGTATGCCAATGCTTTTTCATAGAGAATTTCTGCCTGCTCTTTATGCACCTGAAAGAAGGAGTACGGGGATACTTCAAATTGCAGTCCGCAAAGAGAGGCAGTGAGCGTTTCTCTGCCCCAGAGGTGTCGGATTTTCGCACCCAGTATCGTATTCCCCGGCTTGGGCTGGATATTGTGCCAGAGGGAAACGACTTCGGGCAGTTCCTTTTGTATTTCTTCTATCCACCGCTCTTCTTCCGGAAGGGTTTCGGAAGCGGTTACAAGGACAGCCATGATCTTTCTGCCATCACCCACGCGCCCCATTACATGGCGCAGGCTTCCTTTCCGTGTCTTTTCATCATAGACGGAAATCCCGTACTTCTCTATAAACCGCCGGGCAAACCGGAGCAGGCGGTTATTTTCTTCTTTCTGGATAGCACAGGAGGAAACCGGTATGATGTCATGGCTTCCCTGCCGGTAGCAGCCGAGCGCCGATTTCCCCTTTACGAGACCTGCCGGTACGGCCATTTTATTTCTGTACGCGAAAGGATGCGCCGCCGGAAGCACGGGCCTCACCAATTTCCCCGATTCGCCGGCGATACGCTCTATCACATCTTTTACACGGCGGTATTTCATATCGAGCTGCCCTTCATAGGTGAGATAGGAAAGCTGGCAGCCGCCGCAGTTTTCATAAACGGGACACTCCGGCACCACGCGGAAAGGGGATTTCTGCTCTATGGAAAGCAGTTTCCCCAGGGCATAAGATTTTTTCAGCAGAGTGATTTCCGCGGTGACCGTTTCTCCGGGAAGCGCCCCGGGAACAAATACGGTGAACCCGACCACACTCCCGATCCCTTCTCCATGAACACCCAGATCCCTGATTGCCACCGTGTATGCTTCATGGATTCTGACCTGTGCCTGATCATATTTCATACCGGCGTCTCCCGATTTTCTGTTTTTCATATTGCCAGATCCGCCACTTCCTTATATCGGTATCCAATCCGCTGTACGGCATCTTCCGCCTTGTCCCTATCCGCTGTCCGATGGACAAATATGACGTATTCATCACATTCCACGTCTATAAAGCCCAGCTGAAATCCTTCCCTCCGCAGGGCATTGTCATAGTCGGCAAAAACAGAAGGGGCGGAAATAGACTTATTTCCATACGTTCTGAAATCCGGCAGGTCGGCAGACATGCCGAAATTCCCCGTAAGCGCGCTTTCAATCCGCCATTCCAGCGTTTCCACATCCTGCTTCCAGTCAAGCCCCATCAGGAAAAAAATATGACTCTCTTCCATGTATTCCATCACACAATGAAGCGTGCTGCCATATTCCCAATCCGGCCCCGCATCTGAATAATCTTTCAGCGTTCCAAAAAAGGGTGCCAACTTCTTCTGCATTTCTTCCGTCAGGCAAAGTCCCGCCAGCGCTATATATCCTTTTCTTTCCGTTTCTGAAACAAGAGGAAAATCTTCGTCACTCTGCACTTCTTCCTTCGCTTTCACCGCCGGATCCGGTTTGACCAGCCGCCTCGACCAGGGAAGTCCGGTGAAGGTGCTTTTCAGATACAAGTATATCAGCGTCCCTCCGCCGATCAGCACCCACTTCGCTTTGGGAAATCCGATGGTGAACCAGACCGCAAAAGCAAAACACCACGCGATAATAAGGACGGCATAAAATATTTTTTCTCTTCGTGCAATCCGATGGTACTCTTCTTCTGTCATGATTCCCTCCATGCTCTGTCTATAATCGGCCTTATCCGCTGCGGCTGCTTTCCTGATCCTGACTTTTACCCCATTCCATTATACATGAGGAATGAAATATAAAAAACGCGTACCGATGCACCAGTAAAACCTTTCTCCCGGCAATCTTCCCCAAATCCGTGAAGCAAAAAAGAATGTCCGCATTTTTTCAGGAACGGCATATCAAATAAAAAAACTTCTCACCGCTCTTTGCAAAAAGAGTTTCTTTCTTCTATTTCCGCCAAAAGTGTTCGGCGTCATATTCTCAGCTCCTGTCCTATCCGAAAGCATATTTTGCTCGCGAAATCCGCCGCTTGCTGCCTGCCATTATTTCATTTATACTGAGGACATTCAATATTTCCAAGAATACAGGATGAACATATGCTGAATAAAAAAGTAAAGTGCCTCTTCCAAAATACACTTTACTTTTTTATTTTACATTCGATTCATCTCGTCTAAAGTAAGAGCAAAACTGCCGGCAAAGTGTTCCAGAAACCAGTCCACTTCTTTCAGGTGCAGATTTTTTAATTTATTTTCCGTTGTGCGGAAAGCTTCTTCAAATTCGCTGTTCCCCGCCTGTATTTCTTCGGCGCATTTCAGGTATGCCGACAACGTGTCCGCCGATTTCGCCAGCGGCCATAAAGGATCGTTTTCCATGTCTAAAATATAGGGGCGGTAGGTGTCTTTCAATTCGTCGGGAAGCGTTTCCAAAAGGCGTCCTCTTGCTTTATCTTCTATCTCTTTATATTTATCATGCAGATCCTCTGTGAAATATTTCACGGGAGTGGGCATATCGCCTGTAAAAACTTCTCCCGCATCATGATAAACAGCCAGCATGGCGCAATGCTCCGCATCGCAGGGTTCATGAAAAATTTTTTCACGGATCACTGCAAGTCCGTGGGCAATCATGACGGTCTGCAAGGTATGCTCCGCGTCATTTTCCGGAAAGGAATTCCGCATAAGTCCCCAGCGCTGTATATATTTCATTCTTGCAAGGTACGCAAAAAAAGTATGCATATTATCTCCCCTTTATTCCATAAAGCCAGAAATGACGAACCGGGCCGCTGCCCTGTCCGATGGTTTCGTCTTTTGCCGCCTCGATAGCGCCGGTAAGATATTCTTTTGCTTCCGCAGCAGCCTTCGTCAGCGTTTCCCCTTCCGCCAGTTTGACGGCGAGCGCTGCGGAAAGCGTGCAGCCCGTACCGTGGGTGTTTTTTGTCTTAATTCGCTTTCCTTCATAACGATAAAATTGTTTCCCGTCAAAAAGGATATCTACCGCATCATGAACCAGGTGCCCGCCTTTCACAAGAACCGCTCGGCAGCCGTATTCCATTATTCTTTCCGCCGCGTTTTCCATATCCTTTTCCGTTTTTATTTCCAGTCCTGACAATACTTTCGCTTCGGGAATGTTTGGCGTGATAAGATCCGCTTCAGGAATCAAAATATCTTTATACGTTTCAATGGCTTCTTTTTCCAAAAGGACGGCGCCTGTGGTGGCAACCATGACAGGATCAACGACAATTGCCGGTCCTTTGTGTCCGCGGAGAAATTCCGCCACTGCCGAAACGATGGCAGGGGTGCTGAGCATGCCCGTTTTGACTCCGTCCGGAGGAATATCGCTGTATACCGCTTCCAGCTGGGCGGTCACCATCTCCACGGGAGTATTCACCACCATGGAAACACCGGTCGTATTTTGCGCGGTGAGTGTGCAGATGCAGCTCATGCCGTAGGCGCCAAGAGCAGCAAAGGTTTTTAAATCCGCCTGTATCCCTGCACCGCCGGAGGAGTCTGAACCGGCAATAGTAAGTAGTTTCTTCATCAGTCTTCCTTTTTCAATTTTTTCAAAGCCGGAGTGAAATAGGCAATGAGTTTTCCCTGTTTCCACGCCATATCATAGTCAACAACGGAGATGGATGCCAAATCGGGCTGAATACCCGCACCTGCCGCTTCAAGAAGGTAGGACTGGAGGAAAGGATGGTGTCCCACTAAGGCCAGCGGTCCTCCGTCCGTCATGAGATGATTCTCAATCCGCCTGAAATCGTCCTGTAAAAGTTCTTCCGTCAGGTGGAGCCCTTCGGCAAAACATTCTTCCGATAAAATCCTCGCCGTCTGGCGGGTACGCATAAAAGGGCTTGCGAAAATGCGGAGCGGCCGGTCTTTCAAAAATCGGGCAAGCATGCGCGATGTGGTCCGCACCTGTTTCTTTCCTTCTTTTGTCAGCCGTCTTTCTCTGTTCGGCACATCTTCCGTCTGGGGAACAGCTTCCCCATGCCGCATAAGAATTAAGTACATCGCTGCCTCCTTATTCCGATTAATTATCTGATTCTTTACCGTTCTTATCCATATCAGCAGCGGTAAAGAATCTTTTTTCATTATACTGGTCTTTTTCGTCTTTGCTGGTCGCGTATTTCACAGATAAATTTTTCCCGACGGTTGTAAATATCTGTTCCACAGGCCCGCCATTGGCAAGGACTCTGGAAATAGCAGCACGTCCGTCCTTCACCCTGACAAGTGCCGTAATTTCATTCTTCATGGCTGTTTTTGTTTTTCCATTGTCTTCAGGCACCTGTACCCGTTCGGAAAGTTCCACGACGGACAGTTTCTTCAGCTGCTCCGGCGCCATGTACATGCGGTCTGCCGGAAAATTGAAATATACGGTGCCATCCATGATGCGGAGTGCCCGCGTTTTGATATAACTTCCGCTGGGCTGGGCAGGCTGGGCATGATCAAGGATAAGCGCTCCCTTCTGCCCCTTACGGATCACCAGGTAAATCGTTTCTCCTGTTTCCGGTTCCCGCTCTCCTTCCCACTTCGTTTCCGTTATGGGTACGTTCACCGCTATGTAATTCCTGTCATAAAAGTTCCCTTGGAATTCGATCGCCGCCGGCACCTCATATTCCTCTCCGTCAAGAAGGGTGGAACGGTAATCCGCCCTTGTCCATACCAAAAAGGCAAGTTCAAAAATAGCAGTGATCAGGACGAGAAGCAAACTGTATTTTCTATTCACGGCGTTCCCCTCCTTCCTCCGTTTTCCTTTTCGGCAGATCGGACAAGAACGCCGATTGATCCGCAGGTGCTGCCGGCTGCCGATCCCGTCGTACAGTCTTCCTTCCCGGTTTCCGCCTTATCTTCTTCACGGCATGGGGAAGGAAAGTCAGGCAGCACACAATGATAGCAGCCGCGCCGATGACGAGGAAGAATATTCCTCTTTGCCCGAAGGAAAGCGCCGCATCAAGGACACGCACAGCACCTGCCGCGGCCAGAAGACATCCGCCGACCCATTTCAGCAGGTTGGAATCGCTCCGGTACCCTCTCCCGATAACTGCCACGGCAAGAAAAGCGGCAAAGATGGATACAAAGATGGCAGAAGACACACCGGTTGTTTCAAAAACGGCAAGGGATGCCGCCACAAGCATAATAAAAGGCGTAAGACCTCCGAGGGCAGCCAGCCGGTCCCGTTTGATACCCATCCGGGTAAGCAGGACAGCGTCAATGGCAAGAATGACAAAAAACAAAATCCATAAGGTCCAATTTCCCGAAATGCCCGTCCATACAGAGCTCCAGGAGCCCTCCAGCAGAACACCGAACACGGCCGCGCCGCCAAAGAGACGAAGCGCTTCCGCCGCCGCGCCCCAGGAAGAAAGCATGCTGCCTGCCATCCAGGTAAGCGCCGCCGCAAGAGCAAAAAACATTGTCTGCCATAAAAGGTTGGACGCGGTCCAGTAAATAAGGAGAAGTACGCAGACCGCCCAAAACCATGAGTAACAGACGACCGCTTTATGACGCCGTTCTCCCAGAAGCCGCACCAAGAGGGGAAGCGCAAAAACAAGAAACACCCATGCCGCCGCTTCCGGCCATCCCCGGTACGGTGATAAACGGTACACAAGAACAGACGACGCCATATAGACCATACCGAGTCCTGCCGCAGGAAACGCCCAGCTCATCAGAAGAAGGAATACGCAGGACACCGCTGCAAGAACAAACCAATCCCCCGACAGCAGGAAGAACACGCCCGCCGCAATGAGACACGCGCCCAAGGTCAGGCTGCCCACCCGGCGCAGGGGCTTTTCAGCGGGTCGTTTTTCTGCCGGTTTCTGCTCCGGCGCGGGCGCACTGCCCGGCTGTGCCGTCAAAGGGGTCTTATTCTGCTCGGTCATCGTCATCCTCCGCAGGGGTCTCGTCCTGCTCTGCACCGGTCACCGGCTCCCCCAGCAGTGCCGAAAGCTCCGGCATGGCAAAATGGGCGTCCGTGTCTGCGGTGTCCTCGGCATCTTCTGCCTGCGGCGCAGCCGTGTAGGCGTGGAAGTCCTCGGGTTCCTCCTCGGCGGGCTGCTTGCCCTTTTTGTTTTTCGGGCCGCGCACCAGCCACATACCGCACACGATCAGTGCCACGCAGACCACGATCTGCGGCAAAGCGTCCAGCATCAGGTAGATGGCGCGGAAAACCGGGTTATCCTGTCCCCAGCGCCACATCACATCGCCCAGCACCCGCATGATGATGTTGTTGTAGAACACGATCGCGCCCAGCGCGATGAGCCCCCAGCCCACCAGCTTGTGGCTTTCGCCCATGAACTGGGTCATGCGGGCATCGTGCCAATTAAAGTGCACCAGATAATCGTCCTCCGGGGCCTTTTCTGCCGCCAGCTGCGCGCGGAGGTTCAAGGTATCGAAAAAGCTGTACATATACACAACGATGCAGCCGACTACCAGTGCGTCCAGCCCCGTGGTGCTGCCTAGGATAATAAACAGGCAGAACATGGTGATGAGCGAGAGCCCCCGCTTCATATAGCCCTGATACATCTGCCCCGCACCGGGGATGCAGGCAAACAGCAGGGTCAGGATCCCGTTTTTCTTCATAATCAGTTCCCTCATTTCTCAGTGGTGTCTGCACTGCGGTGCAAAAGCGCGTCCAGTGCATCGGATAGTTTTTCGGTCAGCTGCTTTTTGTCCTCTATGGGCTTGCCCAGCGGGGCGGTGGATTGCTGCGGCGCTTTGTCGTTCACCGGCTTGCCCAGCAGCTCCGGTTCGGTCTGTTGCGTGGTCTGCGGCAGCCATGTGTTCAGCTGCTGCCCGGTGTGCAGGATCTGTTCCAGCGTACCGGCGCGCCACATGGTCAGCGCCAGAACCGCCGCCACCGTTGCCACAGCGGCGCGGCCCCATGTGTTCTGCATCAGCCGTATCCAGATGGTGCCCATCACCGCGCCCCGGGCGGAGCGCGGCGGCTGCTCCAGCACATCGTCGGTCAGCAGAGCGGTGTAGCGGTCCATGCAGCGGTCGCAGTAGGCAAGGTGCTCGGCAGCTTCCAGCCGCTGCGTTTCGTCCAATTGTCCACCGACCAGTGCCTGTAAGCCTTCCTCACTCAGACAGCCTTTTACGTCAAACAGTTCCATGTACGCTCCTCCTTTCACAGGGTATGCGGTCGTTTTGCAAAATCTGCTGCGCCAGCATCTTTTTGGCGCGGTAGACCTGCGCTTCCACCGTTTTGGGCGGGCGGCCGCACAGCCTTGCAGCTTCGGCCATGGTGTGCTGCTCCAGCAGCACCAGACGGCAGGGCGTGCAGTAGGGCTCCCGCAGATTTAAGATCATTCCGGTAAGCTCCTCTTCGCCCAGCGCCTCCAGCACCTGCTGCTCCGGCTGCATACCGGGCGGCGCGCCCTCCAGCGCCAGCACCTCGTCGCCGGGGGTGTTCCTCTTGCGCACCCATGCGCTGCGCAGATAATCCTTGGCTTTGTTGGCGGCAATGCGCGCCAGCCATTGCTTTTCAAAGCCGGGCGGGCAACGGTCGATGGCCCGCCACGCCGCCAGAAAGGTCTCCTGCGTCAGATCCTGCGCTTCCTGTACATCCGGTACCAGCTGGTGGCAGACCGTGTACACGAGCGCCTGATATTTCTGCACCATCGTGCTGAATTCCTGTGTTGTCAACGCGCTGCACGGCCTCCTTTCCGGTTCTGGATGCGGTACTCTGCGCCGCCCTTCTGTCTTTAATACGAAGGAGCGGCGGCGGTTCCTGCAAAAAACTGAAATATTTTCAAACTTTTTCTTCTGCCGCAGATATGGTACAATAACAGTATAGCACACAGGGAGGATTTTCGCCATGGCTTCTACCACCCGTCAGGCGCTTTTACAGGCGCTGAGCGCCGCCGAGGGCGCATATATTTCCGGCCAGCAGCTGGCGCAGCAGCTGGGGGTCAGCCGCGCTGCCGTGCACAAGGCGGCAGCGGCGCTTACCGCGCAGGGCTATGCGCTGGAAGCCGCCTCCCGCCGGGGGTACCGCCTGCTGGGCGGCGACCCCTTCTGCACCGAGGCGGTAGGCCCCTACCCCGCCCCGGTGCAGCTGTACGACACGCTGGAAAGCACCAACCGCACCGCAAAGCTGCTGGCGCTGGAAGGCGCGGTCCACGGCACTCTAGTGCTGGCGGGCGGGCAGACCGCCGGGCGCGGGCGGCTGGGGCGCAGCTTTACCAGCCCGGCGGGCAAGGGGGTGTACTGCTCGGTGGGGCTGCGCCCGCCGCTGCCTGCCGCCAACGCCCAGACCGCCACCATCGGCGCGGCAGTGGCAGTGTGCCGGGCGGTGCAGATGCTGTGTGGGCTGGAACTTGCCATCAAGTGGGTGAACGACCTGTATTACAAGGGCAAAAAGGTGTGCGGCATCCTGACCGAGGCCGGCACCGACCTTGAAAGCGGCCAGCTGGAATGGCTGGTGGTGGGCATCGGGCTGAACCTGACCGCCACCGCCGAGGACTTTCCCCCGGAGCTGACTGCCAAAGCGGGCAGCCTATACCCCGGCGGCCCCGCCCCGGTAAGCCGGGCGGCGCTGGCAGGTGCCATCGGGCGGGAGCTGTTAGCGCTCTGCCCGGGCTTTGCCTGTCTGGACGAGTACCGCGCCCGCTGCTTTGTGCCCGGTCATTGGGTGACCGTGTGCACCGGCACCGAGACCTACGCCGCACAGGCGCTTTCCATTGACGATGCCGGGCGGCTGGTGGTGCAGCGGGAGGGCGGGCGCACCGAGGCGCTGCGCTGCGGCGAGGTGACTATTCGTCCCACTAAGACGGAATAAACGGATACAAAAAGCCCGCCGGGCATTGTGCACGGCGGGCTTTGGTTTACAGTTTACTCTGCCTTGGTCTCGGGCTTTGCCTCAGCCTTGGCTTCCGGCTTTGCTGCGGGAGCAGCAGCGGGAGCAGCGGGCTTCACCACGGGCTTCGGGGGATTGGGATCGTCCTTCAACGGGAACAGGATGATGTGCTTGGGGCACTTCTGGGCGCACATACCGCAGCCCTTGCACTTGTCGTAATCGATGCGTGCCACGCCGTCCACAACATGGATAGCGTCGAACTTACAGGTGCGCTCGCACATGCCGCAGGCAATGCAGGAAGTGGTGCACAGCTTGTTTGCCACAGCACCCTTATCCTTGTTGGAGCACATGACCACCGGCTTGCGGGGGCCGGCAGCATCGATCATGATCACCTGCTTGGGGCAGATGTTGGCACAGGCACCACAGCCGGTGCACTTGTCCTTGTCCACCTTTGCCACACCGTCTACGATGTGGATGGCGTCGAACTTACACACCTTGGTGCAATCGCCCAGACCGATGCAGGCGAAGGAGCAGGTCTTGGGGCCGCCGTACAGAGCTGCCGCAGCAGCACAGGTCTGGATGCCCTTGTAGTCGTAGGCGGGCTTGCAGTGCTCGGAGCTGCCCTGACACTGCACAACATCCTTCTTTTCTACGGCGCTTGCCTCGCCGCCCATGATCTTGGCAAGGGCAGCGGCAGCCTTGGGGCCGCCGGGTGCGCACTTGTCGCAGGGCACGCCGTCCAGAACAACTGCCTTGGCGTAGTCGGAACAGCCGGCGTAGCCGCAGCCGCCGCAGTTTGCGCCGGCCAGACAGGCAGAAACTTCCTCAATGCGGGGGTCTTCCTCCACCGCCATGAACTTTGCGGCAGCCACCAGAACGATAGCACCCACAGCGCCCACGATGGTGCACAGGATAACAGCAGATACAATATTCATAGTCCTGTTCCTCCCTTACAGCGTAACATTGAACAGGTTTTCGACGATGCCGCCGAAGCCCATGAAGGACAGGCTGGTGATTGCAGCTGCGATCAGGGTGATGGGCAGGCCCTTGAAGGGTGCCGGGGGATCGCAGGCTTCCACGCGCTTACGCACGCCGCTGAACATGACCATGGCCAGCATAAAGCCGCAGCCTGCGCCGATGGCACAGATCAGAGCCTCGATGTAGGCGTAGCCGAAGCCGTGTGCAGCCACATCGGCGCCGTAGTCGCCCACGACCAGAATGGTAACAGCCAGCACGCAGCAGTTGGTGGTGATCAAGGGCAGATAAACGCCCAGCGAGTTATACAGGGCAACAACGTACTTCTTGAGGAAGATCTCAATGAACTGCACCAGCACAGCGATGACCAGAATGAACACGATGGTCTGCAGGTAGCTCAGACCAGCCTGGTCCAGAATGAAGATCTGGATGGGGAAGGTAACGGCCGTTGCCATGAACATGACAAAGATGACAGCACCGGACATACCAACAGCGGAATCCAGCTTTTTGGAAACGCCCAAGAACGGGCAGATACCGTAGAACTTCACCAGCACATAGTTGTTGACAAGGATCATGCTGAAGAAGATCGCAGCGAGTTTGACGAGCATCTTATTCCGCCTCCTTCTTCAGATTGTCAAGATCACAGCAGCTCTTGCGCTCGATGCGGGCGTCCAGCTTGCCTTCCAGCCACACACAGCCGGCCATCAACAGGCCAAAGCAGAAGAATGCACCGGGAGCCTGCGTCATGATGGAGACCTTGGCAACGCTTTCCGGGATGATCTGGAAGCCCAGCCAGGTGCCGCTGCCCAGGATCTCACGGATGGAGGCCATCAGAGTAGCGGTGAGGGTGTAGCCGAGGCCCATGCCCACGCCGTCCAGTGCGGAATCCACCACATTGTTCTTGCAGGCGAACATCTCGGCACGGCCCAGAATGATACAGTTGACAACGATCAGGGGCAGGAACACACCCAGAGCGTTGTACAGGCTTTCCATGTAAGCCTGCATGAACATCTGAACGATGGTCACGAAGCTTGCGATAATGACGATGTAGCAGGGCAGATGCACCTTGCCGGGGATCACCTTGCGCAGCAGGGAGATCATGATATTGGAGCACACCAGCACGAAGGTGAAGGCGGCACCCATGCCCAGAGCGCTGGAAACTGCAGTGGTAACTGCCAGAATGGAGCAGGTACCCAGAACCAGACGCAGAACGGGGTTTTCTTTGATGATGCCGTTGGTAAGGATGCTTACCTTGGACTTATTTTCTTGTGCCATTTCTTACCAACCTCCTTTTATGCCAGCTCGTTGAAGCAGTTGATACAATCATTGATGGCAGCAAACAGAGCGGTGGACGAAATGGTTGCGCCACTGTACGCATCGAAATCCTGATTCATCACAATGTTCTTGGTGCCGTCCATGCCGTTGAACTGTGCCAGGAAGTCATCGGTGGACACATTGGAGCCGATGCCCTTGGTCTGGGTAGAAGCGTCTACCCAGATGCCGGTCTCGGCACCGTTGGCGTCAAAGCCCATAATGACGGTCAGGATGCCGCCGTCAAAGCCCTTTTCCTCGGCCTTGATGGCAATGCCGCCGTCCGGAGCCTTTACCACGCCGGTAACATTGGCGGTGGTGTAGTCGGTCACTTCCTCCAGCGTAGCTGCGTCCGAAACAGAGGGCATCACGCTGACATAAGCAGCCAGCGTGGTGCGGCGGGTGTTCTCCTTGATAACGGGAGCGGTCATGCCGTTCACCAGAGCCAGCAGCAAGCTGACGATCAGAGAGATGACGGTCAGCACAACAATGGGCTTACCGGTGGTTTCCCAGCTGGAATTTGCAGTCTTACTCATTTGCCAGCACCCTCCTTCGCTTTCTTTGCAGGCTTCACATAGCCATACGGGGTCTGACGGGTCAGATCATTGATGTACGGGACCCACAGGTTCATGAACAGCAGTGCGAAGGACACGCCCTCGGTGTAGCTGCCCCAGTAGCGGATAGCAAAGGTAACGATGCCAAGGCAAACGCCGTACACCAGCTTACCCTTCAGGGTAAAGGGGCTGGTAACGTAGTCGGTAGCCATGAACACAGCGCCGAACAGCAGGCCGCCGCTCAGCACGGCAACCAGTGCGCTGTGCAGATCCTTGGTAGCGATCAGGTAGAACACGAACACGCTGCCAACGTAGGAAGCAGGGATAGCGATGCTGATGGTCTTGGTAGCCACCAGATAGATCAGACCCAGCACGATAGCCAGTGCGCAGGTCTCGCCCAGCACACCGCCGTGGATGCCCATGAACAGATCCAGCAGGCTCAGCTTGGAGGGATCTGCCACAGCCAGCGGGGTAGCCTTGGACAGCTGGTCCACCGCTGCATCCGGGAACACCCACTTATTCATGGAACCGGCAAAGCTGATAAACAGCACGATACGGCCCACCAGAGCGGGGTTTGCAAAGTTCATGCCAATGCCGCCGAACAGCTGCTTGACAACAATAATTGCCACCAGATCGCCGATGATCAGCTGACCGATGGGCATACCCACGGGCACGTTCATGGCCAGAATGATGCCGGTGACCACAGCGGACAGGTCGCTGATGGGGTTTGCACGCTTCAGCAGCTTGCAGTACAGCCACTCAAAGACCACACAGGCCACCACGGAAACGGCGGTGACCAGCAGGGCGCGCACGCCGAAAATGATCGCAGAGGCAACCACGCAGGGGCACAGTGCAACGATCACGTTGGCCATCAGGCTCTGGGTGGTCTCGTCACTGCGGACGTGCGGGGAAGCCGAAACAATAAGCTTCGTATCCATTACTTATTGCCTCCTTTTTTGATTTCGCCAAGATAGAAGGCCTTGGCCAGACTCATCATCTGGGTAACAGGGCGCTTTGCCGGGCAGACGAAGGAGCAGCTGCCGCAGTTGAAGCAGTAGTCAGCGTGCAGCTTGCCCAGCTCCTGCACATCGCGGGCGGCGTAGGCCTGATTGACCTCCACGGGCTCCAGACCCATGGGGCAGTACTCCACGCAGCGGCCGCAGCGGATGCAGGGGTTGACCTGTGCGGGCTGTGCAGCTGCCTTGCTCAGCAGGATCAGACCGGAAGTGGTCTTGGTGGTGGGGTAGGAAAGATTCTCCACAGCGGGGCCCATCATGGCACCGCCGGCAACCACCTTGCCCAGCTCGCCCTTGACGCCCACATAGTCCAGAATGTCCTGATAAGCGGTGCCCACAGGCACAACAACGTTCTGGGGCTTTGCGCAGGCATCGCCGTCCACGGTGATGGTACGCTGAACCACCGGCATACCGGTAGCCAGATACTTGCCCAGCGTGGAAACGCTGGTCACGTTCATCACGATGGCGCCTGCATCGGCGGGCAGACCGCCGTGGGGCACCTCGCGGCCGAGGCACTTCTCGATCAGGATCAGCTCTGCGCCGGTGCCGTAGACACTGGGCAGGGGCTTGACCTCGATAGCGCTGTCGTCCTTGGTCTTTTTGCACAGCAGGTCGATGCACTCGGGCTTGTTGTTCTCAATACCAATGATGCACTTCGGGATGCCGGTATACTGCAGCACAGCCTTGATGCCGCGGATGATATCATCGCTGCACTCCAGCATCTCCTGCGTGTCGCTGGTCAGCCACACCTCGCACTCGGAGGCGTTGATCAGTAAAGTATCCACCGACTGCTTGGGCTGCAGCTTCACATCGGTGGGGAAGCCTGCGCCGCCCAGACCTACCAGACCGCACTCGCGCACGGCAGCAAGGAAGCTGGCCTTATCGGTGACTTCCGGTGCCTTGACAGCCGGGTCTACGGTCTGCTTGCCATCGGTCTTGATGACAACAGAATCGCACATACGGCCATTGGACAGACGGAAAGGTTCCACTGCAGCTACCGTACCGGAAACGCTGGAGTGGATGTTTGCGGAGACAAAGCCGCCCGCCTCACCGATCTTGGTGCCGACGAACACTTCATCGCCTTTTTTCACCAGAGCCTTGGCGGGTGCGCCAATGTGCTGGCTCATAAGGATGCGTACCTGCGCGGGCAGAGGCATCGGGATAGGTTTGCTTGCAGCAGTTGCCTTGTCATGCGGCGTATGCGCGCCAAGCGCCGCACGTTTCAGCTTGTTCAACATGGATTTCAAATCCCCCATTCTGCTTGAATTGCTATCCCCACGCCCATGCAGGCGCACTGGTACAGGGACAGCAGCTGCTTAACACACTTATTGTATCATTTTGGCGCGGGAAGTCAACGACATCACGGCTCAAATGATGAATTTTCCTGAACTTTCTTATTCGTTTTCGCCGATTAGTTTTAACTAACTACCGTATTTTTCTTTTTGTTCTCCCTCTTCTGCCGTTTGCCTTTACTGTGGGAATATGCTATACTATACCTAACATGACAGGCGGAACGTCCCCCGCTCCGCTCCCGAACTTCACAAGGAGGCACCAAACCATGAAAGTTCTCAAAGCTCTGCTCGCCGTCCTCACCACACTGGCTGTCGCCCTGACCGCCATTCTGCTGCTCTGGCAGGATAAAAGCGCCCCGCGCTATATCAAGATCTACGAAAACGAGCAGTAATATTTTTCTTGCAAAAACAGCACCCCGGCCAAGCGGTAAAACCGCCCGGCCGGGGTGTTTTTGCGTTATCCGGCAGACCACACAAAAACGCCGCCGACTTTTCGTCAGCGGCGTTTGCTCGTATCAGTAGGTCATCACGACCACCATAATGGGGTATCTATCCTTCGTCGCAAGGTCGGTGTTATGCACAACGCCCACGCCCACAAGGGTAGCTTCCGTGCTCGTGACCAGTGCCGGTTTCCATTTGCCGGTGTCCTTTACCCAGCCGCGGATCACGCTCTCTGTGTGGTACGCACCGTAGCCGCCTACGCCCACCAGTTTTTTGCCCTTTACAAGCTCCTTGCTGATGACATTCCAGTCTTTCGCGTACTGCTCGCTCTTCATCGGGTCGCTGCCGTACACACCAAGCAGGCCGTCCAGCTGCACTTTTGCCATTTTTTCAGCCTTGTCGCAGGCCTCGGCATCCATGGTCAGCGGGGTCTTATTGCCGTAGTCCTTGCGCACCGTATTCAGCGCGTCCACCACCGCAGCCACCTTCTGCGCCTCGGTCTTTTTGTCGGTGGGTTCTTTGCCGGTCTCACTGCTGCCCGGCTTATCCGGCGCATCCGGCGCGGAAGGGCCGGAGGGCCCGCAGGCTGCCAGAAGCAGCAGCGCCATTGCAGCTGCAAGGACCGCTGCCGTCCATCGTTTCCAAAGCTTCATCTGTGGTCCCTCGCTTTCTTCTTATGGGAGCGCGTTGCTCCCCAGTTTCATCTTATCCTCTGCCGCGGTATGCTGTCAATGGGCAGATGCGCCAAACTTTGCCGGAAAGTTTCGGCAAAGCGTGCAAAAGCAGGAATATTTTGAATGCGCGCCGCGCCTTCCGGGTTGCGGCACCCAGCATCCGCATCGTGCCTTGGGCGGCACTCGCATCTTGCTGGCCGCTGCCCCAACAACTCCTCCCTGTTTCCGCCACTGGCGGCGGTCGTCGTCGTTGCAGCGGAAAAATTATTTTTTATTCGCAATTCCGGAAAATCTGCCGATTTTCCAGAATTGCCTTTTCACGGGGTTCTGCACGCAAAAAGGCTGCCGCACAGCCTGTGTGCGGCAGCCCGGGGTGTATCAAGTTATGCTCGGAGTAGTCGGCGTATAGGTGATCAGGATCAGGATATAGCTCTCATCGCCGATCTTGTGCGTAGCTGCGCCGATCTCGACCTTATTGTCACCGGGATTGAACGTGCCGGGGTCCACAAACCGGTAGAGGCCCGCGGCATTCGCCATCCACTGCATCTTCAGGAATTCGCCCATCACGCCGCTGCTCTTGATCTGACTGTCGACATCGATCGGGTTGAACATGCAGGGCGTTTTTTCGAGGTCAATTTTGGCTGCCTTTATAACAGCAGGATCCAGCAGCAGTTCCTTGGCATCCTTGCCGTTGTTTGCCTCCTGCGCGGCGGCCGTATCGGCGGCTGCCAGCAGCGCTGCTGCCATTTCATCTGCCTTTTTGGTGTGGGTCACAGTTTCGTTTACGTCTGTTAAATTATCGATCGTTATTTTCAGCAGCTCGTCCTGCATGGCGTAGCTATTGCCGCCGCCGCAGCCTACCATCGTTAATGCCAGTGCAGCGGCCAGCACGGCGGCTGCCAATTTTTTGAACAGTTTCATCGTTTCCTCCTTGCCGCAGCCTGCAATAAGTCTGCCGGGGCAGCTGCTGCAGACCGCATCTTGTAACTATACCGTTCCGGTCTTGGGGCATCCGTAAGGGCTGTCACAGCCCGGACGCTCTTATTTCATGAGCATAAGCACCCAGTTCTCGCCGTCAAGCGTGCCGATGGCAAGACCAAACTCAAATTTTCTTCCGATGTGAGGATCGCCGATTGTATGATCAGCATCCCGCCGAAGCTGATCTGCAAGACTAAAAGGCTTAAACTGATTCATGGTATCGCTGATGTAACTCGGAACGTACACCAAGGAGACTTTATAAGCATCCTTTTCCGGGTCAATGCCGAACTTTTGCAGGAACGTCTCATCATCCAGCAGATCCTGCAGATTCGGCCAATCTGCGCCTTCGTCCAAAGCAGCGATCTCGTTATTATACTCTGTCAGCAGCTTTGCCGCCAAGGCATCCAGGTCCTTGCTGTTCGTGGCCTGCTCGTTACGCATAACAGCATCATCCGAGACAGCATTCTTGACCTGCTGGGCAAGGCCTGTCTTGGAGCCGCCGCAGCCCACCATCATCAGTGCCAGAGCCGCCACCAGTACGGCAGCCGCCAGTTTCTTGAACAATTTCATGCTTCATGCCTCCTTCTTCGTCAGACACTATCCTATGCGGCCCGGACGTTTTCCAAGCCTGCTTTCTTTCATTTTACCGTCACATTTGCAATACTGTCAATACACAGAAGTCCTAAAGTTTTTCCAGCAAATTTCAGCAATTCGCGCAAAAAAGGCTGCCGCACAGTCTGTGCAGCAGCCTTTCAAGTTTAGTAATCCTTTTCGCAGCCAAGCAGGAATTTCATGTAGGCAAAGGTGCGCTCCCGCCCGAGGTCCCGCACCATGCACAGCAGTTTTTCCAGCAGCGCCCGGGTCTCCGGGTGCATCAGGTAGTGATCCTTGCTGCGCTGGTAGTACTCCCACGCGGAGGCATCGGTGTACTTATCGCCCAGATAGATCTGGCTTGCCGCCACCCGGTCGCACACCATCTCGCAGACATAGCGCAGGGGGATCTTCATGCCGGTCAGGCCGGTCTTGGTGGTGCTGTAATCGATCCAGTATTCCAGATGATGCTTGTTGCGCCCCTTGTGGTGCAGCCACGCCGAGGTGTAGCCCTTGGCTGCGCGCTCGGCCTCGTTGGGGCTGTGGTCACCCTGATAATAGATGCACCCGGGGATGAACTCGGTGGGGCTATACTTGCTCAGGTCGTGGGCAAGGCCCTGCTCATACAACCCGCATTCAAAGCAGTATTTCATCACCAGCAGCTTGTGCCGGGTGATGGTCTCGAAATGACCCTTGATGTTCATGCTGTTATTCCCTCCACTGCACCGTGATGCGTCCCTCTTTCAGCCCGCGCAGATCATCGCTTTCGGAAAAATCCTCCCGGTCCATGGTCAGATTGGGGTTGTAGTAGGGGTCATGCAGGACGTTCGCCTTGCCGTGCACATCGTACAGACGCTGCTGCTCGGCAGCAAAGCGCCGTGCCTTTACCGGGTCTTTTTCGTCCCCGCCGCGGCTCTTGCTCTCGTAGTGGGTCAGCTGGGCATAGGGCGTCCACGCAATGCGATAGCCCGCATCCCGCACCCGCAGACAGAAGTCCACATCGTTGAAGGCCACCGCAAAGGCTTCGTCCAGCCCCTTTACCTCGTCCCACACGCTGGTCTTTACCAGCAGGCAGGCACCAGTAACGGCAGAAAAGTCCTGCACCGTGGCGGTGCGGAACAGATAGCCGCTGCCGCCGGCCTTTTTGTACTTGTGGCTGTGTCCCGCGTAGCCCCCCAGCCCGGTAATGACGCCCGCGTGCTGGATGGTCTCGTCCGGGTACCAGAGCATGGCACCGCACACCGCCGCCCCGCCGGGGTGGGCGCACTGGCGCAGAAGTTCAGTGAGCCATTCGCCGCTGCGCACCTCCACGTCGTTGTTCAGCAGCAGCAGATACTCGCCGGTGGCGTACTTGCGGCCAAAGTTGTTGATGCTGGAAAAGTTGAAGCCCTTTTTCGGGTAGGTGACCACCCGCAGGCCGTCGTAGCGCTGCTGCGCCTTTTTATAGTAGGCAAAGGTGGCGGGGTCGGTGGAGTTGTTCTCCACTACGATGACCTCAAAGTGCTCCCATTCGGTCTTTGTCCAGATGCTGTGCAGGCACTTTTCCAAGTCCTCGGTGTGGTCCTTATTGGGGATGAGGATGCTCACCTTCGGTTCGCCCACGATGTCCCACTTCACCCGGTAGGTGCTGGGGAACAGACCGTCCTCCACCGTGCCGGTGCGCCCGGTGCGGGTCAGGTGGTCTGCCAGCGCCTTTTTCGCCGCTGCCGCCACATAGGGCTTGGCATCGGCACCGCCGGAGGTAGACCCCGCGTGCACCCGCCAGTAGTAGAGCACCTGCGGCACATGGGCGGCACCGCCGGTCTTTTCCAGCAGACGCAGGAACAGATCATGATCCTGACTGCCGTCGCATTCCGGGCGCTCGCCGCCCAGCTGCTCCCACAGTGCTTTTTGGAACACCGCCAGATGGCAGATGTAGTTGCAGCACAGCAGGTAATCCGGGGCGTAGTCCGGCTTGAAGTGCGCCACCATGGGGCGGCGGATGCTCTTGGTGAACAGTGCCTCATCGCTGTACAGAAAACCGTCCGGCTCGCCGCGCTGCCGCAGCTGCAGGATGGCCTTGCCCATGGTGTACAGGGCATGGGGTGCCAGAATGTCGTCGTGGTCAGCCAGCGCCAGATACTCTCCTGTCGCCAGCTGCGCGGCGGCGTTGGTGTTGGCCGCAATGCCCTTGTTTTCGATCTTTTTGTATACGATCTGTTGATTCTTTTGCTGATATTCCTTTACGATCCGCTCCACGTCCCCGTGGGCGGCGTCCGAAGCATCGGCAAGGCAGAGCTGTCCGTTGGGCGCGGTCTGTCCCACAAAGGAATCCAGAAACTCCCGCAGGTATTTTTCCGGGGTGTTATACAGCGGGGTCAGCACCGAGATGGTGGGCAGGCCGCAGTCTGCCGCCGTTTTGCCGGCCATCTCTGCGCGCTGGGCTTCCAGCACCTTATTGGTGGGAAGGTAGCGTGCACGCTTGCCGAAGCAGCGGCGCTTCACAAAGCCCGCGCCGCGCCTGACCATGGTGGGCAGGCCCTCTTCCTTTGTCAGCTGCACGGCATAGCCGGCCAGCTCCTTGGCGCGTTTCAACCGTACATTCATATCAGACCTCGCCGCGCTGGGTCGCCTTGTAGGCGGCGCAGACCGTCTGGGTGTCCCCGTTCATTTTCAGGTGACCGTGGCTCAGCCATGCCACCTTGGTGCACATCCGCTCAATCTGCTCAATGGAGTGGGACACCAGAATGACCGTGGTGCCGCCCGCCATCAGCTCCTGCATCCGCTTTTCGCACTTTTGCTGGAACAGGAAATCGCCCACCGACAGCACCTCGTCCGCAATGAGGATATCGGGCTTGGTGATGGTGGCAATGGCAAAGCCGATACGCGCCACCATGCCGGAGGAGTAATTTTTCAGCGGCACATCCAGAAAGTTTTCCAGTTCGCTGAATTCCACGATCTCGTCAAATTTTTCGTCCAGATACTTGGGCGAGAAGCCCAGCACCGTGCCGTTGAGGTAGATGTTCTCGCGGGCGGTCAGATCCATATCAAAGCCCGCGCCCAGCTCGATGAGCGGGGCGATGGTGCCGTTTACGGTCACCTTGCCCTTGCTGGGCTTGTACACCCCGGCAATGGTCTTGAGCAGGGTGGATTTGCCCGAGCCGTTCAAGCCCACAAGGCCGTAAAAATCGCCGGGCATGATGTCCAGACTGACGTCCTTTAAAGCGTAGAACTCGTCGTATTGCAGCCGTCCCTGCACCATGGCCAGAAAGTACTCCTTCAGGCTCTCATGCTTTTCCTTGGAAAGGTTGAAGCACATGGAAACATTGTCCACTTTGATGATCGGTTCCATTGTTCACCCTCCTTAAATGTGCAGCACAAAGTGGTCCTGCGTTTTGCGGAACACCTGCAGCCCCACTACCATGGACACTACGGCGCAGATGCCGCAGACAAGGAACATATTTACGTCCAGCGGGATGCCCCACATCACCGTGCGGCGGAAGCCCGTGATATACCAGTACATGGGGTTCAGCTTGATGATCTGCTGCATATTGAAGCCGCCGATGGAAAAGGTCATCTGGGTGGGGTCGTAGAAGATGGCGGAGAAATACAGCAGCGCGGTGACGAACACGCTCCAGATATGCATGATATCCCGGAAAAACACGGTAGCCGCCGCCAAGAACATACTGACGCCCAGACTGAAGAAGAACAGAGTCACCAGCGGGTACAGCGCCTCAAAAATGGTCAGGTGGAAAGGCGCGCCGGTAAAGATCATGACCAGCAGCAGCGCCACAAAGCTGAAGATGCAGTTCACCATGGCAAAGCAGCACTTTTCCAGCGGGAAGATATACTTGGGGATATACACCTTTTTCAGCAGCGGAGCGGCGCTGATTTTGTTCCTCATGCTCGTGCATGTAGTCTAGTTAATAAAGTTCAAC
>ENA-OQLI01000993-OQLI01000993.1-human-gut-metagenome-genome-assembly--contig:-NODE-993-length-25372-cov-5.754526_pt1 | contig 25372 bp, 20 predicted proteins | sample MGYA00242805_ERZ504812 | MGnify/ENA primary metagenome ERZ504812 (study PRJEB26092, sample SAMD00036430) | human gut metagenome | host: Homo sapiens | study: EMG produced TPA metagenomics assembly of... | reverse complement strand
AGGCTCTCCTGAACGATTTAGTCGCAGTTAGCAGTTAGTTCGCTGGAGCGTTGCGCCGGCGAGTGAGCAATCACCATTGTCCGAATGCGTCCGCCTTGAACAACTTTCAACACACTAAATAGCAAAACGGTGTTTCAATACCTATGCATTGAAACACCGTATTTTCTATAGTGATTTATGAATTATGAAAGAACCTCGTTCTTCAGCTCATCTCCATTGATATAAGCCTGCGCATTCTCCATAGTTGTCTCTGCAATGTTAGTGAGCGCTTCTTCTGTAAAGAATCCCTGATGGGAGGTCATGGTTACGTTCGGGAAGGAGAGAAGCCTCTGGATCAAGGAAGTCTGCATGATGCTCTCAGACAGATCCTCGAATACGTAATCAGATTCCTCCTCATAAACATCCAGACCAACTGCGAAGAACTTGTGGTCACGGATACCGGAAATCAGATCCTCCGTCTTGATAAGACCGCCACGGGAAGTGTTTACAAGGATAACTCCATCCTTCATCTGGGCAATTGTCTTTTCGTTGATAATATGCTTCGTCTCATCTGTAAGCGGGCAGTGCAGGCTGATCAGATCACTGGTAGCCAGCAACTCATCAAGAGAAACGTATTCCAGGAAGTCAAGATTCTTGTTTGGGAAAAGATCATATGCAATGACCCGCATTCCAAATCCCTTGCAGATTCTTGCCATAGCCTGACCAATTTTACCAGTACCGATAATACCGGCTGTTTTCTTGTAAAGGTTCACGCCCATAAGACCGCTTAAAGTAAAGTTGTTCTCACGGCATTTGATGTAAGCCTTGTGAGTGTGACGGTTAGCTGTAAGCGCCAGCGCCATTGCGTGCTCTGCAACAGCCTCGGGAGAGTAACCTGGTACACGCAGAACTTTCATGCCATATTTGTGGGCTGTCTTAAGATCCACGTTATTGTAGCCAGCGCAGCGCATAAGGATCAGTTTTACACCCTGCTGATATAATTCTTCAATAACAGGAGCGCCAAGGTCTGCATTTACAAAAGCACAGATGGCTTCATAACCTTTTGCAAGAGAAGCGGTCTCCTCGTGGATATTTGCTTCAATAAATTTAATCTTAATATCTGGAAATTCAGGTAAAAGTTTTTCAAAAAACTGCTCGTCATAATTTTTGGTTCCGTAAAATAAAATTTTCATTATTTCTGGCTCCTTTCTTGTGGCAGCCGCTCTTTTGTCTGGGCTGTTCACCTTCGCTTTGTTTGTTTTAGTGTTCCTCAACTTACAGTGGGATTATACGTTATTTTTTTGAAGAAAAAAAGAGGAAAACGGAAAGTTTTTTAACTTCGTCGAAATCGTTAAAAGAATATCAATATAGAAATGAGATTAAAACGAATTTTAAAATTGCACAGAAATTAATACATGGCAAAATGTGCAATATGTATATTTTAAAAGAAAATATAAGCATATAATCTGGCAAAATATGACAGTTACACTAAACTAACATTGACTATTATTTAACATAAAATAAGAGGAATACACATCTAAAAAGGCAAAAAAACAGGAACCTAAATGGAAAAATGGTCACTTCTCACTCCGTTCACAGTAACGAAAATTGTTCTCATTTAAGTTCCTGCGGTTCAGATTATTCTCCTAACCGATACAGATCCTCATAAAATTCCGGATAAGAAATCTTCACACAATCTCCACCCTTAATAGATAGCGGTCCATCACAGAGCAGTCTTGCAACAGCGAAAGACATAGCCACTCTGTGGTCCAGATAAGAATCAATCTCTGCGCCGTGAAGCGGCTTGCCTCCATGTATGATCATTCCGTCCTCTGTAGGTGTAATGTCCGCACCCATGCGGGAAAGGTTCTCTGCCATAACCAGAATTCGGTCTGATTCTTTTACTTTAAGTTCTTTTGCATCCTTGATCACAGTAGTACCCTCGGCGAAAGCAGCCATAACTGCAATCATCGGAATCTCGTCGATAAGAGTCGGAATGATTTCTCCGCCTACTGTTGTACCGTGAAGAGAACTGGTGCGAACAAGAAGATCAGCGGTAGGCTCTCCTTCCATATTTACATTTAAGAGCGTAATGTCAGCCCCCATATCTTTGCACACACGAAGCAGTCCGTCTCTTGTGGGATTGATTCCCACATTCTTCAGAAGAATCTCACTGCCTGGCACCAGAAGTCCGGCAGCGATGAAATAAGCGGCAGAAGAAATATCCCCAGGTACTGTAATTTCTCTGGCAAAAAGAGATGGTTCCGGAGCAATGGAAGCGGTAGTTCCCTCAGAAGTTACCTGAGCTCCAAAGTAGTTTAACATGATTTCTGTATGGTTCCTGGAAAGAACCGGTTCGGTGACGCTGGTAATTCCGTCAGAATACATTCCCGCCAGAAGTACACAGGATTTTACCTGAGCAGAGGCAACTGGTGAATCATAGTGAATGGCCTTCAGAGGATGACCTGCAATCCGAAGGGGAACACAGTTATTTCCCTTTATGCTTGCAATATCAGCGCCCATGGAAAGGAGAGGCGTCATGATCCGTTTCATGGGACGGCTCTGGATAGAGTCATCGCCGGTAAGCTCCGATACAAAATTTTGTCCTGCAAGAATACCGGAAATCAGGCGGGTAGTTGTGCCACTGTTTCCAACATCCAGAATATCAACAGGGGCAGATAATCCGTGGAGTCCTTTTCCATGAACCAGGATTTCTCCGCTGTTATTCTCAATATCAATGCCCATTTTGCGGAAACAGGAGATGGTGGAAAGGCAGTCAGCTCCTTCCAGAAAATGGGTGATCTTTGTGGTTCCTTTGGCAAGGGAACCGAACATGACGGCACGGTGGGAGATGGATTTGTCGCCTGGGACTGTAAGTTCTCCGTGGAGATTTGTAAGTTTTTTTATTTCCATAATAATCGTTCCTTAAATATAAAGTTTCATACAGCAAAAACAGGTATCGACTATATTACTTATAAAGAATTAGACGAGTCAATATGGCGTTTACTTCATATTTGCTGTATTGATACAGAGTTTGTCTGAAAAACTAATTGTAATGTATCCAATAAACAACTGTCGGTACGCAGGTTATCGCTCATAAACAATATAATTGCGCTTTTTCAAAAGTGCAATGGCCCGTTCCATAGCGTCTTCTTCATAAAATTCGATTTTCAGAACGCCTTGCTCGAATTCGCGGTTGTGGATGATGCCGATGTTTTTAATGCTGATCTTGTCCATGGCAAGGATGGTGGCAATGGTAGCGATTCCGCCGGCCTCATCTGCAATATCCAGATAAAGCACATAAGCCTTGCGGATAGGACCATTATCCACAACATCAATGGAATCACGGTAATCCCTGGAGCTTGCAAACATCTGATAAATAGCATCTGCCTCCTTCCCATCTGTAGCACAGTTGTCTACAGAACAGCGGATCTGGATCAGCATGCGGATATAGTCGTCCAGAACATTGGAAATGTTCTCATGGTTTTCCATGCAGATCTGCTGCCACATAACGGGAGAGGAGGAGGCAATCCTTGTAATATCGCGGAAACCGCCTGCTGCGATGGTCTTCATATATTCGGCATCGTTGTCCAGAGTTTTTACCAGATTTACAAGGGCAGAAGCAATAATATGGGGCAGATGGCTTACACCTGCTGTAATAAAATCATGCTCTTCAGCTGTAAGCACCATAGGGATAGCACCAAGAGAACTGATCAGTTCTGTAAAATCTGAAATATATTCCAGTCCCACTTCTCCGCCCGGGGTAAGAATATAGTATGCATTTTCCAGAATGCGCTCGTTGGAATGGTCGAAACCGGTTTTCTCAGAACCGGCCATAGGGTGACCGCCGATAAAGCAGTCTGTCATTCCCAGCTCCTCCACCTTCTGATGGATGATTCCCTTTACACTTCCCACATCTGTGATAATGCAGCCTGGCTGGCGGATCTCTTTCAGATATGCAAGGCACTCCAGGTTGATCTCTACCGGAGCACATAAAAATACATAATCACAGGATCCAAAGCGTGGATCCTTCATTTCCTCACAGACACCATCTATAATGCCGGTGCTGATGGCAGAGGCAAGTGCTTCCTTACTGCGGTTATAGGCCAGAATGTGGTAATCCGGATGGTACTTCCGGATGGCCTTGGCGATAGAGCCGCCGATCAGACCGAGACCGATAAAACCGATTGTCTTCATAATATAATGTCGTTTCCTTTCCTTCGTTAAAGTGAAAAATTATCTTATGATATTGTACGAGATTCCTCGCAAATTGTCAATTCCTACAGAAATGACAAAATAATCTAAACTTTTTTGAAAAAAGACCGTCAAAATCCCAGAAAATACTTGAAATTCTTCTGAATATTTAGTAAAATATGAACATATTAGACAAACAGGGAGGTATTACATATGGACGTTTTTAGAACTGACCGAATCAGAAATGTAGTGCTGTTAGGACACGGCGGTGCTGGAAAGACAACTCTGGCAGAAGCAATGGCATATCTTGCCGGTTTGACCAACCGTTTAGGCCGTGTAGAAGATGGCAATACAGTCAGTGATTATGATAAAGAAGAAATCAAACGACATTTCTCTATCACTACATCTCTGATTCCGGTCCCGTGGCAGAAGAACAAGGTAAACATTCTGGACACTCCCGGATATTTTGACTTCGTAGGAGAAGTTGAGGAAGCTGTCAGCGCTGCAGACGCAGCAATCATCGTAGTATCAGGTAAGGCAGGGGTACAGGTTGGTACCCAGAAGGCATGGAATCTCTGCGAGAAGTATAAACTTCCGCGAATGATTTTCGTTACCGATATGGACGTGGACGATGTAAGTTACCGTAAGGTAGTAGATCAGCTTACTGAGCTTTATGGCAAGAAGATTGCCCCGCTGCATTTCCCGATCCGTGAGGATGGCAAGTTCGTGGGATATGTTAACGTTGTGAAGCAGGCCGGAAGAAAATATATCGACAAGGGACAGAAGGAAGAGTGCGAGATTCCTTCTTATCTGGATGAGTACCTTGAGAAGTATCATGATATCCTGATGGAATCTGTAGCAGAGACCAGCGAGGAATTCATGGATCGTTATTTTGAGGGAGACGAGTTCTCCGTTACAGAAGTTTCCGCAGCACTTGCCGCCAATGTACAGGATGCAAGCATTGTTCCAGTATGCATGGGATCCCCGATCAATCTTCGCGGCGTATCCAACCTTCTGGACGACATCTGCGGATATTTCCCAAGCCCGGACAAACGTTCCTGCAACGGTATTTCCCAGAAGACCAACGAGATTTTTGAAGCAAATTACGATTTCGCTAAAGCAAAATCAGCATATGTATGGAAATCCATCGTGGATCCATTCCTTGGCAAGTATTCCCTGATCAAGGTTTGCTCCGGTGTTATCAAATCTGATGATACCCTTCTCAATGTTGAGAAAGGCACAGAAGAGCGCCTGAATAAATTATATGTTCTTCAGGGTTCCAAGCCCATCGAAGTTCCAGAGCTCCATGCAGGTGATATCGGTGCAATTGCCAAATTAGTCAGTGTTCAGACTGGTGACAGCCTTGCCACCAAGGCGAATCCGGTTCTTTATCCGAAAGCAATTCTTTCCACACCTTATACCTATAAGAGATTTAAGGCTGTGAACAAGGGGGATGAGGATAAGATTTCCCAGGCTCTTGCCAAGATCATGAGCGAAGACAGGACTGTTCGTGTTGAGAACGATGGTGCTAACCGTCAGAGTCTGATCTATGGTATGGGCGACCAGCATCTTGATGTTATTGTCAGCATGCTGAAAGAGCGCTATAAAGTCGATGTAGAGCTTTCCAAACCGAAGGTTCCTTTCCGTGAGACCATCCGCAAGAATTCTGACGTAGAAGGCAAACATAAGAAACAGTCCGGCGGACATGGACAGTATGGACATGTTAAGATGCGTTTTGAGCCGTCTGGCGATATGGAGACTCCATACGTATTTGAGCAGGTTGTTGTTGGTGGTGCAGTTCCGAAGAACTACTTCCCGGCAGTTGAGAAGGGCCTTCAGGAATGCGTTCAGAAAGGACCTCTTGCAGCATATCCGGTAGTTGGTGTAAAGGCTACTCTTTATGATGGATCTTATCATCCGGTAGATTCCTCAGAGATGGCGTTTAAGATGGCTACTATCCTTGCATTCAAGAAAGGCTTCATGGATGCTTCTCCGGTACTGTTAGAGCCAATCGTTTCCATGAAGGTTACAGTTCCGGATAAATATACAGGTGACGTTATGGGCGATCTGAATAAACGTCGCGGCCGTGTTCTTGGAATGAATCCGGATCATAACGGAAATACCATTATTGAAGCTGACGTTCCTCTTCTTGAGATTTATGGATATTCCACAGATCTTCGTTCCATGACTGGCGGAAGTGGTGACTTCTCCTACGAGTTCGCCCGCTATGAGCAGGCTCCTGGAGATATCCAGCAGAAAGAGATTGAAGCACGGGCAAGTAAGGTTGACGCTGCTGATGAATAAGTAGTATAATGAGACGGAGAATTTCTTGAAGAAGTTCTCCGTCTTTTATGATGGAAGTTCATATGAGGAAAGAAGGAGGAATATTATGAACAGAAAAGTAATCAAAAAGATTATGTTGTTTTTACTTGCTTTTATGCTTGTATTTCCGGTTTATTCATTTGGAAAAGCAGAGGCAGTTCAGGCAGCAGCATTAAAAGCACCGAAGCTTTCCAAGGTGGTACGTGTAAATAAAAGTGTTAAAATCACCTGGAAAAAGAGTAAAGGCGCTTCCGGCTACTATGTTATGCGTAAGACAGAAAATAGTTCCTGGAAAAAAATCAAAACTGTGAAAGGCGGTTCCAAAACATCTTACACAGATAAAAAAGTGAAGAGTGGAACTACATACTACTACACAGTAAAAGCCTACAAAGGAAAGAAAGTAAGTTCCTATAACAAAAAAGGACTGAAAATCGTTTATGAGGTTCCAACCACAACGAAACCAGATACTACCGGCGGAAATGCCACGGCTACAGGTTCCACTGTTGCAAATACAGCTTCCGAATATACCATTGAAACGGATATGGTACTTTCCGGTTCCGGTTCCGGTTATCATGCGAAGCTGGTTGCCTGCACAGCGACCTCTGCAGTAAGCTTTGGTATCCAGTATGACAAGCATGCAAGAGCTCCTTATACAGGTAAGGCATGGTTCATGATCGAGAATGTAGCCCACAATGGTGCAGGCGGTCAGAACTATATCTGGGTTCAGGAAGCGGCCAGAGGTAAGACTTACCATGTAATGCTGGCTGTGAAAAAAGACGGAACCTGCAACTGCTACATCAACGGCAAACTTGTCAAAACAGTTAAAAACAGCAGTCTTGCAAACACAACTGTCTATCTTCGCGTGGAGGGTTCTGCAAGATTAAACGGAGATTCTGTAAATGCCACATTCAGCAATATTGAATTGAAGGCTGACGGCAAATATTATGCAGATAAGATCTGGGGTACACATGATTTCACAACCAATAAGGGAATCAAGGCAGATGCTTCCGGATATGCGGCTTCCAAGCGAGTAACGATCAAGGGAAAAGTAAAAGGACTGGCAAGTGGTCAGGACTGGGATAGTGCATACGAGCAGGTATCCGGAATCATTCAGTTTGTGAACTGATAGATTGAAATGTAACAGAATGCATAAATCCTTCATATATGGTGATGCCGCCGACAGGTGACACGTCCGTTTAGTAAAAGAAATAAAAACAGCATTCAGACAGAAGTATAAAAAATATATTCTGTCCGGATGCTGTTTTTCTTATAAAATAATAATCTTAGTATAGCATTTACAGGATCTTAGTTGTCCATTTACTGCAGTCCCACACCTGTGAAACCACATCCTGATAAAATTCCGGCTCATGGCAGATAAGAAGCACACTTCCACGATATTCCTTTAGTGCCTCCTTCAGAGCTTCTTTTGCATCCACATCCAGATGGTTGGTAGGCTCGTCAAGAAGAAGGACATTTGTCTCTTTGTTTACCAGCTTGCAAAGTCGGACCTTGGCCTGCTCACCGCCGGAAAGCACACGGACCTGACTCTCAATATGCTTGGTGGTGAGACCGCATTTTGCAAGTGCGGAGCGTACTTCGTACTGGGTATAAGACGGGAATTCTGCCCAGATCTCATCAATACAGGTAGTTTTGTTGTCACCTTTTACTTCCTGCTCAAAATATCCGATCTGCAGATTGTCTCCTAATTCCCTGGTTCCCTTCAATGATGGGATCAGACCAAGAATACTTTTCAGAAGCGTGGTTTTTCCAATTCCGTTGGCACCTACAAGCGCGATTTTCTGGCCTCTTTCCATGGAAAGGGTGAGAGGGCGGGAAAGGGGCTCGTCATATCCGATCACAAGATCCTTTGTCTCGAAGATGTATTTGCCAGGGGTGCGTCCCTGTTTGAAGTGAAACTCCGGCTTTGGTTTCTCGGCAGCCAGTTCGATCACATCCATTTTGTCCAGCTTTTTCTGGCGGGACATTGCCATGTTTCTGGTGGAAACCCGGGCCTTGTTTCTGGCAACGAAATCCTTCAGTTCGCTGATTTCCTGCTGCTGGCGGCGGTAAGCCGCCTCTAACTGAGCCTTTTTCACTTCATAGACTTCCTGGAAGTGGTCATAATCGCCTACATAACGGTTCAGTTCCTGATTTTCCATATGATAAACGATATTGATCACATCATTGAGAAACGGGATATCGTGGGAAATCAGGATAAAGGCATTCTCATATTCCTGGAGATAGCGTTTCAGCCATGCAATGTGCTCTTCATCCAGATAGTTGGTGGGCTCATCCAGAAGAAGAATATCTGGTTTCTCCAGAAGCAGCTTGGCAAGGAGCACCTTGGTACGCTGTCCGCCGCTGAGATCTGTGACATCACGGTCAAGTCCAAGATCCAGAAGACCAAGTGCCCGGGCAACCTCTTCTACTTTGGAATCAATTACGTAGAAGTCGTGCATGGTCAGGGTATCCTGGATAGTTCCCAGTTCCTCCATAAGAGTTTCCATTTCTTCCGGGGAGGCTTCACCAAGGGAATCACAGATGGTATTCATTCGTTCTTCCAGTTCAAAAAGCCAGGAAAAAGCAGATTTCAGCACGTCGCGGATGGTCATGCCAGGAGCGAGGACAGAATGCTGGTCCAGATAACCTACGCGGACATTTTTTGCCCACTGAATCCTGCCCTCATCTGGCATCAGTTTGTCAGTTACAATATTGAAGAAGGTGGATTTTCCCTCTCCGTTGGCGCCTACCAGGCCAATATGTTCTCCTTTTAAAAGACGGAAGGAAACATCATGGAAAATGGCTCTGTCACCAAAGCCGTGGGTAAGGTGTTCAACATTTAAAATACTCATAGGTAACTCCTGTTCTTAAATCAGAGCGCGTTTGAAACAGGCTCCGGTGTATATAGATAGCAGCTTGCGGTTCGCAGAGCAGCCGTTTCGCAAATTCAGGGCTGCATGCAAAGAGGGAAAAACGGTTACAATCAGGATAGCTGCTGGATTCCTGCAATATCTGGTGAAGCCATCAGAGAATAGTTTGTATAATAAACTACAAATCCCGGTTTGGCTCCAGCCGGCTTCTTCACATTCTTTTTCTGGAGATAATCAATCTCTACCTTTGGTGCAGTGCGTCCCTTGGAATAAAAGGCTGCAAGATTTCCTGCTTCTTCAAAGGTGCGGTCCGGAAGTGTGCCGTCTTTTGTCTTTACCACAACATGGGAGCCCGGCATCTTTTTGGCATGGAACCACCAGTCATTTCCTGTGGCAAATTTAAAGGTTAGCTCATCATTCTGGTAGTTGTTTTTTCCTACATAAATATCGTAGCCATCGCTGGAAACATAGTGGAAGGGTTTGGATTTCACCTGCATCTTGGCACCTTTTTTGTTTCCGTAGTGGCGCTTCACATAGCCGTATTCCATCAACTCTTCCTTGATCTGGGAAAGGTCGCTCTCCTCTGCGGCAATGTCCAGGGCATTGGATATGGATTCCAGATGCTCGATCTCGCTTGTAGTATCTGCAATCTGAACCTCCAGAGCTTCCTGGGTACGTTTCAGCTTGCCGTAACGATCGAAATACTTCTTGGAATTCTCCTGGGGGGTCAGGGTAGGATCAAGAGGAATAGTGATTTCTTCTCCATTATAATAGTTCACAGCCTTAAAGGATTTGCAGCCTTCTTCCAGGCCGTAGCCGTAGGTGTTGATCAATTCGCCGTAAACCTTGTATTTGTCCTTTTTCTCAGTGTCTTTCATCTGCTTCTGCTGAAGGCTTAATTTTTTGCGGTTGCGGTCAAGGGCAGTCTGGACGATCTTTCGGAGATCCGCGGATTTCTGGCGGATACGGGTGATCACGTCGCGGGAAGCATAATAGGTTTCCAGCATCTCTGACACAGATTCAAAGGTCCGGGTGGTGAAGCCTTCTCCATATTGGGAAAAAGGAAGAACACCGTATTCAACCGGCTCGTCCCCTTTGAAAACAATAACCGGGGTAAATTCTTCCCCACGGATCTGCTCCATTAAACGGGTAAATTCTGTATAAAGCTGCTCTTTGGTATTCTCATCTAATGTCTGGACATCATCATTTCCATCAATGGAAGTGCGATAGCAAAGTTCCTGAGCCATTACAGGGCTGAAACCGGTAAGCGTCTGATAGAGAGCTTTGGAGACGGCATTGGATCTGCCGCAAACTTTCTCCATGAAATCCTCTCTGGAAATGGTAAGAGGATCCAGCTTGTCCTGAGTGTGGGGGATGAAATAAGGGCGTCCTGGCAGAACTTCACGTACAGAACTTACGTTGCAGGATACGTGCTTGATACTGTCCAGGATCATATTATTATCATCACAGAAGATAATGTTGCTGTGCTTTCCCATCAGTTCCATAATGAGAACCTTATGACACACATCACCAAGTTCGTTCAGGTGCTCCAGCTCAAATTCTACAACACGCTCCAGACCAGGCTGGCGGATCGCAGTGATCCTGGCGCTTCCGATGTGCTTGCGGAGAAGCATGCAAAAATTAGGTGCAGTCAAAGGGCTGATCCGGTTTTTGCCTGTAAAATAGATCAGAGGCAGGGAGGCGCTGGCGGAGAGAAGCAGACGCTTCTGACCATTTGCACCTTTTCCGGTGATCAGCAGTTCGTCACTTTCCGGCTGGGCGATTTTGTTAATGCGTCCCCCGGAGAGATTTTTATTTAATTCAGAAACCATTGCAGCAATGGTAATTCCGTCAAAAGCCATAAAAAACTCCTTTCTGCTGACAGGTTACTGCTCACTTCGTGACCAGTAACCGTGACATGCAGACTTTATTATAACAGCAAAAAAAGGATTTGACTAGGGTTTTAGAATGAACTATAATAAATCTGTATGCGTAGGCAACTGTGAACGGTAACCTGCGTAGAGTTATTGCCTGAATATCAGAGACGATTCTGTTATGAGGAATGGTACTCTTTTCAGACAGTATTCGGAATAAAAATACAGAAAGAGATTACTATGATAAAAAGTATGACCGGCTTTGGAAGAGCCGAGGTGATTACAAAAGAGCGGAAAATCACCGTTGAGTTAAAATCCGTCAATCACAGATATCTGGATCTGAGTATCAAAATGCCAAGGAAGCTGGTTTTCCTTGAGGGCGCGATCCGGAATCTCATGAAGACCTATATGCAGCGTGGTAAAGTGGATGTGTTTATCACATATGAGGACTACACCTTAAGCTGTGGCGCACTGAAATATAATAAGGAGCTTGCAGGAGAATATCTTGCATATATCCGTCAGATGGCAGAGGAATTTGGCCTTGAGAACGATGTGAAGGCAGGAGCTCTTTCCCGTTATCCGGACGTGCTGACTATGGAGGAGCAGTCTGTAGATGAGGACGCATTGTGGGCAGTTCTGGAAGCACCGCTTCGTGAGGCCTGCGAGAAATTTGCCCAGTCCCGTGCAAGAGAGGGAGAGAATCTGAAGAACGACCTGATTGCCAAGCTGGATGCTCTTGATGAGAAGGTAAGTCAGGTAGAAGCCCGCTCTCCGGAGGTTGTGGATTCTTACAGAGAGAAGCTGGAAGCCAAGGTTCATGAGCTTCTGGAGGATTCTCAGATCGAAGATTCCCGTATTGCAGCAGAAGTTGTCCTGTTCTCCGATAAGATCTGCAACGATGAGGAGACTGTTCGTCTCCACAGCCATATCCAGGGAATGAAGAAGATGCTGGAGGAGAAGGAAGGCATCGGACGCAAGCTTGATTTTATGGCACAGGAGATGAACCGTGAGGCAAATACCATTTTGTCGAAATCAAGTGATCTGATTATCTCCAATATAGCAATTGATCTGAAGACAGAGATTGAGAAGATCAGAGAACAGGTTCAGAATGTGGAGTAACCTAGTACATCGTTTTCGAAATAACTATACCACTCACTTGTCTGTGAATCCGATTGCACAGGTATAAAAGCCTCGGCGTAGCCCGCTACGCCTGCGTTTTTATACCTGCACACTCGAATCCACATCCTACGTGATTGGTATAGTTATTTACGAAGCGATGTACTAGAGAATCAAAGACGTAAGCTTTCCATATTGACAGAAGGGTGAAAACATGGCAAAATTAATCAATATCGGATTCGGTAATGTGGTGAATTCCCAGAAAATCGTAGCTGTGGTAAACCCGGATGCCGCTCCGGTGAAACGAATGGTTCAGAGTGTGAAAGGTTCCAATTCCCTTGTGGATGCCACTCAGGGAAGAAAGACCAAGTCTGTGATCATTACCTCAGACCACATTCTGATATTATCTGCGATCCAGCCGGACACGATCGCCCGCAGATTTGCAGAAGTTATAGAAAATAAGGGAGAGGGCCATGAGTAGAGGAGTTTTGGCAGTTGTTTCCGGATTTTCCGGAGCAGGAAAAGGCACCATTATGAAAAGCCTGATGGCGAAGTACGACAATTACGCATTGTCTGTATCTGCCACCACCAGAAACCCCAGACCAGGGGAAGAAGACGGAAGAGAATACTTTTTCCGCACAAAAGAAGAATTTGAGGAAATGATCCGTCAGGATCAGCTGATCGAATATGCCCGGTACGTGGAGAATTACTACGGCACACCTAAGGCTTATGTGGAGGAGCAGTTGTCAGCAGGCAGGGATGTGATCCTGGAGATCGAGATTCAGGGAGCCCGCAAGATCAAGAAGAAATTCCCGGAAGCTGTGCTGGTATTTGTAACAGCGCCCTCCATGGAGGAACTGAAAGAGCGTCTTGTTGGAAGAGGTACTGAGACTGCGGCAGTGATCCACCAGCGTCTTGCAAGAGCTGCACAGGAGGCAGAAGGAGTTGACGAGTACGACTATCTTCTGGTGAATGACCAGCTGGAGGATGCTGTCGACAGGCTTCATAATATTATTCAGAGCGAACATTTCGCCATGAGGAGAAACCTTGGTTTTATCCATGAGATCCAGGCACAGGCAGCAAAGTTTGTGGAAGAATAATCCAAATAAAGAGCAGATGAAACTGCCATAAAATGAAATATTGATTCGCAGCTTTATTCACGAAAACACAGCTTGAAACTGCGAATCTTTATAAAAATAATAACAATAATCACAATTTTTGAAAGGAGTATATATATGATCCATCCATCTTATTCTGAGTTAATCGAAGCAATCAATACGAACAATGAGGACGACGATGAGAGCATGGTGCTCAACAGTCGTTATTCCCTGATTCTTGCTACAAGCAAGCGTGCGCGTCAGCTGATCGGCGGTGCAAAGCCGTTGGCAGATAATGTTAAAGGCAAGAAACCTCTTTCTATCGCAATTGACGAGTTATATCACGGCAAGGTTAAGATCCTTCCAGGTAAACATGAGGAAGAGGATTTAGCAGAGATCGCAGGACATTCTGCAGAGGAAATTGCTTCTGAAGAACCTGCAGCTGCAGTTGATCCTGCTGAGTCTGAGGAGAGTGCAGAATAATATGAAATTACTGTTCATTTCCCTTGGATGTGATAAGAATCTGGTAGATTCTGAGGAAATGCTTGGAATGCTTGCTGCAGACGGACATGAGATCGTTGATGATGAGGACGAAGCAGAGGTCATTATTGTCAATACCTGCTGTTTTATCGGAGATGCCAAAGAAGAAAGTGTAAATACCATTCTTGAAATGGCAGAGAAGAAAAAGGCAGGTACCTGCAAGGTGCTGATCGTTACCGGCTGCATGGCACAGCGTTACAAGAAAGAAATTTCAGAGGAAATACCTGAAGTGGATGCCATTCTTGGTACAACCTCTTACGGCGATATCAGCAAGGCTGTAAAGGAAGCCCAGGCAGGCAGACACTTTGAAGAGTACAAGAGCATTGATTTTCTTCCGGATATTTCCGGCAAGCGTATGTTGACCACAGGTGGACATTTTGCATATCTGAAAATTGCAGAAGGCTGTGACAAGCATTGTACCTACTGTATTATCCCCAGACTCCGGGGCGGCTACAGAAGCGTGCCTATGGAGCAGCTCGTAAAAGAAGCCTGGTCTCTTGCTGAAAAAGGGGTGAAAGAGCTGATTCTGGTTGCCCAGGAGACCACTGTATATGGCAAGGACATCTATGGAAAGAAATCTCTTCATGTCCTTTTAAAGGAGCTTTGCAAAATAAAGGGAATCCGCTGGATCCGTATTTTGTACTGTTACCCGGAAGAGATTTATGATGAGCTGATTCATACTATGAAGGAAGAGAAGAAGATCTGTCATTATCTGGATCTTCCGATCCAGCATGCAAGTGACCGTGTGCTGAAACGCATGGGCCGCCGTACCACCAAGCAGGAGCTGGTGGATATTATTGGCAGGCTGCGCCGGGAGATCCCGGATATTTTCCTTCGCACAACTCTGATCAGCGGTTTTCCTGGAGAGACACAGGAAGACCACGAAGAATTGATGGAGTTTGTGGATGAGATCGAGTTTGACCGCCTTGGTGTTTTCCCATATTCTGCTGAGGAGGATACCCCGGCAGCCACTATGGAAGATCAGATTCCGGAGGAGGTCAAGGAAGCCAGACGCGATGAGATCATGGAACTTCAGCAGGAAATTTCTCTTGAAAAGGGTGAGAGCCGCGTTGGTCAGGTGCTGACTGTTATGATCGAGGGCAAAGTATCTGGAGAGAGTGCGTACATTGGACGTACTTACGGAGATGCGCCGAAGGTCGATGGATATATTTTTGTACAGACCGGCGAACTTCTCATGACAGGAGATTTTGCGAGAGTCCGGGTTACCGGAGCTCTGGAGTACGATTTGATAGGAGAGCTGGAAGATGAATACACCGAATAAACTGACTATTGCCAGAATGATCCTGGTACCGTTTTTTGTATTATTTATTCTGACTGGCTGGGGCGGAGATGCCAACCGCTATATCTGCCTTGCTATTTTTGTAGTGGCAAGTATTACGGACTGGTTTGATGGTCATCTTGCCCGCAAGAATAATCTGGTTACCAATTTTGGTAAATTCATGGATCCTCTTGCTGACAAGCTTCTTGTTTGTTCTGCACTGATCTGCATGATCGAGCTTGACCGCCTGCCGGCATGGTTCGTGATCATTATCATTGCAAGAGAATTTATTATCAGTGGCTTCAGACTGATCGCTGCCGAGAACGGCGTTGTCATCGCTGCAAACTACTGGGGCAAATTTAAAACTGTATCCCAGATGGTCATGATCATTCTTCTGATCCTGAACTTTGGGGGAGTTTTTGAAATACTGACACAGATTTTTGTATGGGTATCACTTGCTCTGACGGTGATTTCTCTGATCACGTATATTGTGCAGAATAAGAATGTAATTTCCATGCAGGAATAAAATAGTCACTGCCCGCGGAATGCTTTTGCGTGCAGAGAGTGAGAATATCTGAATGTAAATCAGCCAGCATCTTTGTGAGCAGAGATGTTGGCTGATTTCAAACATGCTCTGGAAAAGAGGTATATATATGATTGCAGAACTTGTAGCTGTAGGAACTGAAATTTTGCTGGGAAATATTGTAAACACCAACAGCGCATATCTTTCTGAGAAATGTGCCCAGCTGGGACTTTCTGTTTACTATGAGTCTGTTGTGGGAGATAATCACGACCGAATGAAAGCTGTGATTGCCTCTGCCCTCGACAGATCTGACGTGGTAATTCTTTCGGGAGGTCTCGGACCAACTGAGGATGATCTGACTAAGGAAGTATGTGCTGAGGTAATGGGACTTCCTCTTTCTGAAGATCCTCATTCCCGTAAGCGTATTGAGCGCTATATGAAGGAATATAAGAAGAATCATCCGGACAGACGTGTGACCTCCAATAATTATAAGCAGGCGCAGGTTCCGGAAGGCGCTATTGTGCTTGATAACCACAACGGTACAGCACCTGGTCTGATCCTTGAGAAAAACGGTAAGACTGCCATTCTTCTTCCGGGACCGCCTAATGAGCTGATCCCTATGTTTGAGGAGTCTGTTTTCCCATACCTTCGCAAGAAACAGCCGGAGATCATCTGCTCCCAGGTTGTGAAGATCTGTGGAATCGGTGAGAGCCAGGTGGCTGCCGATATCCAGGATATGATCGAGGCCCAGACAAATCCAACTCTTGCCCCATATGCAAAGACAGGAGAGGTTCATCTCCGTATTACAGCCAAGGGTGAGGATGAGAAATCCTGCAAGAAGCTGATCAAACCTGTAGTAAAGGAACTTCAAAAGCGATTCGGCAAAAATGTATTTGCCCTGGATGCGGACAAAACGCTGGAAGAATCTGTTGTGGATCTGCTGAAGGAGAAAGAATTAACTCTGTCTCTTGCAGAATCCTGTACAGGTGGTGCCATTGCTGCCCGCATTGTAAATGTTCCAGGTGCTTCCCAGGTGTTTACCCATGGATTTGTTACTTACAGCAACCGTGCCAAGAGAGAATGTCTTGGAGTGAAGAAATCCACATTGAAAACAGTGGGAGCTGTTTCTGCAAAATGTGCCAAACAGATGGCAAAGGGGGGCTGCGCAGCTTCAGGAGCTGATATCTGTCTTTCTGTTACCGGCCTTGCAGGCCCGGATGGCGGAACCAGTGAGACTCCTGTTGGAACCGTGTTTATGGGTTGCTGCTGCAATGGACATACGATTACCCGGGAATATCATTTTACCGGAAATAGAACCAAGATCCGTCAGCAGGCTGTTGCCAGTGCGCTAGTACTGCTTCGCGAGTGCATGATGGGAGAAGTTGAGGAGTAAGTTTTCTTAATCGCAGAAAATGCTTTACTTCATCATCTTCATCAGGTTTACCACTTTATCAAGCTTTGCACGTTCCCGGGGGCTTTTTCCCATTTTCAAAACCTCAATGATGGTATTGATTTCATTACTGTTAAAGTTCAGACCGGCATTTCTCCCCTGGGAAGCTGCATTCATAATAAATGGCAGCAGATCAGAGGGAGATTTTCCGGCTCCTTGCCGGGCCATCTGCTGGAGCATGTCAAGCTTGTTTTTGTCGATACCTGCAAGCTTTGGATTATCCTGCCAGTTGTCATCCATATGGAATCATTCCTTTCTTATATAGTAATGCTGCCAATTGGCGACATGTCCGTTTTGAATGAAATTTTTCTGTTTTTACTGTCGTTCTTCTTCGCAATTATCTTCTGGAGATGGTTCATTCATCATCCTCAGCATTTCTGCCATGGTCATCATATTGGTGATCTGATCCAGAGTCTTTCGTATATCTCCAAAACAGTAGCGGCGCAGGTCGTTTATGACTTCAAGAGGCTGGGCAGGGGCTGCTGCAGCCTGTATCTGCATGGCTTCTGACGGCTTTGTAAAAAGAGCGACTGTATTGGAAAGTTCCCTGGCTTTTGCAAAAACGGACAGAAACTGTTGCTGCCTGGGTGGAAAATAGGGGATGAGAGCTTTTAACAGCTGTCCCTGGTCAGTTCCCACCATCTGATCCAGAGCTGTCTGGGCAATATATTCCTGATCCATAAAAATCCCTTTTCTATATCTATGTTGTTGTTATTAAAATATGACGACGGTTTGAAAACGGTGAAATCTTCTGCAAATTGTGACGCACATTCTGCAGAAAGCATTTTTCAAACACGCTCTGACATCTGTAACATATTCTATAGCAGGGGGATGTATGAATTTCCCGCAAAGTCAGGAGGGAAAGTTATGAGAAGAGAAAATGAAAAGCTTATTATAGATGGAAATGCCATATACGAGCTGGATCTGGAATGTGTGCGAAAGAAGCAAGGAAAACAGGAAGGAAATGGCAGGTGTGTGGAGCAGTCAGAAGAAAGAAGGCAGTCCGCAAACCATACCGGGGATTAAAGACAATTTGCAGGAGAGAGTTTCTACCCAGAGCGTGGTTGAAAAAGAAACAAGGAAACGTAAGAATGCTTTTAGAATATGCCTGAAAAAGGGGACAGGGGAAAATTCCCGCTGTCCCGATTTTTTTGAAAAGGACTGAGAAGACAGCCCTTTTTCATATGTGGGAAACTCAGATCAGCAGCCGCAGCCATTCCCCCATCCACCGCAGAGAAGCAGAAGGATGATAATGATCCAGCAGCAGTCACCATTTCCGTTGCCACAGCTGTTGTTGCAGCCAATACCGTTGCCGCCGCATGCGCAAAGAAGAATGATGATCCAGAGAATATTGCATCCACAGGAGCCGTTCCCAAAGGAAAGCCCACATCCATTGTCACATCCGCAGCCATTATTACAACCGCAGTTACCACATCCGCAACCGGATCTTTCCTCGCCGCAGCCACAGTTTGTAGCAGCTAAATCACTCATGCTGTTACCTCCAGAAAATGTTTACAGTTCATCATATGGAGGGGACAGGGGGTGTGTGACAAAGCAGTTGACAGAAAAGAGAAATTTGGCTATAATAAACTGAAACGTAATATTTCTGTAATCTTTGAAAAGAATTCGACATAAAATATATAAAACAAGGATTGATTTGTTAAGAATTAAGTCTGCGAAGCAAACGCTGTTTTTTGTGAACAAAGTTCACAGAAAACCCGAGAATCTCAGCGCGAAATCATGCGAATGCATGATTTCTGTGCATCGCGAAGCGTGTTACTGGTCACGGAGTAAACAGTAACTGTTTGTGAAAAGCAGAGGTGGGAAAGCTTCGGAATTAGTCAGGTCAAAGAGAGGAAAATGCTATGATAAAAGAAGAGAGAAACAGAAAGCAAAGTCTGGCTCTGGTGCTGCTTGTGATTGCCACATTATGTACGGTTTTTCTGATGACAAGGGATGTTCAGGCTGCGAAAGCCGGATTTAAGACTATAAACGGCAAGACCTACTACATAACAGCCAGCGGAGCCAAGCAGAAAGGCTGGCTGACTCTGAAAGGCAAGAAATACTATTTTAATAAAAAAACAGGCGTACAGTTAAAAGGCTGGCAAAAAGACAGTAAGGGCAGAAACATCCGGTATTTTACCAAGGGAAAAGGTGTGATGGCCACCGGTTTTCTGAAGAGCGGAACCGTAACCCGTTATTTCAGACCTTCCAATGGTAAGCTTGTCCGCGGCTGGCTGACCTTAAAGGGTAAGAAATATTATTTTACCAGCGGGACAGGCGCTATGGTAAAGGGCTGGCAGACCACAGCTAAGAAAGAGAAACGTTATTTCAAGAGCAATGGTCAGATGCTAACCGGCTGGTTCACGGATTCTAAGGGATATACCCGCTATTTTAATACCAGCACCGGTATTATGTATACCGGACTTAAGACTGTAGATGGAGATATCTATTATTTTTCCAAGACCAGCGGAGTCCGTTATCAGAAAGGCTTTGGCAAGGTTGGAAGCAAGCGGTATTATTTTAGTACCACAGATGGCAAAGCGCAGACCGGCTGGCTGAGTCTGGATGGAAACAGCTATTATTTTGGAACAACAGGCGTGATGTACGTAAACACTACAGCTTCCATTGGAGGAAAGACCTACGCGTTTGATTCCAATGGTGTTGCTTCCGAGAAACAGGATTCAGGAAAGGATGACAATGACAGCAGTATTACCTTTACCTGGTATGATGAGAAACGTGGCCGCAATTTTACTATTATGAAGGAGCTTAAGAGTCATCCGGGAGTTGCAGATGGAACCAAGTCTGATCTTGATATTCTGGCAGCTGTCTGCGAGGCTGAGGCAGGAGACCAGGGAATTGCAGGTATGAAGGCAGTTGCTCTCTGCCTTTTGAACAGAACTCTGGACAAGGAGTTTCCGTCCAGTGTCCGTTATGTGCTTTACCAGGGAACTACCTTCCCCCAGTATTCAGTCGTGACAAACAACCAGCTGCTGAAACGTCTGAATGGTCAGTTTATTGACCGTGCAAGCGCTTATGAAGCTGCCCAGCAGGCACTTGACAGTTTTAATGCTTATGTGCTGAATGGTACACCGCGTACAGTAAGCGGAATCAAGGCCAAAGATTTTAATTATAAGTATTTTATGATGACTTCTGCATTCTGGAAACAGCCATTGAATTTTAAAAAGGTTGTATATGAGACATACAAGGATCATACATTTTTTGTGGACTGGGTATAAAGGTAGCTATACAGATGTAGAAACAGTATAAATGATAATAGTAAACTTTACCGCGGTGAGTTGCTAAAATATAAAGCTAAAATCCTTGACAAAAACAGACAGCCTTTGTATACTTGCAAGTATTAAATGAGAAAGGCTTTGAAGGGAACAAGTAGCTTTGGAAAGAGCACACAGAGAGCTGCCGGATGGTGAGAGGCGCGTGCAGAGATCCATTGTGAATACATCCCGGAGCTTTGCACCGAACGGTTTTGAAGTGGCAGAGACAGCAGCGGACAGGCGCTTGTGATTGATTGCAGAAATCCAGTAGGCTGTGACGGAGTGGCATACGTTATCATGCCGGGGTGATAATTCTGAAGAGTATTTGAAGACATTTATTTTTGGACAGTATTGTCTGTGGGGATAATCGTCTGGAAGAATTTTTCAGTATGGTCACTTATCGAGGCAGAAAGTGCGAGCTTTCTGTAAATTTAGGTGGTAACGCGGGACCCGGTTCTCGTCCTAAAGGGACATGAGAACCGGGCTTTTTATATCTGCAGCGGCTTTTTCGTAAAGAGAGAATAAGCAGCTCACATTTCTATTTTACAGGAGGAAAATAAAATGACAGTTTGGGAAGAACTGAAAGCCAGAGGCCTGATCGCCCAGGTAACAGATGAAGATGAAATCAAAGAAATGGTAAATAACGGAAAGGCAACTTTCTATATTGGATTTGACCCAACAGCAGACAGCCTTCATGTAGGACATTTCATGGCACTTTGCCTGATGAAACGTCTGCAGATGGCAGGAAACAGACCAATCGCCCTTCTTGGCGGCGGAACCGGTATGATTGGTGACCCATCCGGAAGAACCGACATGCGCCAGATGCTGACGAAAGAGACCATTCAGCATAACATTGACTGTTTCAAGAAACAGATGGAGCGTTTCATCGACTTTTCTGATGGAAAGGCACTTATGGTAAACAATGCAGAATGGCTGATGAACCTGAATTATGTGGAGCTTTTACGTGAGGTTGGAGCTCACTTTTCTGTTAACCGTATGCTTACAGCAGAGTGCTACAAACAGCGTATGGAAAGAGGCTTAAGCTTCCTGGAATTTAACTACATGATCATGCAGAGCTACGACTTCTACATGCTGTACCAGAAATACGGCTGCAATATGCAGTTCGGCGGCGATGACCAGTGGAGCAACATGCTTGGCGGTACTGAGCTGATTCGCCGTAAGCTTGGAAAAGACGCATATGCTATGACAATCACCCTTCTTCTTAACTCAGAAGGTAAGAAAATGGGTAAAACACAGTCTGGTGCTGTCTGGCTGGATCCAAATAAGACATCTCCGTTCGATTTCTACCAGTACTGGAGAAATGTGGACGACGCAGATGTTATCAAATGCATGAAGCTTCTTACCTTCCTTCCACTGGAAGAAATCCAGGAGATGGAGAAATGGGAAGGCAGCCAGCTGAACAAAGCAAAAGAGATCCTTGCATTCCAGCTTACCGAGCTTGTTCATGGAACAGAGGAAGCGAAGAAGGCAGAGGCTGGAGCCAAGGCACTTTTTGCAGGCGGAGCTGATACAGAGCATATGCCGACTACTGAGCTTGCAGCAGAGGATTTTGACGAAGAAGGAAATATCGACCTGATCAGCCTTCTTGTAAAATCCGCTCTTGTAACAACCCGTTCCGAGGGAAGAAGAGCCATCGAGCAGGGCGGCGTTTCCGTTGACGGTGAGAAAGTGACGGACATCAGACATGTACTTTCCAAAGACGCTCTCACAGGTGACGGTATTGTCCTTAAGAGAGGAAAGAAGAAATTTAATAAAGTATTTGTAAAATAAGATCATAAAAGGGGACCAGATACGCTCTAAATCTGATCGTTGATGCGAAAACAGATTTTTGTACTGGTCCCCGACTTATGCAAAAAATATTTTGACCGTGATAAAGATATATGCTATCATATAAACCATGCAAGCATTCCAATAAGAGGAATGCACGTTATTGTTTACAGTAACGAAAGTACTTCTTTATTGCGTAGGAGGAGAATTGAAATGAAGAAATACGGAGTAAACGAACTTCGAAAAATGTTTCTGGATTTCATGGAGAGCAAGGGACATCTTGTTCTGAAAAGCTTTCCATTGGTTCCACAGGGCGATAAAAGTGTCCTGCTGATCAATGCAGGAATGACACCACTGAAACCATATTTCACAGGAGCAGAGAAACCACCCCGTACAAGGGTCAGCACATGCCAGAAATGTATCCGTACAGGTGATATTGAGAATGTAGGTAAGACTGCACGTCACGGTACATTCTTTGAAATGCTTGGTAATTTCTCTTTTGGAGATTACTTTAAAAGAGAGGCCATTCACTGGTCATGGGAGTTCCTGACTGAGGTGGTAGGTCTGGATGCCAGCCGTCTTTATCCGTCTGTTTATCTGGAGGATGATGAGGCTTTCGATATCTGGAATAAAGAGATTGGAATTCCGGCAGAGCGTATTTTCAAATTTGGCAAAGAGGATAACTTCTGGGAGCACGGCGCAGGTCCCTGCGGTCCATGTTCCGAGATCTACTATGACCGTGGAGAAAGATATGGCTGCGGCAAGCCGGGATGTACAGTTGGCTGTGACTGCGACCGCTACATGGAAGTATGGAACAACGTATTTACCCAGTTTGAAAATGACGGAAACGGCAATTATACAACTCTGAAACAGAAGAATATTGATACCGGCATGGGTCTTGAGCGTCTGGCGGTTGTTGTCCAGGACGTAGATTCCATTTTCGATGTAGATACCATCTGTTCCCTTCGTAACCTGGTAAGCAGGATTTCCGGCAAACCGTATGGGGTACATCATGAGGACGACGTTTCCATTCGTCTGATTACAGACCATATCCGTTCTGCAACATTCATGATCTCCGATGGTATCATGCCTACCAATGAAGGACGTGGATATGTACTTCGCCGTCTGATCCGCCGTGCTGCAAGACACGGAAGACTTCTGGGAATTGAGGGAAACTTCCTTGCTACTTTAAGTGCAGAAGTAATTGACGGTTCCAAGGATGGATATCCGGAACTGGAAGAAAAGAAAGAGTTTATCTTCAACGTTCTCACCAACGAGGAGAACCAGTTCGGTAAGACAATCGACCAGGGACTTCGTATCCTGGCTGATATGGAAGAGGCTATGAATGCAGCAGGAGAGAAGACACTTTCTGGTGAAAACGCATTTAAATTATATGATACTTACGGATTCCCTCTTGATCTGACCAAGGAGATCCTTGAGGAGAAGGGCTACGAGATCGACGAGGAAGGTTTCAAGGCTGCTATGGATGAGCAGAGAGAGAAAGCACGTTCCTCCCGTGAGGTAACCAACTATATGGGAGCTGACGCTACTGTATATGACCAGATTGATACTTCTGTTACCACAGAGTTTGTTGGATACGATCACCTTTCCTTTGAATCTCCGGTTACTGTTCTTACCACAGAAGCTGAGATCGTAGATTCCCTGATGGAAGGACAGAAGGGTACTGTTTTCGTAGAGAAAACACCTTTCTATGCAACTATGGGTGGTCAGGTTGGAGATACCGGTGTGATCGAGACTGCAAATGGCAAATTCATCGTAGAAGATACCATCAAGCTTCGCGGCGGCAAATTCGGTCATGTAGGATATATGGAATCTGGCATGATTTCCAAGAGAGAGACCGTTTCTCTGAAAGTAAATGTTGCTGCAAGAAAAGATATTGAGAAGAACCACAGTGCGACACATCTTCTTCAGAAAGCTCTGAAAGAAGTTCTTGGTTCTCATGTAGAGCAGAAGGGTTCTCTTGTAACTGCTGACAGACTTCGTTTCGACTTTGCCCACTTCACAGCTATGACTGCTGAGGAAATCAGTAAAGTTGAAAAAATTGTAAATGAGCAGATTCAGGCAGGACTTGAGGTTCATACCGATATCATGGATGTTGAGGAAGCAAAGAAGTCCGGTGCTATGGCACTGTTTGGCGAGAAGTATTCCCAGAAGGTACGTGTGGTATCTATGGGTGATTTCTCCAGAGAGCTCTGTGGTGGTACCCATGTTGCAAATACAAGCTCCATCATGCTGTTTAAGATTGTTTCTGAGTCCGGTATCGCAGCAGGTGTCCGTCGTATTGAGGCACTGACAGGAAACGGAGTTCTGGAATACTATAAGAAGCAGGAAGCACTTCTTCACGAGGCTGCCAAGGCTCTGAAAACAAACCCTTCCGAGATGCTTGAGAAGATCACACATCTTCAGGGTGAGGTGAAGGCTCTTGCAAGTGAGAATGAATCTCTGAAGAGCAAACTGGCTCAGGGTGCTCTGGGAGATGTTATGAATCAGGTTGTAGAAGTAAAAGGTGTGAAACTCCTTGCTGCCAAGGTAGAGGGCGTTGACATGAACGGACTTCGTGATCTTGGTGACCAGCTGAAAGAGAAGCTTGGCGAGGGCGTCGTTGTCCTTGCAGCAGTAAATGAGGGCAAGGTGAACCTTCTTGCAATGGCTACTGATTCTGCACAGAAAGCAGGAGCACATGCAGGAAACCTGATCAAAGCTGTTGCTGCAATCGTTGGCGGCGGCGGTGGCGGACGTCCGAATATGGCTCAGGCTGGTGGAAAGAATCCGGAGAAGGCAGGCGAGGCAATCGAAGCAGCAGCCGGAATCCTGGAAGGACAGATTCACTAAAAAACACTCAAAATTTTGTCAAAAATTTTTGTAAAATTAAACCAAAAGTTGTTGACGAATCCCGAGTGCATGATATATAATAATGTTCGTGCAAGAAAAATACCCAGACAGTTGTATTTTAGCACAATCTACAACTGGAGGGAGGTTAGGTGTGAGTCTATGTCAAACGTTATCGTAAAAGAAAACGAGACTTTAGATAGCGCTCTTCGCAG
>ENA-OQLI01000983-OQLI01000983.1-human-gut-metagenome-genome-assembly--contig:-NODE-983-length-25597-cov-4.134904_pt1 | contig 25597 bp, 31 predicted proteins | sample MGYA00242805_ERZ504812 | MGnify/ENA primary metagenome ERZ504812 (study PRJEB26092, sample SAMD00036430) | human gut metagenome | host: Homo sapiens | study: EMG produced TPA metagenomics assembly of... | reverse complement strand
CGGATGCTTGCAAGATAGGTTTCCACCATTTCCGACACCCTTGCCTCGTACCGGGCATTGTTGCGCCGGAACATGTCGTAGAACTCCGTTCCTTCCAGCTCGTGGAATACCTTGCCAGCCTGCAGAACATCGGATTCCCTTGCTTTCGGGTCCTTCACCGCCCTTGCCGCACGGTCGATTTCGTCAAAGGTGCTTCCGCCTGCCTGTGGCTGCTCCCCGTCAAACTCCCCGTCCGTGTCGTAGACGCGGTTGTCCCTGAAAACCTCGTCCAGATCCTCGTCGGGCACTTGGCGCGAGGGCTTTGTTTCCACCGAGTGGTTGCCGGCGGTTTCCATTTCGTCGGCAAAGGTAACGTCCTTCTCGTCCACCGCCTCGCTTTGCATTTCCGTGGCAGCATTTGGCGTCGGAGTGGTAGCCTGTGGCTTCGTTTCCGGCATTCTGAACTTGCTTTTTCCAATGACATCGGGCAACGGTTCCCGTGCCGGTTCAATGCCGTCCTTGCCGTCAGCTTTTCGTGACTCCTTGCGTTCCCATGTCAGGTAGAGCAGCACCCACAGGTTGCACGCCATCATCAGGATTAGCAGCAGCGTCACCATCGGCTTATCGTTATCTGTCCGACGACATCGTGGCTTTTCTCCCTGCATAGGTTTTCCTGCTCCGTACCGTGGCGTGCAAGGTGTTCGGTGCCTTCCGGCTTGTGGTACTTGCCCTTATAGGCTTCCTCTCTCTGCTTTCTTCTGAAAATTTGGATGTCCAGTTTCATTTCGTCTTTACTTCTTTATGTGATACAATGTCTTCTTCAAATCAGGTTGTCCCTGTTGCGGCGGTACAGGTCGTTGATTTCGTCCTTGTTCTCTTCAAAATGGCGCATCAGCACCGTGTCGATGTAGCCGCCCACGGTTATTTCCTTGCCGGCGATGGTGTTCACTATCTTGGAAACGATGCTGTGCGCCTCCTTGCTGATGTACACGCAGTGCCGGAGTTTCACCTCGTTCCGTTTGAGGAAGGTCGAGCCGTAGTCAGGCTTCTTTCTTTTCGCGGGTTCGCTCCGTGCTCTCGCTTCCGTGGGCTGTACCGCATCTTCCGGTGCGTTGCCGGCATCGGGTTCGTCCGTTCCTTCCCTCGCCGGAGGTCCGCCCATCTGACGGGATTTTCCTATGGAGGCAAGCAGCAGGCTTTCGTCTATGCCCTCCGTATTCAACTTTCGGCTTGCCATGAGGTTTATCCGTTGATGATGGAACATATCTCTTCCGACAGCTCGCGGATACGGCTTCCTTTCAGCATGGAGGCGTCCGGCGGCAGGATGGTCGAGCGGAACACCGACTTGCGGTCGTCCGACGGCTCGCGGCGGAAACGCTTGCTGTCGGGTAGCCTCGTGTCAAGGACACGGAAGTTGTTTTCGGCGAACAGTTTGCCGTACAGGTCGTACAGCCCGGTTTTCTCCCGTCCGTCCACCATCGTCCAGAACAGGGAGATGTCCTTTGTCTTGGCAAGCCCGGTGGTGACGAGGTTGTCGTTGAACATCATTACGAACTGCAATGCGCTTTCCACCACGAAGCGGTCGGCGCTGACGGGCGTGAAGATGTAGTCCATCTGCGACAGCGTCTTTATCACCCCGTCGCTTTTCAGCGTGCCCGGCAGGTCGAAGAACACGATTTCCGGCCGGTACCCTTTCTCCGAGAGCAGGCTGTCCGCATCGTCCAACGCTTGCACGGCGTTGCTTCGGACAATGGGGAATCCCTTGCGTCCCGACTTGCGGAAATGTTCATAAGCGACGGACTTCAGGCTGTCGTTCTTTTCGATGAGTGCCGTTTCCTTGTCGCGCAGCCCGGCGATGCTGTGCTGCGGCTCGTCGCAGTCTATCACGGCGACGTCAATCCCCATCACGTTGTGGATATAGTTGGCTACGAGCGCGGTAACGGTCGATTTGCCGACCCCGCCTTTCTGTGTTGCGAATGCAACGAATGTTTCCTTGTTCATTTTTCTGTATGTTTTAATCGTTGTTGGTTTATGACTGTGGCGGTGTGTTTCCCCGCCTGTTCGTTTCTCCGCTTCCGCATATATGCGCAGACGCACTTTCTTGCATACCCGCATTTTTACGGAGGTCTTGGTTTGGTTCCCCACCGGTGTGCGGTCGTACGCCGATACGTCAATACGTCAGCACGTATGTACGTCAATGCATCAGTACGTATGTATGTCAGTACGTCAGCGGAGCTGTGTGTCTGTCCGTCCGTGCGGACTTGCCTTTTCAAATGTCTGTTTCCGTCCATGTTCATTTATTTGCCTTGTTGCTTCATCGTTTCTGTCCGCAAAGGAATATACAAATCCGCCGGTCTGTATCGTTTCCCCCTTGCGTGGCAGCATTTGGCTTCGTTCCGGTAGCTTGTGGCGTACTTCAGCCCCTTCCCAGTGCATTTTTACCCCGTACCTTTGCACCCAAGCGGCAGGGCAACGCTCCCGATGCGCACACCGCACCCCGGCTCCGTCCTTCTTTTGGGCAGCAGGAAGGTATCGGTCGCCCGATACCTTTGGGGTTGGTAACAGGCAGGTCTATCCCCAATCCGTCGTGTACGGATTCTTGTATCCTTAACGACACAGCAAGGTGTCCTTTGAGTTACTCAAAGGGTTTCCGGTTACTCCCGGAAACGACCTTGCCCCGTGCGGGGGAGGGCTTTCCCTCCGAAGTCGGGAAGCCTGTTTCCTACCTGCGGTATGCGTGCCGGAAGCTGCGCTTGTGCCGTGAAACGAACCACTAAATCCATAATAAAGATGAACAAGAAAAAGAACGTGGATGAAGCGTCCCTCAAATGGGGGCGGCATCCGAAAGAGAGCCGCAAGTCGCACTGCGTGATGGTGCGCTTCGACAATGAGGAATGGCAGAAGTTTCTCGCCATGTATGAGAAATCCGGCGTGTACGCGAGGGCGGTGTTCCTGAAAGCGCACTTCTTCGGGCAACCCTTCCGTGTGCTGGTCACGGACAGGACGCTGCTGGACTACTGCACGAAGCTTTCCGCTTTCCATGCGCAGTACCGCATGGTCGGCAACAACTACAACCAGACGGTCAGGGAGCTTCGCTGCCATTTCTCGGAAAAGAAGGCGATGGCATTGCTCTACCGTCTGGAAAAATGCACGGAGGAACTGGTCGCCCTGACGCGGCAGGTCGTGGAACTTTCAAGGGAGTTTGAGGAGAGATGGTCGCGAAGATAAGCATGGGGACATCGTTGTACGGCGCACTCGCCTACAACGGTCTGAAGGTGAACGAGGGCGAAGGCAGGCTCCTTGCCGTGAACAGGGTCTTCGACGACGGCAGCGGACGGGTGGACGTGGCACGTACCGAACAGGATTTCAAGCGGTTCATGCCGGAGCAGGTGCGCACGCGCAACAGGGTCATCCATATTTCGCTCAATCCGCATCCCGACGACCGCCTGACCGACACGGAGCTGGAACAGCTCGCACGCGAGTATCTCGACAGGCTGGGTTACGGCGACCAGCCTTACCTTGTCTTTAAGCACGAGGACATCAGCCGCCACCACCTGCACATCGTTTCCGTCAATGTGGACGAACGGGGCAGGCGGCTTAACCGTGACTTCATCCACCGGCGCAGCAAGCGCATCACCTCCGAGATGGAAAAGAAGTACGGGCTGCACCCGGCTGACCGCAGGCAGCACCGTACCGACAATCCGCTCCGCCGGGTGGACACATCACAGGGCGACGTGAAGCGGCAGGTATCGAATGTAGCCAAGGCGGTCATGGCAACCTACAAGTTCCAGACGATGGGCGAATACCGCGCCCTGCTCTCGCTCTATAACGTCACGGTGGAGGAAGCCCGCGGCATGGTGAACGGGCGCGAGTATCACGGGCTGGTCTATTTTTCGCTATCGCCCGACAACTCGTCAGCCACTGATGATGCCGGCAACAAGACCGGTAACCCTTTCAAGGCTTCCCGTATCGGCAAGTCCGTCGGCTATGAAGCCGTGCAGCGCAGGTTTGAATACTCCAAAGGGCAAATCCGCGACAGGCATCTGGCGGAGATAACCCGCAAGACCGTCGCTGCCGCGCTTGCCCGGACGTACCGCCGGGAGGAGTTTGTTGCCCTGCTCAAAGCGAAAGGTGTGGATGTGGTGTTCCGTCATACCGAAGAAGGCCGCATCTACGGGGCAACCTTCATCGACCACCGCACAGGTTGTGTGCTCAACGGCTCGCGTTTGGGCAAGGAGTTCTCTGCCAATGCCTTGCAGGAGCATTTTACCCTGCCTTATGCCGGTACTCCGCCCATGCCTTTTACTGTTATGGTGGACGGGCAGCAGCCCGAAGACCGTCCCGTCGTGGAGCACGACGGGGGATATTCCTCCGGCTTGGGCTTGCTCGGCGGCGATGCTTCGGGCGCACAGGCAGAGGAAGCCGCTTTCGAGCGTGACCTCAAGCGCAGGCGGAAGAAACGCCGCAAAGGGCTGGGGTTATGATTTATTTTACCGACAACTTAAAAACAGAAACAGATTATGTCACAACAGGAAGACGATTTGAGGGCACTGGCGAAAATCATGGACTTTCTCCGTGCCGTGAGCATTATTCTGGTGGTCATCCACCTCTACTGGTATTGTTATGAAGCCGTAAGGCTGTGGGGCATCGACATCGGTGTCATGGACAGGGTACTGATGAACTTCGACCGCACCGCAGGGCTGTTCCATCATATCCTCTACACAAAGTTCTTTGCCCTTCTGCTGCTCGCGCTCTCGTGCCTCGGCACGAAGGGCGTCAAGGAGGAGAAAATCACTTGGCGCAGGATTTGGGCGGTGCTTGCCGCCGGGCTTGTGCTGTTCTTTCTTAACTGGTGGATATTGTCCCTGCCGCTTCCGGTGGAGGTGGTCGCCGGTTTCTACACCGCTTCGATGGCGGCGGGCTATGTCTGCCTGCTCATGGCGGGCACGTGGATGAGCCGCCTCTTGCGTACCAACCTCATGGAAGACGTGTTCAATGTGGAAAACGAGAGTTTCATGCAGGAAACCCGCCTCATGGAGAACGAGTATTCCGTCAATCTGCCCACCCGCTTTTACTATAAGAAGAAGTGGAACGACGGATTTATCAACGTGGTAAACCCGTTCCGTGCTTCCATCGTGCTGGGTACGCCGGGCAGCGGCAAGTCGTATGCCGTGGTAAATTCCTTCATAAAGCAGCAGATTGAGAAAGGTTTTAGTCAATATATCTATGACTTTAAATATCCCGACCTTTCCACCATCGCCTACAACCATCTGTTGAACCACCCGGACGGGTACAGGGTCAAGCCGAAGTTCTATGTAATCAACTTCGACGACCCGCGCCGCTCGCACCGCTGTAATCCCATACACCCGGATTTCATGGAGGACATCACCGATGCCTACGAAAGCGCCTATACCATTATGCTCAATTTGAACAAGACTTGGGTGCAAAAACAGGGCGACTTCTTCGTGGAGTCGCCGATTATCCTGTTCGCCGCAGTGATTTGGTTTTTAAGGATTTACAAAGACGGCAAGTATTGTACCTTTCCCCATGCCATCGAACTGCTCAACCGCCGTTACGAGGACGTGTTTCCCATTCTGACCAGCTACCCCGAACTGGAAAACTACCTTTCCCCGTTCATGGACGCATGGCAGGGCGGAGCGATGGAACAGCTCGCCGGGCAGATAGCCTCGGCGAAGATTCCGCTCTCGCGCATGATTTCCCCGCAGCTCTACTGGGTCATGTCCGACAGCGAGTTCACGCTCGACATAAACAACCCCGACGAGCCGAAAATCCTTTGCGTGGGCAACAATCCCGACCGCCAGAACATCTACGGGGCGGCATTGGGGCTGTACAACTCGCGCATCGTCAAGCTCGTGAACAAGAAGGGCAGGCTCAAGTCCTCCATTATCATAGACGAGCTGCCCACGATTTACTTCAAGGGTCTGGACAACCTGATTGCCACCGCCCGAAGCAACAAGGTTTCCACCCTGCTGGGCTTTCAGGACTTCTCCCAGCTCAAGCGTGACTACGGTGACAAGGAGGCCGCCGTGGTGATGAACACCGTCGGCAACATCTTCTCCGGGCAGGTAGTCGGCGAGACCGCCAAGACCTTGTCCGAACGTTTCGGTAAAATCTTGCAGAAGCGGCAGAGCATCACCATTAACCGCGAGGACAAGTCCACCTCCATTAACACGCAGATGGAGAGCCTTATCCCGGCGAGCAAGATTTCCACGCTCACGCAGGGCATGTTCGTCGGGGCGGTCGCCGACAACTTCAGCGAGCGTATCGAGCAGAAGATTTTCCATTGCGAGATTGTGGTGGATGCCGAGAAGGTCAAGCGTGAGGAACAGGCTTACAAGCCTATTCCCGTCATCACGGACTTTACCGATGCTGACGGCAACGACCGCATGAAGGAGATGATTCAGGAGAACTACAACCGCATCCGTGCCGAAGTGCGGCAGATTGTCGCCGACGAGTTGCAGCGCATCCAGTCCGACCCGGAACTGCAATACCTTTTGCAGAACAAGTAACGCGTCGCAGGCGAAAAAAGGAAAATCCGTAGCACTGACTGTTACGGATTTTCTTTTTTGTCAATTATATTTTCTGCTTTATATAACAGATGGGGCATTTCCTTTCCATTATATACAATGGTGTGGCTGCCGCAGGGTATCATTCCGATGGCTTCTGCCACACGGAGGGAAGGCGAGTTTTCGGGACGGATGCTGCAACAGACTTCCTGTAATCCCAATTCCTCAAAAGCATATTGCAGGCATCTTCGGGCGGCTTCCGTTGCATAACCATGATGCCAATACACATTGTCCAGCATGTAGCCGAGTTCCACGGTATTATTCCCGTCAATCACGCTTTTCATTAAGCCTGCCTGTCCGATAAACTTATTGTTTTCCTTTAATATGACGGCAAAATACCCGTATCTGTCCTTACGGTAACGGGTAAGCTGGCGGTTCAGCCATTGGTGCACTTCCTTCTTTTCAAATCCGTGTTCCCATGCGTACATGACTTCCGGCTTGCTCATAAGGGCGAGTAATGCACCCATGTCCTTGCGGGTGATTTTTCTGATTATAAGCCGTTCGGTTTCCATGACCGTAAGCGATTCGGTATAGGTCTTTATTTCCATACCGTCGTCTTTCCATTCCCTGACCAGCTTCCGGATGGTATCGTCTATGAGCTTGCGGTATGCGTCATTAGGGACGACTTTCAGATAAAACGCAGCGTTGGTTTCTTTCAATACCCAATCCGCTATATCCTGCAAGTCCTTTCCTTCGGGGATATAGTCCTTGTGTATCATGAACTCGTTGATATTGTCCTCCAGCAGTTCTTCAACGGCAATACGGTTGTCTTCATCCAAATCCGAAAAGGGAGTTTCTTCGATTTCGTAGATTTTGCCAGACAATTCATCCGCTTCTTCATCATCCGCTTCCGGTGCATAATTGCCGCGTTTCATGTCAAGCATTTCCTGTGCGAACTGTCCGGACTCCCTGTCCTTGTATTTCTTGGCATATTTTTCCAGCAGTTCCCAATCCTGCCGCCTCATAGGGAAACGGAACGCGGCACGCTCCACTTCGTTACAGCGCATCATGTCCGCCTGCTCGTCTTTCGGAAGCGACTGGCATTCCTTACAGATATGCCGTGCGTGTCCTTTGCCCGTAAAGCTCTCGTTGGACTTGCGGCAGCCGCATATTTTACAATAGTGTCCGTTATGTCTTTTCTTTTTCTTTGCCATTTTCACGATATAGAAACTCCCATGCAAAATAGACCGCAAATTGCATGGGAGATACGTTCTTGTACTGTTTTACAGTTTCTTCTTATCGGGTACGCAGCAGTATCAGGTCAAAGTACATCAGCCGGGTGTGCATGGGCTGCATGGCTGATTGTTCTTCTGCCGTTCTCCTGCCGTGCAGGAAAGTCCATTCCTCTTCCTCTGTGGAAAACAGGAACTTGAAGCCGTTCCGCTGATAAAAATCAAATATCTTCGGATTGTTCAGGGCATCCACCACTATATAGCGGCATCCGGTTTTGTTTAATGGTTCGATGAACCATGACTTGATGGCATCCAGTATCTCATCGCCGACATGCTGTCCCATATAGCCGCCACTGACGGCAAGCTGCCCCACCAGCACCGCAGGATATTGGGGACGGCGTTTCTCGTTGGGGATGTTACGGTTGAGCCTGTTACGCCGGCTGTTCGGGAGCAGGTCTGCACGGATACTCGAATTGGCTACGGTGAAAGCTCCGACGATGCGGTGCTTGTCCTGCTCCACGAAGCAGTAGGACTTTCCCAAAAGCTGGTAGGCATAATCCGCATACTCTCTCGTGAAGAACTCGGTTATATCCCTGTCCTTGCACAAGAAGCCGCCGCATTCGCGCAGCACGTCTTCATTCAGCTCACGGAACTCACAATACTCCAGCATACCGACCTATCCCTCCTTATCTATATTGTACAGTCTGGAGCGTTTCAGGATAGCACGCATCTTTTCCACCTGCTTCGTGAAGTCTATGGAACCGCGCCTTTCTCTGGCGTTCCTGTCCGCTTCTTCCACGAAACGCTCCGCCGCCTTGCCGCGAAGTACCGGAATAGGTTTAATTTCTAATGCCATAATCTATTGTATTATAATTGTTTCTGCAAAGGTAAGCAATTTTTTGCAGACTATGACGCCCATGCCTCATTTTCTCGTTATCTTTTCCGCATCCGTTCCCGTTCCTCGTCCTCCTGCATCCGCCGGTTCAGCTTCTCCGCAGCCTTGTCGAAGAAATAGGTGCGGCTGTCGTTCTTCCGCCGCTTGATGTCCGCATAGGTATTGTAGCACTGGCTCTCCTTTATTTCCATGCCGAACACCTTGCAGAAACCGTCCAGCAATTCCTTGATACCCGTTTCACCCTCGTTTACCAGCTTCATGGCATCCAGCCCGTAAATCAGCTCCACCAACTCAGCCATACTGCCCGTCCAACGCATGGCAGGAATATTGCCTGTGTCTTTATTTCTCTTTTCACATTCGGAGTGGATGGTTGTGGATAGTGGCGACACCTGCGGGCGGTTGGAAGGGATATGTTTCTGCATCTTACGTATGAAAGACAGGGCTTTACGGACAAACAGGGCGGTATGGCTTCTCACACCCGCAATGTACTGCGTGTGGTGGTATTGCAGTTCGTTTTCGGCATACGCCAGCGCAATCTTCGCCCCGTCCGTATCGCCGTCATGCATCAGTTCCACAACCGCCCTGACAAAACGGTTGTATGCGACATTCAGATTAACTGTTTCATCGTTCCCGTCTATAAGACCGAAGAATTCGGTTTCTGCCAATATGAGATATTCCATTTTCTTTCAGTTTTATGTTATTACACTTGGTTTGAAGTGTGCGCACATAAAACTATGGGACAAATTGCGGTCCTGCGGGAGTGTTTTTCTTTTCACATGGATATATCTTGCTGATATTCAGTGTAATATTTGCTGAAAATATTTTTTGGAGTTTTTCCCGACGCCTCATTTTTTGTTCAAAATCTGAACGTGTGTTCACATTTTGAACGTCGGAAGCTCTTGAAAATGTTCATTTCTTGAACACAACCACCGGCTGGCGGGGTGTTTTCCGTCCGTAGGCTATCCGTACCATGCCGTCCTTCCATTGTCTGCTTCCCGTGCATGTCCATTCGCTTTCGGGCAGCGACGACTGGAACAGCCTGCTGCCGTTTCCCGCGATGACGGGAACCATGTATAGGATGATTTCATCCACAAGCCGCATCCGTATCATGCCGTTGATGATACCTGCCGTCTTTTCGGTTGCTTCTATCAGATAGTTCAGGGAATCGCCGGTGTTTTCCATCCGGTTGGAGAGGAGTGTAAGCGACGTGTCTTCTGTCAGGACGCAGGTGGCAGCCTCTTTCAGCGCACCTATCCCGTACTGGTCGGAACCAAGCCATCGCCCGGACAGACCGGTTGTTTCTGCCGGACAGCCGTCCATCGTCAGGACGGCGAGTAATCGGACTTTTGCCATAGCGGTCATTCTGTTGCGACCGGAAGCCGTAAAATAAAAAATAGCGTGCAATACACGTTATCTCTAATGGAGGCTCTGGTAAAGCCTATCGGGAAATATACGCGAATGCACGCTATGCCAAGGCATAGCATAAGCATCACGCAATCGCTCCCGATGTCGAAATTTACCAGATTTCCATTAGAACGCCTTGCGGTCTTATTCTATACTATATCTTAGTCGGTACGGGAAACCGTGTTTCTCCGTACCGTATTTCTTCTATGTTCATGCAAAGATAGGATTTTCAGTCAAGATTTTCTCATTTTTCGCTCTTTTTCTGCATGATACCGTATTCTTTCATCTTGTTGTACAGGGTCGTGCGGCTGATACCCAGCAGTCCGGCAGCCATTTCGCGGTTTCCGTCCGCCTGTGCCAGCGCCCGCACGATGCGTTCCCTTTCCTCATTCCCGTCTTTCAGCAGCAGGGAGCTGCCTGCCTGTGCCGTACTTTCCGCTTCCAGCCTGTCGGCTCCTATCAGCCTTCCTTCCGTCAGCAGGACGGCGGAACGCACCGTCTGTTTCAGTTCCCTCACATTTCCTGCCCACATCCGCCTCATGAGTTCCTTTTCCGCCTCCTTGTCGAATCCTTCCGTATGCCGTCCCAGTTCCTCGTTGGCAAGCTCCCGGAAAAACTCCGCAAGGGGCAGTATGTCCTCCCGGCACTCCCGCAGCGGCGGTATCTTGATGACAAACTCCTTCAGGCGGTGATACAGGTCCCGCCGGAAACGTCCTCCCTCCACTGCCTTCTCCAGATTCTCGTTGGTCGCCGCCACGATGCGCACATCCGCTTTCCGTTCGCGGGTGCAGCCCGTCGGACGGTAGCATTTGGTCTGTAACGCACGCAGCAGTTTCTGCTGTACCTCAGCGGGCAGGTTGCCCACCTCGTCCAGAAACAGCGTGCCGCCGTCAGCTTCCGCCATGCAGCCCTTCTTTCCGGTTATGGCTCCTGTAAATGCGCCTTTCTCGTATCCGAACAGCTCGGATGCCGCCAGCTCCCGTGTCAGCATACCGCAGTCTATCGCAACAAACGGACCTTTCTGCCGGGTACTCTGCGCATGTATCTTTTCTGCTACGTGTTCCTTGCCCGTGCCGTTCTCTCCAAGTATCAGCACCCCTATGTCCGTCGGGGCTACCAGTGAGATACGCCGGTCGATGGTCCGGAATGCGGCACTTCTGCGTTCCAGTATGGGCATGGTATGCCTTCTTTCCGATTTGCGTACCAGCTCACTTATCCTCGGAAGCAGCTTTTCCTGCAGCAGGGTCTTGGGGATATAGTCCTCGGCTCCCAGCCTCATGGAGCTGACCGCCGACGCGACCTGCGCATAGTCGGTCATGATGACAAACGGGTTTCTGACACCCGCTTCCCGCATCCGCTCCAGCACTTCCGTACATTCTCCGTCGGGCAGACGCAGGTCCGACACGATGATGTCCCCATCGTCCAGTTCCTCCAGCAGCCTCCGTGCCCCGGCACAGTCGTATGCCGTGCGGGTCTTGTAGCCTGCCTTCTCCAGCATTCCGCAGACATGGTCGCGGAATACCGGGTTGTCTTCTATTACTATTATTCTTCCCATACCGTTCTCTCCATTTCCTTTCGGGCGAGCCGGATGATCGTTTCGCCCTGACCGGTTACCTTGCCGGCATACTTCCTGATTTCTTCTGCCGTCCCGTTTCCGTGGAGCACGTCATACAGCTCCTGCAGCGGCCCTTCGGCATGTATCAGCATCCACGAGCTGCGGATATGGTGTATCCAGTAGTCCAGCCTGTCCCTGTCACACCTTTCCGCTTCCTCCCGTATGGCGGCCATTTCCTTCTCCGTTTCCCTGACCAGACATTCCAGCCTCTGCCGCTTGTCGCCGTATGCGAACAGCGGGCCGAGGTCTATGCGTGGGGTGCTGTCCTCTCCGATGCATTCTTCCGCGGCTGCCAGCAGTTCGTCGATGGAGAACGGCTTGTACAGCACCGAGCCGAAGCCCGCGTCTGCCAGCTCCTCTTTCGTGATGCTTTTCGAGCCGGTCACCACCATCACGGGTATGGTGCGCGAGTTGCCTATGTCCGACGTGCGGAGCAGTTCCAGCACCTCGTAGCCGCTTGCGTCCTGCATCTTCAGGTCCGTGGTCAGCAGGTCATAGTGTCCCTCGCGCAGCTTCTCCGCCATTTCCCCCGTGCTCGTGCAGGTGTCGCAGTGCACCCCATTCTGCACGAATATGTCGTGTATCATCCCCAGTATGATGCTGTCGTTGTCCAGCGACAACACCGAGCATCCGCCCAGTCTTGTCCGCTTCGCTGCTGCCTTGCGGTCTGTCTCATCGGCTTTCTCCGCCTGGGGCAGCGGCAGTACCACGCTGAAGCGGCTGCCCGTGTTCCGTATGTTCTCCACCGATATGCTGCCCTCCATCAGTTCCGCAAGGCTTTTCACTATCGACAGTCCCAGCCCGAATCCGTCCTGCGTGGCGGCATTGCTCAGCCGCTCGAACGGCTTGAATATCTGTTCCCGTTTGTCCTTGTCTATTCCTCCTCCGGTATCTTCCACCGCAAGCGTGAATTTCCCTCCGGCATACAGGGCGGTCAGTGTCACGCCCCCGCGTTCCGTAAACTTCAGTGCGTTCGACAGCAGGTTGCTGCCGATACGCAGTATCAGGTTCCTGTCGCCCATGACCACCTCGTCAGCGGCATTGTTCACCCTGAACTCCGGCCGTTTCTCTTCCATCCGTGCGGCAAACTCCGTTTCCAGCGTTTCCGCCACTCCCGCCAGTCTGAACGGCTTCACCCTGACGGTCTCCTTTCCGTTGTCTATGCGGTAGTAGTCCAGCAGGTTCTCCATCAGTGCCCCCATACGCTCTGCCGACTGCCGTATATGCTCCGCGTGCAGCGCCGTTGCCTCCCGGTTCCCGTCCTTCAGTATCAGTTCCGCATTGCCGCGTATGGCGGTCAGCGGTGAGCGCAGGTCGTGCGTCACCGTCTGCATGATGTTCTGTCTGCTTTTTATCAGCTCTTCATTCTCCCGGACCGACCGGCGCAGGCTCTCTATCAGTTCCTCCCGCTGTTTCCTGTCTCTGGTGCGGCGGCGGATGTCCCTCCGGACTACTGCATACAGCAGCACCGCACACAGGACACCTGCCGCCGATATGCAGCAAATCAGTGCGAAGGCCGTCTCTCTCAGTTCCGCCACCCGCATGTGCCTTTCTTCCATGCGTTTTGTCTCGTCCTGTCCGATTTCCCGTATCAGCCGCGAAAGGTTCCGGTTCAGTATGCTGTTGCGTATTTTCAGTGAGTCCGACAGATGGGAGAATGCCTGTTCCTGCTCTGCCAGTGCCGTACGCATCTCTTCCTCAAACCGCCGCATCTCCGCAATGTGCCGGGTGTTGGGCGTCGTGCTTACCCGTGTGGTCGTGCGTGCCGGTTCTTCTTTCTTTTTCTTGCGGAACAGGCCGAACAGCCCGCCCCGTTTCTTTTCCTCTTCCGGTTTGGTGCGTTCTGTCACTGTCGTTGTCCGTACCGATGCCGTCTGCTCCAGTCCGGGCAGGTGGCGTTCCAGCAGGCTGTCCATGCGGTACGCCGTGGTCGGCATATCCACCATCCGCTCGATCAGCCTGCGTTTCTCGTGCAGCAGCCTTACTACCGTGTCTATCCTTGCCGTCTGCGCCGGCTCTCCGTAGTAGCCTTTCAGCCGGTCTATCACCTCCATCGTGTGCGATTCCCGCCGGTCGTATGTATCCATGTCCGAGTCGTCCCACAGCATGGCGCGGTCATTGTCCAGAAACAGTGTGATCAGTCCCCGGTATGCTTCGCTGGCGGCGGTACGCTGCATGAGCAGGCTGCGTTCCTCTGCCTCCGCCTGCTCGAATACCTGCTTTTCGTACCATACGGCCGTGATGATGCCCAGTACGAGCAGTCCCAGTATGAGATAGCCCGACAGGATTTTCAGGTGGAGGGATTCCTTCCATCTTGAAAATGTATTGTTGTTCATGTATTTTCGGATTGTTTTTTAGGCGGTAAGTTAGTGGAACCTTCCCGAAGGGATGTTCCAGATTCTGATAAAAATCAGTGCGCGTTTTTATTGGTTCCAGAAATCCATCCTGCGCTTCTCCCATTTCTCATGTCCTATGGCTTTCAGTTCGCACGGACTCATTCCGGTCTGCTTCTGGCAGAAGTCCGCAAAATTGCTTGCCGAGCCGAAGGCGTTGCGCTCGGCCACTTCCTTCAGCGGCAGTTCCACCCGGTATTCCATATCCTCCTCTATGCGCCTTATCCGCTCCCGGCGCAGCCAGTCCGATGGCCCCGTGCCGTAGTATTTCCTGAACTTGCGCCGCATCAGCGAATACCCCATGCAGCACAGTCCGGCAAGTTCTTCCGCCACAAATGTGCGGTGGCTGTAGTGGTTCACTGTCATGCGGAATACCGCCTTGTCCAGTTCCGGCAGCCTGCTCTCGGCGTATGCCATATCCTTTTCCTCTATGCGGAAAGTCTTGCCATACAGCTTGTTGCGTCTTTCCCTGAAGAAATAGTCGCATACCCTGTTTGTCATCTCGTTCGTACGTGCATGGCCTTTCAGTGTATGCAGCACGTCGCATAGCACCAGCATTTCCCGTGTCCGGTATTTCCGTTCCCATGCATCCGTCAGTTCATTGCACATGTAGCAGATCACTTCATGCTCGCGTGAGCGGCACAGCATGAGCATCCATGCCCTGAAATCCCTGTCCCTTGCCGACGGTGCTTCCTTATCCTTCCGCAGTGCGCTCACTGCCGCCAGCATCAGCTCCGTGTCATTGCCGTACTCCGCCAGCCGTATTCTCATCTTCGGCAGCGAGTGCCGTTCCTTCACCGACTTCCGTATGCTCTCCGCCAGTTCTTCCATCCGTTCCCTGCACACTTTTGCCCTGTATGCCTCCGCAAGCACCGCTTCTGTAATTCTCAGCTTCATCTTTCTCTGTTTTAATGGTTTATAATGGTTTTCCGGCAAAAGTAGCGTGGAGTCGCTGGACTATTGTTCCAAATCCTGATAAAAATCAATGCTCGGTTTTATTGTATTGTAGAAATGGGGTGTATGTTCTTATAAGTGAAATACAGTTTTTGTTCCTCTTTCGCCTGCCTGACCTTCTTTTCCGGATATTCTCCGGTAACATTGTGGGCTATCATCAGCAACTCATTGGTATCGTATTCCTTGATTTTCATTGTGACTCGATTTATAAAGGCTTGTTAATTTAAAACTCTTTGAATAACTCTTCCAAAGGGAATATCGTTATAATCAGGTTTCCTTCCTTATTTCCTAATATGTATAATCTGCCATTCCTTATTTGTTTATGTTCCTCAGGGTTTCCGGAATAGGAACTGTTAAGCATGTTTCCTAAAAAATCCATTGACAGATTCTTGGAAGCAATTATTTTCCCCTGATGATTTCTTATGGATAAGACACAGGTTTTAGAATCTGACACACTATAAAAGACATAGTATTGTTTATATATGCCTATAAACTGATGCAGGCCTAAGTCTTCCTCCTTAAAGATTGACTGTGGCAGATTATAGGGGTTGTTTATATTTTGTCTGTATTGGCACGGAAAATCAAAAAGCTGATATTTGCTCTTTAAATGTACACGGTTATCAAATTCTTCGGTTTCCAATAATTCAATGACAAAGGAAGAATCTCTGAATAGTATGCTGTTGATTCTTTCTTTTGATATAATATCTATACTTTTAGATAATAATATGGATGATGGTTTTACGCTATATTGTTTTAGGATGCTTTTCTTGCCGCAAATGGTATAAAGATATAAATAATTGTGTTTTAAAAACATTGGTCCCAGCGATAAAAAGGGAAGTTTCTGGGAGAATCTTTTTTCTCCTTCTGAAGAGAAACAAGAGACATAATGCTCTTCCTTGCCACAACAGAAATAGAAGTTTTCCAAAGAATCAACAGCAAATCCATTGACATAGTTATCATCATTTCTATCAAGAAACATCCCGTCAATATTATCTATTGGTATATTGACTTGTTTGGAAGTAAAAATAGCTGTACAGTCTTGGATTGATAGTACCATAAAAACGATATTCAAAAATAAATACTTCATATTGTTGTCTTTTTATCTGTTATAGTTGTTAGGTGAAGGACAGCATCTTGCTGTGTAATCTACCTTGTTATCTTATACACTTTTGAGTAATATATAGAACGTTGCAAACTGGATAATCAGAGAAACGACATATATACTGTAATAGAACAGATACTTTCTCTTTTTGTCAAACTCGGCGAAATATTTCCTGTATTTGTCGTTCTTGAATAAGAATATACGATTGACATAATACAAGAACAACACGATGATTGTAAAACACAAAATACAGAGAAAAATGTTTCCAAAAATTATTTCCAAAATGCTCAATAATTTCACCTTAAAAATCTTGATACTGGCAAGACAGGCAAAGCATAGCATCCAAAGGCTGATGATACATGGGGTGTTAGTCGCCCAAATGCAGATAGAGCCATTGATGCCTTTATACATTTCGGCTGCTTCTTGTTTCTTAGCTATCAAAATACCCCGTTTTATGTAGCCGTTGTTCCATTTCAAAAAGTTTAGCCAATAGAAAGGATTTAGTATTCTCTCGAAAATAAAGAACAGCAGCTTATAAGTGCAGTAATAATTGATATTGTAATATTTCTCTAATAATTTCCTCATACCTTTAATGGTTCAGCAGGGAACGGCTTACCGTTATCCTGCGTTGTTATCAGTATTGTATCTTTTTCATTATTTAATCTAATGGTTCTTAGTCTATTGTAGTTAAAACAATTATTATAATTGTGTGTCTGTCTTCATTTCTCTCTGTTTGCTTTCCCTTATCTCATCTATCTCTTTATAGGTATCGTCCACAATTTGATGGGATTCCGTATTGAGTTTCTTTGCATATCCCTGAACAATAGAATTAATTTCATTATAAATCCAGGCGGCTACAATCAGTACTGCAAAAACAGCCAATATTTTCTTTATCGGTTTGAAGCGGAACAGATAGCCCAAGAAGGCAAACAGGATATAAGCGATGTATATACACCCTGTATTGAGAGTCCTGCCAAAATATTCTTGTTTATGACGTTGCAGTTCATTTGAAATTTTCCATGCACCGAATGCGTGCTGGTATAATTCTGTATGTGCTACGTACATCAGACTGTCTTCGCTGGCAGTAGGATGAACAGCGTATTGATACACAACTCCTATTCTTTCCAACCGATAGCAGTCATAGGCTTTCGATGCCAAGGTGTCCGGTAGCATGGAGAGCAGCAGCCCGCATGTGTCAATATCAGCCTGAAAAGATGTTTCAAGAGAATCTATCTGGGCTGTCAGCTTTGTCTTGGACATAGACATAGGTTTTTTGTTCAATATCTGTTCCATGCTTACACCGTACTTGTCTGCCAGTGACTGGGGATAGCTCTGTTTCATTTCAACTTTTTTTATGACGGATATGACCATCATCTGTGGACGCACAAACCAGTCATAATAATAGGTCATTGCCGACAAAGGCAGGACAAGAATCAGCCCGATTGCCAATGTATGGAAAAAAACGCTCCACTTTTCTCTATCCATTGCCCAAAAGACCAGAAAGGTTGCAACACTCAAACTGTATGGAATCAGAGATGTTAATGCAGTCAGTCCCAACTGTACACAAAAGCCAAGTGCTTCTTTTGTGTCCAGATCATAAAACGTACCATTGTCCGCTTCCTTGATTACAAGTCCCGTAAAGCCACATACCGCAGCAATGGAAAAAATCGCAATAAAATATTTGCAAAACTTCTTAAAATGTTTCATATTCATTTTACTGATAATGGCTGGACGGGGAACGGCGTAAGTCCGTTATCCCGGCTTGTTAGTAATATATTCTATCGCACTCGCTTCAAATCTCCGACAAATTGGAGTACCGTTTCTATATACGGAATGGCTTTTAGAATTTTGATGTTATCCATTGTTTCACTACCACCCGATGCCAATGCCGGAACATATCCGTAGCATTCATCCGATGCCGGAACACCTTTAACTGATTTTATCATAGAATATTTATCTAAGGAGAACCATGACTCCAAGCAACTCTTGTTGAAAATTACAATATTGAATAATATCTCTACATTTTCAGATAAAATCTTAAACGTTCCGTATCTTACATTGATGAATACGACATAATCTCCTATCATGGGATTCTTAACATACGCAAAAATATCTCCAAAAACAGTTGTCATAAATGGAGTTGCTGTTTCATACTCATATAGGGGATAACTGTCATTTACTATTGTCTGATATTTGTCAGGCTCAATAATCCTGAATAACCCATCACAAAAAGTTCCAAGTCCAACTTCTTTCCAAAGCTCGATTATTTTTTCTGATACTACATTGGCATATTGGGCAATAAAAGCAGCATCAGCCATTTGGCGAGTGCTGTTTAGGCTCTTATCTAAAAACTTTTCGTACATATTGATTGTGTTATGTATTATTTATTACTAATGGGTTGGTGAGAAACAACGTTAAGTTGTTTTCTCGACCTTGTTATAAACTTATCTTATTCCTTTCAACTCCTCTTTCATTTTCTCTTTTAGGTAAAAGAACAACAAAACATGCCAACACAAGTCAAAGGAGAATACGGCTTCTTCCTTTCTCCCTAATGCCTGATAGAACTTACATACATTCCGATATGCCATAAAAACAAATACAAGATAGATAGGCACCAGCATACAAAGACTTAATACCAAGACACAGACAGCTATCAGTGAATTTCTACAATAAGCTTTGTATTGTATCAATGCTTCTTCGTAATCGGAATTTTCCCAATAACCGAATGTTTTCAAATCCTCAACGCTCCAGCCTCTTTCTTTCAATAAATTAATAGCATAATCACGAATTTCATCATCATAGCCATAACGCTTATAATTTTTTACAACATCTATTAGCTTATCATTGTCAAATCTCTTTAGAATATCAGAATCTTCCATAAAAAATTGTTTTATTGTTTATAATGGTTTGGTGAGGAACAGCGTTCAGCTGTTATCTCGACCTTGTTAACATTCTATTTTTATTCTCATCAAATTATGGTATTTCCAAATTCATCTTCTTCATATATGCAGTATCTAATTCAGCTCCTTTCCAGTTTATGTCAGGAGGGAACTGTTTCCATCCGCCTTTGGGTGGTGCAAGCACCCATTTAGGAACAATGATATTTAAGACATTTGCATTGCCATGAAATACCGCTGAGAACATTATCAATACATGTGTATGAGACATATCTGTATTATTAAATTTACTTGTTGTTACAACATGTTTAATACTATCAACATAATAAATAAATCCTTTTTCTTTACTCGAACTCGAATTGATAATAATCCCATCTTTATAATAAGTTCCGATTGTATAACGAATATTATTGTCATTAAAATAATAGAACTTATCCATAAAGTAAACTATTGGCAATTGTAATAAAACACAAATGCAAATAATCCTAAGTATCCATTTTTTCTTTTTAGAGAGATTAATTTCCATAAATTTGATGACTCGTATTGCCCAATTGATGTTAATGGTTCAGCAGGGAACGGCTTGCCGTTATCCTGCGTTGTTAGCGAAATATTCTTTCTGTTATTTACTTTGTCAAAATGAAACTAAAGCAGCAGCAGGCTATCGCCACGCCGTAAGATAGTACATACCAGATGAACAGTTTCCAGAACTTCTGCTTCCTGAACTTCTTGAAGTAGGAAATGTATTTGTCGTTCCTTTCTACCAACCTGTCAATCATCAAATATGATAAAGACCCACACAGAATAATATAAACAATAAGCGCAACTAACTCATTTTCAAACATCAGATTATATACCGGTATATGCGTTATCGCCTCTATCATGTTGAGCACTATATGCAGGATGATAAAGACAAAAAGCAAGGTTGCTCCGTATGTGCCACTTAGGACATTATAAACTGGGAAGCCCTTGCATTTTTCCCACATTATACTGTTATGTGCCCGTTTAACCCCATCTACAAACTTCCAGTACCTGTCGCTTTTGCAGAATTTCCGGGTGCACGCATTGTCGTATATAGAAAGGAACAGATAGTCCAAACTGCTGCGTGTCTTATACATAATCATATAATTACAATAGTATAGCATATTCATAAACAATTCTATTCGTTTCATTTTGACATGTTTTCGCTAATGTCTAAGCGGGGAACGCTGTAAGCGTTAGCCCGGTTTGTTAGAAACTTATTTTCTTTCTTTTCAGTATATCCGACAGCCAATCAGGAATGAACTCTTTTGCCCGTGGATATTTACTGAAATCCTCACTAAAGTCACTATCGCTGAATGCCTCTTTCAGTTTTTCGTCTCGTGTATCGTAACCAAATCTTATATCCATATGATTGTCTTTGTATATTGTTATTTTACATAGATAAAAAGCCCCTTCTTGCGGACATAAAGAATACATCAGGTCTTTAAGCTTTTCTACTTTTCCTGAAAGATATATTAAAATTTTGGTACTGATATACATATCTACACTGGAAAATCATAGAAAGGCTGGAGTCGGGAAATCCCCGAACCAGTCTTTTCTATTTATTTAACGTTTCTTCCCTGCATCCCACTCAATCACAATCCACTCCCAAGACATAAACGGACTATCCGATTTTTACGTTTTAAGTTCAGTATCAATCATTAAAAATACTGAATATGAAATTAGACGAAAACATTTTGAAAACCTGTCAAGGACTTGTTATGAACTGTAATTGTAAGGTTCTTATCCTTGATGTATTGGGTGAACATCGTGTATTCCTTGTGAATGATGTACACCTAAAGACACGTGAGTGCCGATACAATGAAGTTCGTGATGCACAAGACATCACTACTCTTGTACTGAACATCGGACATAATTTTGTAAACGGCATGACAGAACAAGCCTTGCTTGAGCGTACACAATCTATCCACAAGGAGGATTTCAAGTTTGGCACTGACAATTACTTGTTGATTACCAAAGTAGATTTGAATAGATAACCATTTAAAACTGAATATTATGCAAAAGGATTTTATTACAGTAACTCCCGATAGTGGCAATGGAAATGGAACTGTAACAGTTGCAGCTTCTCAGAACCCTACAACATCACAAAGAAGTTCTTTTATTGAAGTGTCGGGTGGAGGAATTACAAGGCGCATAAGTGTCAACCAAGAATCGGGAGGGACGGTTATCTCTATAAAGGGGGCTTCCGCAATTCAAGGAAGACCAACACTTGTTAGAGCGAATGCAAGCGATAACGTAAATACGGATGTAAACGTTTCTCTTCATTGGGTTTATAGTCCCAGCAGTCAATCTGGTGATGTGGTTGTAACGATTAGTAGTGGTGAAAATATGTCAAATATTGCGCAAATATCCGCCAACCCACTTCCTAATACAGTTGTAACCGTTACAGGAGTATCTCCAGCAAAGTCGTCCACGCAGATTTATTCCTATTGAAAGCGTACGGAAACGAATTATTTACTATATTTGCACAAGCCTTTCGAGGCAATGACATTGTTGGTAAATTACAATGAAAGTGCCTTGATACTCGAAGAATCGCCAATTCAACAAAAGTACAAACAAGGCACAGAGGGCAACCTATATCAAGTGGGCTGCTCATCTGTGTGTTTGTACAAGCGTTTGGCGATGCTTTCGAGTATGCACAGGTGGCAGTCCCACTTTCTTTATATATAACGTAATTTCTCACTGGCTGTCTGAGAAAAACTCGAAAATTTCGCCATTATGAAAAAGTATTTCGTTCTGTTCACGTTACTGCTGATTGCAGTGGTGTCAAATGCACAAGAATCAATAACCGATTCTTTAGGTTGTTATGAAAGTTCCAGTGTCAAGTTTTGTTCCTATAAGGAAGCCTATCTTAAAAATGATATGGCAGGTGTCGTTAGACTTGATGAATTTGAAGTCAGTTATGACAAATTAGGGAAAGCATATACCGTATATGTCAGATTTGATTCAAGTATAGTAAATGCAGAAGTAAAATACGTGCGTGGCTCCGTTTCAGAGGGGTATCTATATGACGGTGTTGTCAAAAACAGTAGAGACCAAGAAAAAGTTACTGTATTTTGTAAAAATAAATTAAGCCTTTATACTCAAAATCATGGGGTGGCTTCTAAAAGTATTATTAAGGACTATGAAAAAGAGGGTATCAACCTTATTTTCCCTAAAACATATATAATATCTTCTGTCGTTCCTATCAAGAACTAAAGTTGTTTTAAAATTGAATTAAATCCCCCTAAATCAGCCGGACTAAGTTCCGGCTTTTTTATTAGTCCGTTTTTAGGGTCTATAAGCAATGGCAATGCCTCTGCGAGTAACTTCTTAAAGACTTGTTTAGTTTTCGCTTTAGACGATTTATAGAGGTGATTTATTACGGTAAACTTGTAACCTTTTCCAAGCCAGTCCCAAGTGAACACATATTGCTGGGGAATGTCATCAATAGACAGGTCGTTAAAATAGGTATCAATGATAAGTTGTACACCCTCTGTCCTTATGGCTACCGCTTCATCGAACATTTCAATATAGGGAACAACGATTGTTCCAAGTTTAAATTCTGTTGGTTCTTTTCTCCTTTTCATATTAAGCCACTGATTTTCTGATTTGCTTGTATGTATAACGTGTGTCAGCGCAGCAGAGGAAGCAGTTAAATCGGTCTGAATTGCTGACGTCTCTCAAATTGTATCTATACACAAACTCATCAACGTATTTCTGCAAATACTTTTTGAGCAGAGTTCTGTATGTACCTTTGACCATACGCTTGAAATGCGTCCAAGCTCCCTCTATTCTGTTGGTTGTTATATGTTCATAGCTGTATAGTTTCTTACTGTGGTCAACGTAGAAACGGGTATAAGTAAAGCCTATTTGATTGTAGGCATCATTCTCATCTGTATATATGATTGCATCGGGGTGTATGTATTCTTTAATGAATGCAGACAGGGTATCGGATTTTGTATCAGGTGTTACCCGTGCATTCATCAGATTTTCCCGTTGTATCATTCCAACGACAGGTGCTTTGTCCTTGTGGGAGCGTCCTTGTGAATGAGGTACTTTCTTATCCCAATGACGATTTCCGTTTCTTCCGCCAACAAGAGTTTCGTCTATTTCAACAGTTTCTTCTAAGAAGTTCTCATTGGCGAGGCGCATTGCATGACGTATTTTATGCAACATATACCATGCTGTCTTTTGCGTTACTTCTATATCATTTGCGAGTTGATAGGAAGAAAGACCTGTTTTGTGATTGGTGACAAGCCAAATGGCGATAAACCATTTACGCAAACTTATCTTTGTCTTTTCAAACATCGTACCTGTACGAACGGTAAAGTTCTTACCTGTATTCTTACAGCGATATTTGCCACTTTTCAATTTATAAACTTTAGAGGTCTTGTCAAATGGTGAAACAGGTTTTCCATGCCAATTAATGGCTTCAAGATGTTTAATACAGGCTTCTTCCGTAGGAAAGAGTTCATAAAGAGCCATGATTGATTTAGCATTAAGTTCAAACGGGTCTTTCATAAGGCTGTCCTCCAAACTTTTAATGATGTTACAATTTACAAAGATTGATTTGTTCAACAATGAGTTCACGGAGAAAATCTTGATAAAAATCTGATAATCTCCTGTGCGTATAACGAAAAAGTAGAAGGCGGAGTAAGTCGGATTTGAGTTAAATGATGTGAAGATGGTATGGAAAGATACGTTATATAGTTGTCATGCTAATATAATCGAAATCTTTCTGCACAATATTTCAACAACATGGCAATAACAAAAGCCGATACAAGTATGTTTTCGGCTTTTGTTTTGACAATAAAGGAAAGAGAATAGTTAAATAAATAGAAAAGACTGGTTCGGGGATTTCCCGACTCCAGCCTTTTCTATGATTTTCCAGTGTAGATATGTATATCAGTACCAAAATTTTAATACCATTAGGACCAAACCAGACTGGCTCGTTTCCCTTGTAATAATAAATCTCAGGTTGAGATGTACTTGCAACGGTATAACAGTAAAAATCGCATTTACTCCATTGGGCAAAAGCCACCATTTTTACTAAAACTTCTTTGATGCCATTTATACAGGCACAACATTTCGCATCTTCTTTCCAAAGACGTAATTGTGTACGATAAGGAATGTATTTTGCTGGTGATGTTGCTTTGTTTGCGGAAGCAGGGTATGGCAGCCTGCCATCCGCACAGGCAGTTTTGATGCAATCGGTAAGATACCAGTTCCAGAACTCTTTATTGCACCTGTCATCAACAGAATCCCAATCGACAATACCACCATTATATACTAAACTTGCGAGGAAAGCGGTATCCCATTCGTCAGGGTCTTCTATTTCTTCTTCAGAATCATAATCACTGATAACCATGTTAGCACCCGCCCCGGCATCATAAGCGGCATGAACAGCTACTTTGGCTGCAAATGCGGCTGTAATATTATCTTCCATGTAATTATCGGCAAACACGTCCAAATGGTCGGCATCTTTCAATAAATCCTTTTTGCCCGTTTGCCCCAGCAGGTATTTCTCCGTTTTCTTAATCAGTCCGATGATTTCCGTATCGTTCTTGAAAAATTCATTCCATATCGGATATACTTTCAATGCACACAAAATGCTAATTCGTCCAATAACATACGGTTCATTGATGGCTTGAAGTATCGCACGTCTTGTGGGCAGGGACAAATGCCCTTTGTTTGAATGATTGACTTCATCCAAACCCTTACTTATCAATGAGGTTATTGTTTCGCTATATTTCATCGCAATAATTGTTTCTAATGGTTTAGCGGGGAACGCTGTGAAGCGTTATCACGCTTTGTTAGTTGCATCGTTATTGTTATTATCTACCCATGCTTTGATTTCATTTGGAAAATGTTTATGAAACATTCTTATCCACAACTTATCGTTACACTTGTCGGGAATACAAGCATGAATGCACTCAAACCACTGGTCCCACATCCAATCAAAATCATCTTCCGGCATCATCATCCAAAGCAGAAAATCTTTCGGTTCCCAATCAGATAATTTCATAATATCCTTTTGCAGGACCTTACGCATGGATTGAAGTTGCTCTGTTGCTTCTTGACTGGTTATTTTTCCTTTCCAAAAATCAACAGCCGAGTGTGCAAAGTCATTTATCTGTTGGATAGTAGCATTAGGAAAATATTGTTTATCCAAATGCTCTACCATATCTTGCATAAAACATATTCGACGTTGATGCCATTGATGTTGGTCGTCATCTTCTATTTCATCTAAGATATACTTTGCCAACACTATAATTGCATCAAGTCCATGATTTTCTATTTTACCCCATTCGGCAGTATTCCAATCTGCTTGTGTTTTTACTTTATTATAGCAGACAGAGCATACTCCGTTTGGTAGAGTTATGGGATGTTTTCTGCAAATAGGGCATATTTTATCAACATTTTCCATTCTATTTAATTTTTAATTTGCAACTAATGTTTAGAGGATAGCCGACCGTTTAGGGCGGTTCATCCTCATGTTCGAGACAATTTTTATTTCCTTTATTACATACTATATAGAACTTCAATTTTTGACTGCTGTTTCCGGCAGAAAGAGGTGT
>ENA-OQLI01000975-OQLI01000975.1-human-gut-metagenome-genome-assembly--contig:-NODE-975-length-25836-cov-3.814501_pt1 | contig 25836 bp, 15 predicted proteins | sample MGYA00242805_ERZ504812 | MGnify/ENA primary metagenome ERZ504812 (study PRJEB26092, sample SAMD00036430) | human gut metagenome | host: Homo sapiens | study: EMG produced TPA metagenomics assembly of... | reverse complement strand
AGACAAGGGTATTACGCCTTTGGGGAAAGGTGTAGACACCAGTGCTGAAATTGGGTAAAGCTTTTCAGATAGGCGCTAGGACACCGAAAATGCCGGTACGTCCTCGCTATTGGTAAGCTAAAAGTAGGAATCTGCTGAAGAAGGATAGATTTATGTACAACAAGTTGATTCGAGCTGTCGGCATAGGCGCTGGCGTTGCTTTACTGGGAATGGGGCTTAGTGCTTGTGGAGCTAGCTCTGGGAAAGCTGGTGATGATTTTTCGGCAGATAAGGTCGCTGCGGAACTGAACGCGGCGCGCCCGACAGCTGCGCAACAATCTGGGCAGGTCAGCCAGGTGAGTCAGCTACGTTCACAGGTTAATAATGCCCTTGGAACTGACGTTTATCCGCAAGCGGTTTGGACGGCTTTAGAGGGCGGAAAAGTGTTACCGGTTAATCTTGCGTCCTCGGCGCCGGTAGTTAAAGTTGCCAAGCAGGAACTTAGTAACCAGGCTGGTTATACCGAGAGCGATATTCGCAAATGGGTAGAGGGACAGATAAAACAAGGCGCTTTACTAGATGGGGATTTTTCTGCCTCTACGATTGATTTTTTGCGCTTGCAAAAGTTTTCGGTTGATGCCCAGCAGGGCGCTGTTTCTCCCGAACTACTTAAGCGGCTGGAATCAAAGTTCTCGGCTGCCTATGAACAGGCTGGTAAACAGACACAGGGCATGAAAACCAGCAAAGTGCTAACCCAGGTTTTAGCGGGGCAAACCGGGATACCGGTGGTGGAGCCAGATGTAACAGCGGGAGTTAATCTGCAAGGAATTGCTAACGCCGAACAGACTTTGCGTAACCAGGTTCCTCAGGCGAATCAAGGTGGAAACTAAGTTTTCTGTCAGCACCTAAAAAAGGGACTTTTGCAACCTGCTGACGTCCTTTACTTCCAGTAGACTGTAGTTAAGTGATCAACAAAATCTATAAGGAGCGTGACCGTGTCACTAATCGTTGCTATTAATGCCCGTGAAATTCTTGATTCTCGGGGAAATCCCACCGTTGAGGTGGAAGTACTGTTGGATTCGGGGGCTTCTGCCCGCGCTTCCGTTCCTTCCGGGGCTTCTACCGGCGCTTTTGAAGCCGTAGAACGTCGGGATGGCGATAAAGGTCGTTACCTGGGTAAAGGTGTCCAGGATGCAGTTAATGCGGTAATGGATGATATTGCCCCAGAGCTAATCGGTGAAGATGCTTTTGATCAGCGCGCTATCGACCAGATGATGATGGATCTGGATGGCACTGCTAACAAAGGCAAATTGGGTGCTAACGCTATTTTGGGTGTTTCTTTGGCTGTTGCTCATGCCGCCGCGGAGGAAGCAGGGGTGTCCCTCTTCAAGTACCTGGGTGGCCCTAATGCCCACGTGCTGCCGGTTCCGATGATGAACATTTTGAACGGTGGTTCTCACGCTGACTCCAATGTGGATATTCAAGAGTTCATGATTGCCCCTATTGGTGCTGACTCTTTCGCGGAAGCTCTCCGTATGGGCGCCGAGGTCTACCACACTTTGAAGGGCGTTATTAAAGATCGCGGTCTATCGACTGGTTTGGGTGACGAGGGCGGTTTCGCCCCCAACCTGGACTCCAATGCGGAAGCTCTCGACCTGATTTGTGAGGCGATTAAGAAAGCCGGATACGAGCCGGGTAAAGATGTGGCTTTGGCTCTGGACGTGGCTTCTTCCGAGTTCTTCAAAGATGGCAAGTACCTGTTCGAGGGCGAGCCTCGCGACACTGATTACATGGTGAAGTACTACGACGAATTAGTCGCCAAGTACCCGATTGTTTCTATCGAGGATCCGCTATCGGAGGACGAATGGGATGCTTGGAAAGCTTTGACCGAGCATATCGGTGACAAGGTTCAGCTGGTCGGCGATGACCTGTTCGTAACCAACCCGGAGCGTCTGGCTCGTGGCATTAAAGAGGGCGTAGCTAATGCTCTGCTGGTTAAGGTAAACCAGATCGGCAGCTTGACTGAAACCCTACAGGCGGTTGAGGATGCTCACCGTGCCGGTTACAAGTCCATGACTTCTCACCGCAGTGGCGAGACCGAAGATGTAACTATCGCTGACCTGGCGGTAGCCACTAACTCTGGTCAGATTAAGACCGGTGCTCCGGCACGCAGCGAGCGGGTAGCGAAGTACAATCAGCTACTCCGTATCGAGGACGAGCTGGGCGAGGCTGCTGTATATGCTGGGCGGAACGCATTCCCGCGTTTTAAAGCCTAGTTTGCAATGCCTATACAACCGATAGGCGATTAGCTTAAAACATCCGGGGTGGGTCGAAAGATATTTCTTTCGACCCACCCCTTTTTTTCATGTTTTGGTTTAGCCCAGATTTACATCAGCATCTTCATAGTCGGGAAAGTCCTCGTGGAAGCGGTGAAACAAATCCATACGAGATGTTGCGGCACGTCCTTGGGCGGCGTAGGCGCGGCGAATCCGTTGGACGTAAGTATTTACGGTATTCCTGGTTAGACCCAGTTGGCGGGCAACTATTTTAGCGGGGAGTCCCTTGGCTCCATATAGTTCTAAAACTCGTCGCTCATTGGGGCTGAGGATTAGGTGGTTAGAGTGCGGGTGGCGCGCAGAATCGGAAAACTTGTTTTCCGAGGAGTTAAGAGGAGACTGTCTATCATGGGGTAAAACGCTAACTAAACTGGTTAGCGGCTCGGTTTTATATATTGCCTGGTTGCAGCACTGGCGCTTCCCAATCTGAGAGGCTAAAGAGCTCTCTGCGGGTTGCAGATAAGATATAACCCGAAATCCCAGGGTACAAAGGCTATCTAGATTATCTAGGGGATTAGAGTTGTCCGCTAAGTGAGTAGCTAAAACTACCGTGATTTGCTGATTCTGTTTGTTGGTGGGCTCGGGATACTTAGCTAAGAAGTCGCTTACGGTGCTAAAACCTCCCAGAAAGTGCAAGTCGTTTCGGGAAGAAACCACCTCACTTATCCCCAAGGCAATCGCGGGTTGTTCATCCAATACCGCTATGTCGAAAACCATTTTCCTCTCCAGTCTTAGAAATTAGACACCCTCGGGCGGGGGGGGGGATATTTGCTAGAATAAACAACTTTTTGCGCTTAGTGTCCTTTGGTTCAGACTGATAAGTGAGATGATGTACGGGCAGGTAGAAGCGTTGTGCGCCCTATTTTTATCTCCAGGTTCGTACATGACCGAACCTGATTGAACTTTGCGCTCCGCAAAAATATCTAGGACTAAAACCCTAGAAAAATACGGCTGTTTATTAATCAGAATCAACTAGAATCAATAGACGCCGTAGGAAACTAGTAACAAGTGTAGTGATGCTCGAAATATATTCTTCCCAGGAATTAGCAACCATTTTGAATCAAGCCCGGCAGGCAAAGTCGGCAGCGGGTGAAAAAGGATATTCCATTCGCGACCTTGCGAAACGACTAGACCTAGCACCCAGCACTTTGCAGGGCTGGCTCCAGGGAGCACATCTTCCCACTCCCGCTTTGCGTAGCAGCTTCATGCGACTGGTACAAGACCTTGATTTGCTAACCCCGAGTGAAGACACCGAGTTTTGGCAGCGTACCCTAGAAACCCTCTCCCACTCGAAACAGGGATGGATTGGCTGCCCCTACCAGGGACTATCACCTTACAATGCCCTTACCGAAAGCGTGTTTTATGGTCGCGATAAACTTCTGACAGATTTAGAAAATGCGATTATTTCGGTACAAAGCAAGCGAAACAAACTGGTGGTGGTATTAGGAGCCTCTGGGTCTGGGAAAACCTCGCTCCTCTCAGCTGGTCTAGTAGGTAAATCGTGCGAATCCTCAGGGCGCTTAGCAAAGTATTACCCCTGTCTACTGTCAATGGGGGAAGTTATTGAAAAGCAACAAACACTGTTAGATTCCAAAGCCTCCAATCTACCTGCAAATTCGTTATTAATAGTAGACCAACTTGAGGACTTCACTAATGCTCACCCCGATCAAGTCAAAGTCGCATTAGACATCCTGAACGAAGTGGCAAAAACCCAAATCCTGGTACTGGGAGTGCGTTCAGATGCCTTAGAAGTACTTTTACAAGATGCCCGCTTTGCTCCCGCCCTCTCCAATCCGCTGATAGTTACCCCACCCAGCGTCCTCGAATATGGAGAAATAATCTCTAGACCCGCCCTCGATGCGGGACGAAAAATTGCCCCCGAGCTAAAAGAGCTGTTACTGCGGCAAATTCAAGAATCTACCTCCGAGGAAGCAAGCGTGCTTCCCCAGCTATCAAACCTGCTACTAATGATTTGGAAATCCACTAACAACTCGGTGCTAACCGTTAGTGATTACCTATTAGTAGGAGGATTAGCAGGGAGCTTAGAAAAACTCGCCGATGAGTTTTACGAAAAACTATCTACCCAGGAACGCCGACAGCTCCGTTCCTTGCTGCTATCAATGGTCGCTGTTGGGCAGCGACAGGTTACCCGGCGGGTAATCGCGCTCAAAGATATACCGCAAGATTATCTTGACCTCCTGGAACGCTTAAGTCGTGAACGTTTAGTAGTAATTGATGCTGCCACAACCCAAATAAGCCACGACACCCTGCTGTCGAACTGGGGAAAACTAAAAGGGTGGATTGAAGAGTCGCGGATTAATCTAGGTTTAGTTCGCCAAATTCAGATTGCCTCCCAGCTGTGGGTAGAATCCGACAACTCGCCCGAGGCGTTACGCCCCTCCCTATATTATGCTTGGGAAAACCGAGAAATCCCTGATGAGGTTGCGTTCACTAATCAGGAAGAACAATTCCTGGCTGCCTGCAGCCATGAAGCCAACCGCCAAAAAGAAGAACAGAAAAAACGAATCAAAACCCTGCGACACCGCAATCAAGTGGTTACCATTATTGCCGCAGTTGCCGGGGTGCTATTAGTAGCCACCATAGCTGGATTTTTCCAAGCATCCCACTATCAAAAACAAGCAATCGCCTCCAAAAAAGACGCAGAATCTCGGCAAATGGCGCTAATATCGCGGGAATTAGGAGCCTCTGACACCAATCTAGCGGCACAATTCGCCCTCTCAGGTCTAAATATCGCCAACACTAGAGAAGCCCGATCCGCCCTCATAGAAACCACCGCCGTCCCCATCCCCGAACGCATCTTCGGCGAGGGCGGGACAGTGCGAGTTGCCGGTAGCGCGGACGGCGAAGTAATCGCGCGTGCCGATTCCAAAGGGATAGTTAGCCTCTGGCGCGGCGGAGACATAAAAACAAAACCCGAAACTTTCTCGGCAAGTAAAGGACAGCTTTTTACCCTAGCGCTAAAAGAAATAGCAGGTAGAAACCTACTGGCAGTCGGGGGGCAAAAAACCGCCTCCCTATGGGATATAACTGCCAAGCCCCGCCGAATCGCCGAATTTGGGGCAGAGGACGTAGCCTACTCGGTTGCTATAACCAATCGGTATTTAGGGTTTGGTTTTTTAAATGGAAAAGTAAATTTGTGGGAACTAGACCAGATTGATAAACCCAAACCTGCGTCCTCATTCCAATTGGATACCCCAACCTCCGTGACTGCCCTGGCTATTTCACCGGATCAGCAGCAAATCGCTTACGGCGGTCAAGCCGGGAAAATCTATCTGCGTGACATGAATGGTCAAAACAGCAAACAGCTTGCCGTTGGGGAAGGCTCCGCCCTAGATTTAAAGTTCTCTCCGGACGGAGAAGAACTCGGGGTGGCGCTCACCAGCCGTCAAGTTCGCCGTTGGCAGGCCAAAGGAAACAACGACAGTCTAGCCAGCCTGGACGGATTCTATTCTTTTGTGAACACCCTGGAATATGACGAAGATAAGATAATCGTCGGCTGCTCGGATACTACCACCACCATTTGGGATCGTTCCGGGCGTAAACTCACCTCCCTGCCGGGACGAGAAATAGTCACTGCGGCCACCAAAGTTGGAGGACGCATTATTACTGGCAGTGTAGACGGTCAGCTCCGGCATTGGCCTGAATCAGTTCTGCCGCTTATTAATGAAGGCGGATATCTAATTGATTCTCACACTGACCGAAAAAACTGGGTATTTGTTTCTCGGCGCTTAAAAACTCCCGCCCTTTTCAAAACCGAAAAAGATGGGTTACGGCGTATGAAAGATCCGGTTATGCCCTCCGGATTAAAATCGGCTACTCGCACCGAGATAGCCGAGGACGGTCAGTTTCTAGTTACCGGTACCCAATCTGGGGAACTATTAACTTGGCCATTAGGTAAAGACGGTGCTGGAAGCCCTATTGTTTCCAAAATCGGTGATGAATTCCTTGGGGAAATCCGCCTGTCTAGCGACCATAAAACCGCAGCGGTCGCCAAAGCAGATGAGCTGGGTGTTTACCTGCTTAACTGGGAGGGTACCGGCTGGAAACAGTACGGAGAACTGCCAGGACAGCATTATTTAATGCGGATTTTAGGTAATACGGGACTGCTGGCTACCGCTGCCGAGGATGCTTCTGTAGCGATATTTACTATGGATGCCACCCCTAAAAGGGTAGGTACTATCAAGACCGAATCCTTGGCTTCTGCCTTCTATTACGACGCTAAACGCCAATATTTATATGTGGGTGAATCCGGAGGACGAATTACGATTAATGATGTAAAAGATCCGGGGAAACCGCGGCTGGTAGCGCAGATACGAGGTTTGCAGGCTTCCGTCAATGAACTGGATATTACCCTGGACGAAAAATATCTATTTGGTATTTCCTCGGATAAAAAGCTTTGGGTTTGGAGTGTCGATTCTCCTGAAAAGAATCTTTATCTTTCAGTTCAGATAAACCAGATTCCCTACGCTATCGCAGATACCCCCGCTGGTTACCTGATTGGTGGGGATAAAGGGATGGCTAATTTGTACCCTCATTCCATTTCGGAGGCACGCAAACAGGTTTGCAAGACGGTGGGTAAGGAAATTACCAGGCAGGAATGGAATGCGGTCGCTCCCGGAGTGCAACCGGTCTCTCCCTGTGGGGAACAAGATAAATAGTCTGGCTTATCGTCCTGGTCTGGTTCGGTATTGGGGATAGTTTCCTGTTGGTCTACCCCGGGGTGCGCGCCGGTATCGGTCATTCCTACGGGTAAAAAGTATTGATAGCATTATGGGGTAACCATGCGCTTTTGGGGCTTACCCCAAAAGTGAGGTTAGAGTTAGACAAGTAATAAGCAAGGAAGCCAAAGACCAACTAACTCGCTAGCGAATCTCGCAGGATAGACGCTTTGGGGCGTAAGTATTTTTCGCGATTAATCTAAACGAGTAGCGGGTAACGAAGCATACTGGGGACATATGAAGATGAAGAAGTCTTTAGCGGCAGCTAGCGTAACTTTAGCGATGCTTTTTTCTGGTATCGGGGTGGGGTCTTCTACCCCAGCCGGGGCTGCTACTGTTTCCGCTGCGAACTGGGCAATGCCCACACAGGTTAAAGCTAATACTCCTGAAAATACCGCTTCTACAGCTAACCAGTCCTTAGCTGATTGGGAAAAACTACAGGCCAAACTGAGGGAAGAAAACCCTATTTCCTGGCTATTTACCGGTGATTCCATAACTCATGGCGCTAATACCAGTGAAGGGCTGCGGCGCTTCAGCGAGTATTTCAACTCTTATCTACATTCGACCCCCATTAATGGAATAGGACGCACTAACGATTTAGTGATGAACACCGGGGTGGCTAACTCGACTACCCGGTATTTGCGTCAAGCTTTCCAACAATCTGTCCTTGATAAAGGGGCCGATGTAGTCTTTTTGGCTCTGGGGATGAACGATTCGGTAAACGCCCCTGCCAAGGAACGGGTTGAACAAAATACTTACCGAGGAAATCTCGAATACTTTATCGACCAGATTCGCGCCTCCGGCGCAATTCCGGTTTTGCAAACCCAAAACTATCCCACTGACGGGCGACACGCCTCTTTCGATGCGTGGATGCAGACTGTCCGGGAGGTGGCAGCAGAAAAGAAAGTGATTCTGTTGGATGTCCAAAAATTCTGGAAAGCAGAGCACGCGCCAGATAACTCTGACGGTTGGATGCAAGCCGATGGGGTACACCCCAGTGCGCAAGGCTATCTGGAGTGGGCAAAATTCCTGGTAAAGCAGTTGAATATCTGGAATGAAAATTCAACGCTAGCCAATACTTCCAAAGCATCTGTCGAGCGTTATGGAAGTCCCCTCACCGAGGTGCCAGTGACGCAAAACGTACCCGAAGTGTTAAAGAAACAGCCACCACATCAGGCAAACCTGGTGTTCAATCACGCCCAGACCACCAGCGAATCTTGCTCCCCGCAGATAAAAGATGACCAAGCCGCTCAGGTAGCATCCTTTGGGAAACAGAACTTTACGGTGCGTTTCAAAGCCGCCTCTGCTCAGACCGGAACCCTTATTTCCTTTGCTGACAAGGATTCTAATCTGCAGCTGCGCCTAGATATTGCGGAGGGGGGAAAGTTCAAAGTTCAGCGTCAATTCAAAACCGGTAATCTTGACGGTTTCACTTTACAAAAGCCCCTCGTCGCTGACGGAAAATTCCATACTGTCAGCGTAAACATTACTGACGGTACTGCCGACTATTATCTTGATGGGGTAAAGGTACTGCCGTTGAAAGGTGCGGGAGTTGCCGGTGCTAACGCCCTCACCTTAAATAACTTCTCGGTAGATTATGTAACCTTGTGCGCAGCGCGGGTGGGGGCAAATCCCACTCCCGAGAGCCCATTTTCCGGGGTATTAGATTACGTAGCGGTTTCGGATCAGGTATTGAGCGAACAGCAAATAGCCGAACAGGTCGGTGCCCCGACGGTTAATTCGGTGATTTCTCCCTTTATCCATAATGGTAAGGGTGCCCCCAACACCTGGGTATTTTTAGGTTCGGACACTATCTATGGGGGCGAGGGCAATATTTCCGCTAAATCCGCCACCGAAGTTTTTGACGAAGTGGTGAGCTGGGAATGCAACGGTAATAGTTGTGACGCTAACCCCAACGGGCTGCAGCTTGCCGCCCGCTCGCGTTTCGTAGTGAATTCGTCCTATCCGGGGCAGACCACTGCCAAAATGCGAGCCGCCTATGACAGCCAGGTAAAACGGCATAAGCCGCAGGTGCTATACCTCGTACCTGATGCGCTAAATCCCGCCGGGCAGCCCTATGAAACCCTTGACAGTTTTAAGAGCAATATCAAGCAGCTGGTTGCCCAGGCGAAGACAGACGGAATCCGCGTGGTGCTAGTTACGCCTGCTGAAGCTAGCGCCGAGGCCGACAAATACTCCGAGGCGATGCTGCAGTTAGCTGCTGACGAGGAAGTACCGGCAATTGACGCCCACCAATACTTCCAAAAGCTGCAAGCAAAGAACACTAACTATGGTGACATTGTTGATAGCCAGGGCAGCTTGAACTACAAAGGACAGTTGCTGCTAGGCAAGTTCTTGCTCAAAGAATCGGGAATTCCCGCTCCCAAGGGGCGGAGAATCGCTGCTTTGAACTACTATGATCCCACAGCCAAACTGGTAACCCCGGCGGCTTCCTCAAATGTTGATGGTGCAGCTCAAGACCCGGTTAGCTGCAGCGTAAAGCCCTCCGGGATGGTAAAACTACAAGAGGGCGTGCGCTATACAGTTACTGTAAATGGTAAAGAAATAACTCCCCAAGCCAATGGGGCGTTCACCTATGATTACGGACAAACTCTGCGTATCAAAGCCGAAGCGGAAGCAGGATATGTCATTCGGACCGGGGCGCAAACAATCTGGAGCTGGACTGCTCCGACTCGGGAAAAGTTGGATTGCGATAAACCTAAACCTCCGGTAGTAGATCCCAGCCAGCCCGATAAACCTGGTGAGGGCGAGACTCCAGATCCCGGTGGTGACACTCCTAAGCCAGGGACTGATACTCCTAAACCGGAAGCTAGTGATAAACCAACGGATAAACCTACCGGTAATCCCGGAAAGGCTAACCCGACTACGCCGGGTTCTTTAGATAACTCGAAGAATCGCCCTCCACAGAAATCCTCCGCTAGCGAAGTTACCGCAGGTAATCTTGCCCGCACCGGTTCTTCCCCCTGGGGGTATCTGTTGGCGGCCGCGTTATTTGCGGGTGCGGGGGTAGCGCTACGCTTTAAGCGCCTATGAAATCGCGCGCTGGCAAATCTGTGTTAGCCAAAAATCAGTTAAAGGATCAGCGTAAACGTCTCTCTAGGTTTCCTGGGGGGAGGTTGGTACTTATCGGGATAGCGCTTTGCGCTCTAGCGGGGACTGTTATCTGGGCTGTGGGGATACCGCGCTCAGATACCGCAGTGACCAAGGAAGAACCCCAACTGCCAGGGGTAACTATCGCCGGGCAAAAGGTGAGCGCTGCCGAATTTAAATACGCCCTCTCAGAGGTTAAATCCCAGGCGGTAGCGGCTTGCGGTAGCGAAGAAAACTCTATTGGCGCTGACTTTTGGCAAAAAAATCAAGCTAAATGTACCCGTCTAACCGCTGCCTCCACCGCTAGCTCCGAGAACGAACGCAAACAGCTGGTAGTGCAAAAAGCGTATTCACCTGTCAGTAAAAAGTTTTGCGCGAGCGCCAGCAAACCGGCTGAATATGCTGCTTGCCTGGCTGTGCATTTACTAGAAGGGCAGCACGCTGCCTATAAACAGGCGGTGCTAGGGGGACAAATGAACACCCCCACCTGGGAAGAGGCTTTGCAGTCTTGGCGAGAGGGTAGCTCCCCAAGCGAGGCCGCAACCGCCGGGAGGAATCAGAGTTTCGAGGGCGAGCAACCTGGTTTAGCGGTTTATCTTTCGAAATATGTCAGCGGTTTGCGCGACCAATATATCAATGCTGAACAAGCCCCAGGGATGAGGGTTAGTGACCGCCAGGTTAAAGATCACTATTTGGCTAACGCCTGGGATTTTGGTGAAGAAACTGCTAAGCTTTCCTCGGAAGAAGAAAAGTGGAAGATTATCTCACCCAGCGTCAAAGTTGATCTTCGTACCCAAATTTATTACGACTTGTTGGCTCAGCAGGTTCAGGGTATGGATACGGTGATAAATCAAGAAAGCGTAGTTGCTTTCGTTAAAGACACTTTCAGTAAATAGAGCTGGTTACCCAGCAGGCGATAGGGGAAAGATGAACCTGAAGAAACTTGCTAAAGCTACCGGTATTACAGTGCTTGCCACCAGTTTGGTTGCTCTGTCTCAGTTGCCGGCAGTAGCTGCCCCGGTGCAGGCGGAAATTATTCCTGCCACCACCTATTACGTGAGTGCAGCGGGTAATGACGCTAATGATGGAAAATCTGAGGCTAAACCCCTTAAGACCTTGGAGGCTGTCAATAAACTGACTCTGCATGCCGGTGACAGGATTCTGTTAAAACGTGGGGATGTCTTTAACAACCAGCATCTGTGTATCAGTGGTGATAAATCCTTCAAGTTTAATGACGGCACTACCTGTGCCTACCAGGCAGATAGTGATGGAGCGCCCCTGGTGATTTCGGCATATGGCGAGGGTGCTAAACCGGTAATTGCCGCTAATGGCCAGGGACAGTGGAAACTGGACTATGGTTTGACCTTGGGGCACAGTCAGCATTATCTGGCTAAGGATGCAGTTTCTTCTACCGTAATGCTAAAAGATACTGAAAATATCGAGCTTAGCGACCTAGAAATCACCAATAAACGGCTTGAAGATGGCAGCGGAAAAGAAAATGGGTGCGCCTATAACGATAACTGCGCCCTTGACCGCACCGGGATTGCCGGGATCGCTCAAAACCAGGGAACCTTAGATCATGTGGTGTTAAAGAACCTTTACGTCCATGATGTGAAAGGTAATATCTACAATAAACACAGTGTTAATGGTGCGATTTATTTCAGTTCCCTAATCGCCAGCGACCAGATGAAACCGGCGGCTGAACGTAAGACTCCGGGATTTAAGCCTGCCTTGGACAAACCGGAGAGAGGATATCCCCGGTTTAATGACTTACAGATTATCAATAACCGGGTAGAAAACTCCGGACGCTGGGGGATAGCCGCTGTTTACAGTGCTTACGCCAGCGTTGCCGTTGATGGTCGTATCCAGATTCCTGATGAGGTAATCACCAAGTATGGTTCCACAAATGTGGTAATCAGCAATAACTTTATTAAGAATATTGGTGGTGACGCGATTACCGCCATGTACGGGTATAAGCCGGTAGTCGAAAGCAATGTAGCCACCGAGATTGCTACCCAGATGAACACTACCGATTATCTTTTTGCGAAAGATACTCCCGGAAAATTTGCTAAGACGGGAGGGCGCGTAGCCGCCTCCATTTGGCCGTGGAAATCAAAAGATGCCGTATTCCGCTTCAACGAGGGTTTCAATACCCAAAATGCCGATAAAGGTAACGGTGACGGAATGCCCTGGGATGCGGACTCAGGTGACGGTACTGTCTACGAGTACAACTATTCTGCTAATAACTCTGGCGGAACGGTGATGTTCTGCGGAGATCAGGCAGCAAACTCCACGTTCCGTTTCAATATTGCGCAAAACGATTCCCTCGGGGCGCTTTCACCAACTTTTTGGGATGGAGGCTATAGCGGAAAGTATCCGAATGCGCATGTTTATAACAATACTTTCTATTTGAAAGCAGGCTCCTCGATTTTGCACCCTGCGCAAGCTCAGCAAGGAACAATGAAAGTAGAAAATAATATTTTCTACAATATGAGTGACCAAGCCCGCACTGAATCTTGGAATCCCCTAGGGCATATCACCTGGGATCCAAAAGATATTGATGGCAATGCCAAGGTAACTTACTCCCATAACCTTTACTACAACTACGCTAACTATCCCGCTAGCGACCAGAATCCCGTAAAAGTAAGTAAAGGCAGCGCAGTCCTGGCAGATCCGGGGAAAGCTCCCAGTGATGCTGCCACTGACATGAAAGCACGCCCCCACTATTTCCCCGGGTTAAGTTACGCCGAAGCGGATGCCAAGACCACGGTCTTTGATGGTTACAAGCTAGCCGCTAACTCGCCAGCAATTGGGAAAGGTAAAGAAATAGTTGATGATAACGGCTTTGCTTTAGGTACTGATTTCTTTGGACGCACTGCTAACACCTTTGATATTGGGGCAGTCTCTACCAATCAAAAACCCCTCCCGCCAGCAACCGTTACCGATAGCGCAAAACTGGTTAGCACCACCTATCAGGTAACTGACGGACAAACCGTACCCAGCAAGAATGGTGTATATAAAGCTGGAAATACTATCCACGTTCCCTCAACTGAAAAGAGTCCCAGCAGCATCGCGGAAGTGCTCTCTAACCTGACTGTAGAGGGTAAAGCGCAAATAGTTGATGCTGCCGGTAAGGCTCAGGACGAGGACGCACTGGTGGCAGCGGGAATGAAGCTAAAAATTACCTCTATAGATGGCAAAGTTACCAGCGAGTTTCCACTGTCTATAGATAACGTGTATAGCTGGCTGGATGACTACACCCATAACGTGCAAGGCAATGTCTGGTTTGGGCAAAAGCAGACAGGCGCTAATGGTAAATGGGTAAATATCGATAAAGCTGACCCTGCATGGCCGAACTGGCAGGTAGACGAGTATTACGGGCCGGGTATTAACGGGTCTAAACTAGCTCCCGCCGACCGGAGCGCTCTTCACGGTTTGCTTTCTGATTCCCCGACATCTGCGGGCGCAACCGCAATGGCGTGGCGGGCTCCCAAGACCGGTTATATTACTTTTACAGTTAAGGACGCGGCGGCAGGTAAACCTGCGGAACCGTTCTTGCGTCAAGGGGATGCTACCGGCGGGACAGTCACGGTGAAACTGCTGGTTAATGGAAGCGAAAAACGTTCTTTGACTTTAGCAAAGAAAGATACTCGCCCGGATGGAGAATTTAATTTCACCGCCAATGACGCGAATGCTTTACGGGTTTCTAAAGGGGACTTTGTGCGGGTAGTTGCCGAATCTACCGGCAATCCCGCCCAACCATCGATGTTCGTTAGTCCCACTATCACCTATATTGATCGCACAGTAGATACGGAAGTTATCCCCGTGAAACCGGGAACTGCTACTGGCGAACCCGATACTCCAACTCCGGGTCAAAATCCGCAAACCGATAAAGGATACGTGGAAGGTAAAGTTCCAGGTTTTGCCCTGAGCCTTACCGGAAACGAAGTTAGCGGTAAAGTGACTTTGCCGCAGGTTGAAGGTATCGAATATCTGGTTAATGGAGCCGCGTTAGCTGATAGCTACCCGGCTGGCCCCGTGGTTGTGACTCTAAAAGCGAAAGCCGGTTACAAACTGGGAGAAAGTGCCACGACTGAATGGAAATTCACGGTGCCAGCCACCCCTGAATTTGCCAGTGACACTGGAAATCTTCAGATTCCCACCACGGTCGGCGTGAGCTATGACGCGCAAAATCAGGCGGTGGCTCCCGGTAAATCGGTGACAGTAACCGCTACCGCTAGTGATGGTTATTCATTTGCGGCCACCCGCGCTGTGAAGTGGACATTTACCGCTGACCAGAAGGACGATCCCAAGCCAGGAACTGACCTCGAGAAACCCGGTACTGACCCGGAGAAGCCGGGTACTGACCCCGAGAAACCGGGAACAGCGCCCTCGGGCAATCCGACTCAGCCTGACAGCGGAACAGTCGCTGATGGGAAGAATCAGAACCGCAACAAACCGGCTACATCAGTCAGACAGAATCAGGGCTCACTGGTTACTTCTGGTAGCCTGGCAGGCATGGCAGCTATCGCAGCTTTAACGCTTGGGGCTGCGGGAATGGCGATTGTTCGGCGACGTGCTAAGGAGTAACAGCAATCGCGCTGAATACTCGACCTCTCAGAATGCCGGAGCGCTATTTGTCAATAATGATGAAATAATGAAAGCGTGAAGTCTCCGCAACCGCCTAAAAGTGTGCAAAGAGAGAATACCCGTAAGCAGGGCTCTGCTTTCCGGTCAGTTTCTCCTTTGGTACGCACCGCTAGGCGCAATCGGGGACGTTCCCCGGTGGTTAAGGCAGCTAACCGGCGGGTCAAGGTAGGTTCCCGCTTTTCGGTAACTGTGGGTACTATCCTGGTGGTAGCTTCGCTGTTTCTGCTTTTGGTGGGTTCTCCTCTGTTCGACCTGGTTACTCAGATGGAGCAGCGTAACAAAGTACATGCACAACTGGTAGCGGCTCAGCAAGAAAACCGAGAGCTTCGCCGAGAATTGCAGCTGTGGAATAACTCGGATTATCTAACCCAACAGGCTCGCGAAAGGCTAGGATACGTAAAACCGGGTGAAACCCGCTATGCGGTAGTAGATCCCGGCAAAGACTATCAGGCACGCCAGGAAGCAAAACTAGAGAAACTTCCGGCCCGCCCCTGGTATCTGGAAATTGCCCATTCGGGGAAAATGGCGGGGCCAAGCGCAGATACTAAAGAATCTTTTACCCAAAATCGTCCTCAACCCGCCCCAGGAGCCACTCCCCAACAAGACAAGGCAAAAAAGAAGTGAGTTTTGAACTTGACGAAGCCACCCCCGCGGACCTGGAAACCCTATCTTCCCAGTTAGGGAGGATTCCTCGCGGGGTAGTGGGAGTCGCTGCGCGCTGCGTGTGCGGTCGCCCCGCGGTAGTGGCGACCGCGCCGCGCCTAGAGGACGGTTCCCCCTTCCCTACGACCCTGTATTTGACCCTCCCCAGCTTGGTGCGCGCCCTATCCACCTTGGAAGCCTCCGGAAAAATGGCTGACTATCAGCATTTGCTATCCGAGGACGAAGATGTCGCTAAGGCGTATCGCCGCGCTCATGTTTCCTATATCGAGGCTAGAAACGCCCTCGGGGAAAACACTGGAATTGGACAAGTCGCAGAAATCGCCGGAATCAGCGCAGGCGGAATGCCCGAGCGGGTCAAATGCCTACACGCCCTCGCAGCCCAAACCCTCGCTTGCGGTAAAAAAGTAAACCCTATCGGCGATTTAGCGCTAGCTGACCTGAAAGCCACCGCCCTATGGGACAGCGAGCACTGCTACTGTGAATAGTCGCAGGTTTTCCCCATCGAAAATAGGGCGCGTCTAGGCATCGCTACCTCGGCAAGAAATACCTTAGAGCCATAGTTGTTGGTCAGGTCTCCTGTTAGTCAGGAATCTGAATCCGTGAAAAAATAGGGCTATGGCATTAGTTGCAGGTATTGATTGTGGCACCAACTCGATTCGTTTAATCATTGCTGACCGGGAAGAGGTCGGCGCACCTCTAAACGTGCGCACGCGGGAAATGCGGATAGTGCGCCTGGGGGAGGGAATCGATAAAACCGGGCAGTTCGCGCCGGCAGCCCTAGAACGCACCTTTGCAGCCACAGAAGAATACGCACAGATTATCTCCGAATACGGGGTGGACAAGATTCGTTTTGTTGCCACCTCCGCCAGCCGAGACGCGAAAAACCGGGACGAGTTTTTCACCGGAATTAAGGAACGCCTCGGGGTAATCCCCGAAGTGATTTCCGGAGATGAAGAAGCAACCCTATCTTTTTCTGGCGCTACCGCCTCCTTTAAAGACGAGGACGAACCGGTACTACTGGTCGATATTGGGGGCGGATCTACCGAGTTCGTTTTAGGTAAGCGCGGGAAGGTAATAGACACCATTTCCACCAATATGGGTTCGGTGAGGGTTTTTGAGCGCTACCTGGCGCCGGTGATTGCCGATGCTAAACGGGGGGACGGCTCCCTGGATCCCCGCCAGACTCCCGGCATGGCGAAAGCCCTAATAAAAGCCACTTCCGCAATTGATGAGCTGATAGATGAGGCCGATCGCAAACTAGGGTTAGATCGCGCCCGCACCCTGATTGGGGTAGCCGGAACGGTCACTACCATTACCGCCCACGCCCTCGGCTTAGAAGAATACCAGCCCGAAAAAATCCATGGCTCGCGGATACCGCCCGCGCAAATGCTGAGTTCCTGTAACTGGATGATGAATCAGCCGGTTACCGCGCGCTCTGCCCTAGGGTATATGCCCACCGGACGCGCCGATGTTATCGGCGCAGGTGCGCTGGTGTGGGCACGAATTATCGAACGGGTAAACGGGGAAATCGAACCGGACGGAAGCGGTTTGCAAGAAATAATAACTTCAGAAACCGATATTTTAGACGGTATCGCCCTGTCAATCTTGCCCTAGGGTTTTAGCTGTTCTTCTCCTATTAACCAGTTGAGATAAAGGCTTAACAGACGGGGGTAGGGGCACTAAATCCAGGAGCTAAACCACATACGCCAACCCCAATGTGAATAGGGAATCGGCATCCCGCTAACTACCGGGTAGAAGAAAGCGGCGACCAGTAAAATCACGATAACCAGGGCAATCCCCATCGAAACCGCGATATCGGGAGTGCGAAGCTTAGGGGCAACTAAACGGTCGCGGGCAGCTAAAACCGGTTGGGGGAGGGCGCGCAGCTGACCGAGTAGCAAACCAATCATATAGGTAACCGCGAGGGCTACAAATGGGGTTAATACCACCATATAGAACATGAAAATGGTGCGATACCAGTAAATCATCCAAGGAGCCCATAGGCCCAGGTATCCGACCAGGATCACTCCCGCACGCCAGTCGCGGCGAACGAAGGTACAGTAAATAATCACTGCCAGGGCGATTACTCCCACCCACCACAGCATCGGGTTACCCAGCGAGGACATGGCTTCCACCGTGAAATCCCCATTATCGCCATGCGGTTTTTCAAACAGCATCGAGGTAGGGCGCTGATTAATCAGCCATTGCCACGGATAGGACTGGTAGGGGTGTTTACTGGTTACCCCAGTGTGGAACTTCATCACTTCACTCATATAGGTGAAGTAATCAGAAATAGGGTCTAACCAGGAAGAATGACCAGTAGCGGCTGCGGTTTTTCCATGTCCCCAAGCCTTGGGGTGAGCAAACCAGTTCCACCAGTTCGCAAAATATACAGCAATAGCTACCACAACTAATTGCCCAAAGGCGGGAAGCCCTCCGCGTACAATAGCTCCCAACCAAGCGCGACCTTTCCCGGTAACTGCCGGGTAATCCTTAGATAGCGCCAGGGGGTTTAACCGCAGCGCAGACAGTCGTAAAGATAAATCTCGAGCGAAAACGAAAAGCCCGCAAACTGCCAGCAGGTAAAGCCCGGACCATTTCACCGCGCACGCATACCCTAACCAAACTCCCGCCAGCACCAACCACCAGCGCACCCCTACCCGGTCATTACCTAGGTTTGCGCCTAAAAGATTACGGCTTAAACGTTCGCGTACCTGTTGCTGATCGTAGACCACACAAAGTACCCCAGCCAGGCAAAATGCGGCAAGAATTCCGTCGAGCAAACCCACCCGAGAAAGCGAAATTGCTACCCCATCAGTAGCGACAAACATTCCGGCAATCCCGGTCAAAATCCAAGAGTTAAATAATGCCCAAGCTAGGCGACACGTCAGATAAACCACTATTATCCCGCAAATAGCGGCTGCAATCCGCCAGCCGAAAGGATTAGACCAGCCAAAAATCTTCATCCCCAGCCCGATAATCCATTTACCCAGCGGAGGGTGAACTACGAAAGCGGGATCTGCTGAAAGGGAAGAAAAATCGCCGGCAATAAACTTTGTATCCGCACCTTTGGGCCAGTTAGTTTCATAGCCAAAATGCCACAGGGAATAGGCATCTTTAACGTAGTAAGTTTCATCGAAAATTAGTTTGCGGGTCGAACCAAGACGCAGTAGTCGTAAAATTGCCCCTATTGCACAAACAATCACCGTAACTATCCAGGCGCGCTGAGCCTCGATTTCCTCATTCTTTCGCTGTCCACGCCATCCTCGCAGGTAAAGTCCCGGCAGTGAGGTGATGGCAGTCCAAAGGGGAGCTTTGGAACTCTTATCTTGTCCCCGGTTGGTGTTAGCTAAAACCTTTGTCACCGATACTGGCGGGGGCGGAGCGGGACGACCGGGCATTGCTTGCATATCTAGATATTAACCGGATAGGGCATAATTGTGAGAGTGCAACCTTTCTCCTGGAACGCTGGCACTATTGTTTTAGCTGCCACCCCAATTGGTAATCTAGCCGATGCTACCCCCCGCCTGATTAGTGCTTTTGACCAGGCAGACCTGATTGCAGCCGAAGACACCCGCCGCACTGGGCTGCTGCGCGAGCGTCTGGGAGTAACTCGGCACGCCCCCCTAATTTCCTGTCATGAACACAATGAACAGGGCAAAGCCGAACAAATAGTTTCCCGCGCCGCAAATGGTCAGCGAGTTCTGTTGGTAACGGACGCGGGAATGCCTACGGTTTCTGACCCCGGATATGTGATTGTGCAGGTGGCGATAGCGCGCGGGGTGCCGCTGACAGTCCTGCCTGGCCCGTCTGCGCCGTTGCTTGCCCTCGCCCTCTCCGGGTTGCCTACGGATCGTTTTTGCTTTGAAGGGTTTTTGCCACGCAAACAAACTGCCCTAAGGCGGCGGTTAGAGGAGCTTTCTAGCGAGGAACGCACCATGATTTTCTTGGAATCTCCTCGACGTTTGGAAGTAACTTTGGAGGCACTGGCCCAGCTTTTTGGGGAAAAACGCTCCGCTGCGGTCTGCCGGGAACTCACCAAGATGCACGAGGACGTGTGGCGGGGCACCCTCGGAGAACTTAAAGAAAAAGCAACAGAGGTGCGCGGAGAAATCGTGCTGGTGGTGGCAGGAGCCGCGCCGCGCACTCCCTTGACGCCTACGGATGCAGTCAGGCTCGTCCTTGGCAGGGTAGAGGACGGCGAAAGACTAAAAGATGCCGCTAAAGCGGTAGCAGCCCAAAGCGGGCTCAGTTCCAAGGTGCTTTATAACCAGGCGCTGGCGGAGCGAAAATAACCAGGTCTTTAGGTATATTTTGCTTCCGGCAATGGGGCATTAGGATAGAGGTATGACTCATGTTTTATCCGCTGTTGCTTGGCCTTACGCCAACGGTCCGCGTCATATTGGACACGTAGCCGGTTTTGGCGTCCCCTCCGATGTTTTCAGCCGCTATATGCGAATGGCGGGACATGAGGTGTTAATGGTGTCGGGAACTGATGAACACGGTACCCCGATTTTGGTGCAGGCCGAGGCAGAGGGAATTTCGCCCCAAGAACTAGCCGACCGCAATAACCGGCTAATCGTAGAGGATTTGGTGAATCTGGGGCTGTCCTATGACCTGTTCACTCGCACTACTACCGGCAATCATATTGCCGTTACCAAAGCTATGTTTGCGCAGGTACGTGACAATGGCTATCTGATCGAAAAGCGAGCTATGGCCGCGATTAGTCCCTCTAGTGGCCGGGCGCTACCTGACCGCTATATCGAAGGTACTTGTCCGCTGTGCGGCGCCGGCGGGGCGCGCGGAGATCAATGTGACAACTGTGGTAAACAGCTAGATCCGATCGATTTGATTGACCCGGTTTCAAAAATCAATGGGGAAACCCCCAAGTTTGAGGAAACCTCTCACTATTTCTTGGATTTGCCCGCCCTCGCGGACGCCCTCGGAAAATGGCTCGATGAACGCGAGGACTCGGGAACTTGGCGGCCCAACGTAATCCGCTTTTCCAAAAATATTCTGGCGGAAATTAAGCCGCGCGCTATGACCCGCGATATTGACTGGGGGATTCCGGTTCCCGGTTGGGAAGACCAACCCAGCAAACGCCTATATGTGTGGTTTGACGCAGTGGTGGGATATCTATCTGCCAGTATCGAGTGGGCGCGGCGCATCGGTCAGCCAGAACGCTGGCGGGAATGGTGGAATGACCCGCAGGCGCGTTCCTATTACTTTATGGGCAAAGACAATATCGTTTTCCACTCCCAGGTTTGGCCAGCGGAGCTACTCGGATATAACGGCGAGGGCGGGCGTGGCGGTCAGCCCGGTGAAATGGGGCGGCTCAACCTGCCCACGGAAGTGGTCTCTTCGGAATTTCTAACTATGGAGGGCAAGAAATTCTCGACCTCTAAATCCGTGGTGATTTATGTGCGGGATATGCTTTCGCGCTACCAGGCCGATGCCTTACGCTACTTTATTTCCGCAGCTGGCCCCGAAAATCAGGATGCCGATTTCACCTGGGCAGAGTTCGTGCGCCGCACCAATGATGAATTGGTTGCCGCCTGGGGAAACTTGGTCAATCGAGTGGCTTCAATGATTCATAAACGGGTGGGAGCGATTCCTCAGCCTGGACAGCTACAACCCGAGGATAAACAGCTCTTAGACCAGGTTGAAGCCGGGTTTGCTGCGGTAGGACAGCTAATTGAAACCCATCGGCAAAAGGCAGCATTGCAGCAGATTATGCGGCTGGTTGCTTTAGCTAACCAATATGTGGCATCTACCGAGCCCTTCAAATTGAAAACCCCGGATACTCAGGAGCGCCTACACACGATATTATGGGTGTTGGCACAGGTTATTGCCGACCTGAACCTGATGTTTTCACCGTTCTTGCCGTCCTCGGCCAATGCTATCGACCGGGTAGTTGGCGGGCAAGGGCAGATTGCCCCCATGCCTCGTATTGAAGAAGTAACTGATTTAGACCAAACTAGAGAAGATGGCTCAGATTTCAACTATCCCATTATTACGGGTGATTACGGTGATGTTCCGCAGTGGGGTAGACATGAGGTTAAGATTGGAAACACAGTTTCTAAACCTAAACCCGTGTTTGAGAAACTAGATTCTGAGATTATAGAAGAGGAACTAGCCAGACTGGCATAACTGAGGGGTAAAAGGAGAGGGACGTGGCTGGGTTTTGGCAATGCTTAAAAAGGCTCTTTCGAGGGTCTTCGGCTCGTGATGGCGAGCCCAATTCCTCCTTGCCTCTGGCTCTAGAGAGCGCCACTAAAGAGACAAATAAACCGGAGCGGGAACGCAAGGTTTATGAATCCTCCGGGGTAGTGATTTTAGAAGATAACAGCATTGGTGACGTGCAAGTAGAACCTGTTTCTTCGTCCTCCTCTAGTGGAGCAGATTCCACGCCCGCTCAGGAAAAACCTACAGAAACTACGTCAGAGGGTGGGGCTGGAGAAACCCCTAAATCCGCTGATACTGATTCCGCGGTGCCCCAGGAAGAATCCTCCCACGCTTCCTCGGACACAGAAAACTCAAGCTCCCAGTCACAGACAGAATCGGTCAGCGAGCCGAATCGTAAAATCCCGGTACATGGGGTGAAAACTGCTGATATTTGCGCAGCTAGTGCTGATGCTATCTACGGTTCTCCCGCGATTGACCGCACTCCGGGCAGAAAACTAATTCTCGCTTTTGAAAAACGTATCCCGAATCAACGCTGCGAAGTGTGGTACACCCGCAGCAGCGATCACGGTATCAGCTGGGAAGAGCCACAAGTCCTATTTGACCAGGAAACATATACGGATTCGGGGGAGTGCTTCACATCCCCGCAGATTATTATTTCCCAGGTTACCGGGCGGGTTTTTGTTGCGGTAACTACGCGCACCGCTAAAGATGACTCCAAGAATCGGATTGCAGTAGCTTTCACCGATGACGAGGGCGATACCTGGCGTTACCGGGATTTGACTACCTTGGTTGATGGTGATCAAAACTGGGTTTCCCGGCGTACCGCCTATGGTCACGGTTTGCAGGTTCGTAACGGAGTTTGGACTGGCAGGCTCGCCTATGTGGCGATAGCTACCGATAGTGATGGCAGGCGAGGAGCGGTCGCAGTTTGCTCTGACGATCAGGGAATTTCCTGGTGGGCCGGTAAACTAGCTGGTGAAACCGTAGTGCAAGCTACTATTACCGAGCTAAATGACGGCAGTCTGGTATTGGGGTGTGTAGAGGAAACTGAAAGTGGATTTACCTTTAACGCTTACGGCTCCAAGGATGGCGGGCGCAGCTTCACCACCCAACTTGAACAAAAAGCGCTTGGCAGTGCGCTTCCGGCAGCGGTAGAACGAGCTTTCTATTCTGCCCCTGAACATACAGAACAGGCGCGAGTCATGCTATCAGTGGCGCGCAACCAAAACGGGCAGGGTACTGTGCGCTCCATGCTAGATTATGCTTCTGAGCTGCTGGGAATCGTGCCCTTTACCTCCCATCCAGTGAACGCGATAGATATCGTCTCCCTAGAAGATGTTCGTATCGTTGCGGTAGCCTACGAGACTGATTCCGGAATATCGGTATCGGTTCTCTGTATCGACACTTTGTCCCTTAAATATCTAGCAGTCGGCTGGAATGCCCGCGAGGAAGAACAAAACCAGGTTCTACGTCGCGCCGGTCTGCTAACTAGATAACTTTTCTCCGATAACCAGGTTTAATGATAGATTTTAACGCCCTTTTTTCTGCTGATACTCCCACGTCCCAAACCGTGCTACCCGGCGGGGTTTTTGCTGCTGGCAACGCTACGCCCGCCCCTGCCTCCAGCCCCGAAGACATAGTGAGCGGGTTAAATGAACCCCAACGCCAAGCGGTAGAGCACTATGGTCGCCCCCTGTTAGTAATGGCAGGAGCAGGCTCAGGAAAAACGCGGGTACTCACTCGACGTATCGCCTATTTGTTGGCTACTGACCGCGCACGTCCAGAACAGATATTAGCGATTACATTTACTAACAAGGCAGCCGCAGAAATGCGCGAACGGGTCAGCTCCCTAGTAGGAGAGCAAGCCGGGAAAATGTGGGTATCAACTTTTCACTCTGCCTGCGTGCGAATCTTACGGCGATATGCGGATGCTGCTGGTCTAAAATCCTCGTTCACTATTTATGACCAGGCGGATGCAACCCGTCTAGTGTCCATGATTTTGAAAGAAGCACAATTAGACCCCAAGCGTTTTCCGGCGAAAAAGATTCAAGGAAGAATCTCTGATTTGAAAAACTCGCTCATTGATCCGGACACTTATGTTAGTTCTGCTGGTCTAGGTGCTGATGCAGAAGTGGTAGCGAAAGTTTACCCCATCTATCAGCGTCGCCTTAAAGCCGCAAATGCCCTAGATTTCGATGATTTAATCATGCGTACGGTACAGTTGTTTCAGACGAATTCCCTGGTACAGGCGAGTTTTTGTCACCGTTTCCGTCACGTCCTGGTAGATGAGTATCAAGATACTAACCATGCCCAATATATTCTGGTGAAGCTACTGGCAGGAGTGTCCGGAGCAGCCGTAGATAACGCTGTTCAAGACGTTAATAACGCCAGCGCTATCGGGCAAGTAACTCCGGCAGAACTGACCGTAGTAGGAGACTCTGACCAGTCTATATATGCTTTTCGCGGAGCAACCGTCCGTAATATTGAAGAGTTCGAGAAAGATTTCCCCGGAGCTACCACCGTCTACCTGGAACAAAATTATCGTTCCAGTGGAAATATTTTAGCGGCGGCGAACGCAGTTATTTCCCATAATAAGACTCGACACAAGAAGAGACTCTGGACTGCCTCAGGTGAGGGCGAAAAAGTGGGGGTCAGGGTATCCTCCGGTGACCGCGAAGAAGCTCTCGGTGTGGTTGAAGAAATCAATAAACTGGTTAGCGGTAAATATACCTATGGAGATATTGCGATTTTTTACCGGATTAACGCCCATTCGCGCCTCTTGGAAGAAACTTTGACCCACGCCGGTATTCCTTACCGGATTATTGGGGGCACCAAGTTCTATGAACGAAAAGAAATCAAAGACGCTATCGCTTATCTGCAGTTGGTGGCTAACCCCGACGATACGGTTTCTTTCTTCCGGGTGATTAACACTCCGAAACGTTCATTGGGAGACAAGGCACAGGACGCTCTCCAAGCCGCAGCGAATATTTATGATATTTCTCCTGGTAGAGCTGCCGCTTTGGTTTGGTTTCAAGAGTTAGGTGAGCAGTATCCCGAGCTGAGCCTCGACCCTAATCTGTCTGGTTTAAGCGAAACTGTTTCCAAAACTACGCAAGTTACCGGCTTACCGGCGCGGGCACGCACAAATATTGCCAAGTTTTGGGATTGCCTGGTTCAAGCCCGAAAGGCATATGTAGAAGGCGAACCATTAAAGGATATTTTACAAAAAGTGCTCACCGGTTCCGGTTATTTAGATTCGCTGCAAGCATCTAAAGATCCGCAGGACGGGGTACGCCTGGATAACCTCTCGGAGTTCTATAACGTGGCTTCCCAATTCAGTCAGGACGAACCTGAGGGTACTTTAGTGGATTTCTTAGAGCGGATTGCCCTGGTGGCCGATGCGGATCAACTGCCCGGTGACCAGCGGGGACAGGTTACTTTAATGACCGTACATATGGCGAAGGGTCTAGAGTTCCCGGTGGTGTTTGTGACGGGATTGGAGGAAGGAACTTTCCCGCATTCTCGGGCTTTAGGGGAAGTTGCGGAGATGGCGGAGGAGCGCCGCCTAGCCTATGTGGCGATTACCCGCGCGCAGCAGAAAGTGTATTTGACTGCTGCCCACAACCGGCAAATGTGGGGTGAAAGTCGCTGGCAGCCGCTTTCTCCGTTCCTGCTAGATGTGCCAAGCGATTTGCTAGATAAGCCGGAGCAGCTAACTAAGAACAATTCTCAGTTTGATTTTTCCTCAGCCAGTTCTGCCTGGGGTTTGGGTGATAGTTGGGGTAATACTTCCCGAGGACGTAGCGGTAGTTATGGCAATCGCGGCAGCAACTATGGTAAACAGCAAGGAGCTTCCAGATATCGCGAGGACGAAGCTAGTAGCCCGGCTTTTGGCGCGGGAGGTGTCGGTAAGGTTACTCGTAGGCAGACGGGGAATGTGAAACGTCTGGGAACCGAGCTGGGGGCACGTACCGATGCAAATGCTTCAATTGGGAAAGCTGTGGGAGTGAGTACTGGAGATAGTGTCCGCCATGACAAGTTCGGGGAAGGCGTTGTGATTTCGATTGAGGGAAGCGGGCGTTCCAAGAGCGCAAAAGTGGAGTTTTCGGGGGGCGTAACTAAACGGTTACTGCTGCGTCTAGCGCCCATGGAGAAAATCTAGCCGTCCGGAG